>Ga0066834_10000348_pt1 | contig 21792 bp, 14 predicted proteins | sample ETNtaG_30_FD_66729 | JGI IMG/M metagenome (GOLD analysis project Ga0066834, IMG submission 66729) | Marine microbial and viral communities from oxygen minimum zone, Eastern Pacific Ocean - ETNP201306PF43B | ecosystem: Environmental > Aquatic > Marine > Oceanic | place: Pacific Ocean: Eastern... | reverse complement strand
TGTAAACCTGGAATGTGGCGAGAAGTTGTATTAGCACCTGCTCCAACAATGCCAACACGAATTATATTATCACTCATGTGTTCCTTTCCCCATAGCATTAAGCTCAATCAAAATATTTAACATACTCAGCTAGTTTCCTAAAATTGTATCTTACCGTATTAGTATACACATAGTGATACTTCTAACTTATTATCAGGTATACCGACCTAAAATTAGTAAGAACTTACACTTAAGTAACATTAACCTGTTTTCTTAAGATCTGAAGTTTCTTTGATTGATTAATCCAATAATATCTTCATCAATCAAGGAAAAATCAGCAAAAACCTGCTGCTCTATTTACGAGAATTGCTGATAGCTTCTACTTGCCATTTCATAGTAGAAGCTATTCAGGTCAGTTATGTTAATTTATTCCCGTGATTTGGCCTGAAGTTTAGCTGCTTGACCAGGATTTCCAATATGCAAGGTATCATAGGCCTGCTGAGAAGTTTTGAAAGGTCCTACATCTGCATGGCCATGCCAATCACCTTGATTATGAATAGGATTCTCAAGACCAGTTTCAGCTTCGCGTTTGGCGATCCACGCGTTCATTCGTTTTGTTAGCAACTCAACGACATCTGGGTGCGATTCAGCCAAGTTATCGTTTTCATCTGGATCACGAATTAGATTATACAGCTCAACTGCAGGTTTGAAGTGAAAATCGGGTTCCAGTGCCCTGATCAATTTCCATTCTGGTGTTCGCCATCCGTGTTTTCTCATCCAAGTACATTCAGTAAGATAAATCTCAGACTCATGAGACGTTACTTCACTGTTAATCATAGGGATTAGGCTTCGTCCATCAAAGTTTATCCCAGCATCAATTTCTGCTAATTCTAGGATGGTTGGCACCAAGTCCTTATGTTGATTGAAACCAGGTACCCGTTGACCTGCCGGAATTTTTCCCGGATAACGAATAATAAGCGGCACATGAAGTGTTACATCATAAATACCGTGATGGTCAAACCAACATTCATGATCATAAAGTGTCTCACCGTGATCACCATTGAGAACCACGATAGTTTCATCCTGAATGCCCATTGCTTCCAGTGCATTGAAAATCGACTGAATACATGCATCCATGTAAGCAACTGCCCCGTCATACTGGGCTATAACATAATCTTTATCTGTAATACCAGGTGGCATCCAAGTAGCGAAATAATCGCAGAATGGCTTAAAAGTCATTACCGGTTTCATCGATTTATTATCCGGGTCACATTCATCACCATGATAAAACATACGTTCGTACGGTGCAGGAGGTAAATAAGGAGAATGTGGATCCATATGGCGCAAAAACAAGAAAAATGGTTGATCTTGACTCGCCATACGTTCTAATTCAGGAATTGCAACTTCATTCAGGCTCTGCGCTTTTGGGCTCCTTCCTTCCGCCCAACTTCCCCAACTAACTTTGTAATCTAAATAGTTGTCAAATCCTCGTGAACTTGGGTTGCCAGAAAATCCTATGCATGTCGTATCGTAACCTTCGTCATGCAACATCTCAGCTAATGTCTTGACTTCAGAACGCAATCCTCCCTTGTGACGCAAAGCAACGACCTGTGTACTGAAAACGTCTAATCCTGTCAACATTGAAGCATAGGCACTAGTTGTTGGAACATGAGGACAATACGTTTTTTCAAACAGAGTTCCTGACTCAGCAAACCGATCAATGTATGGTGTAGTCAGACGATTATACCCATAACAACTCATGTGGGTTGCTAATAACGAATCGATTCCAAAGAGTACGACATTTGGTTTTTTTGCCATAGTTATTTTCCTGATTAATTACGTTTTCTAAAGGTTGAACTTACTTTCAAATCACAAACAACTAAATCATGTAAGTATACGATAAGAGATAAAAAATCTCCAACAGAAATCCGCAAGATGGTGATTCTGAAGTAGCACCCCTTTCCTGGGCATCCTCGGGTCATCAACGAATTAAACCCGCTCAATTAATGGAGCGTGAACAAGGTTCTTTCCATGCTTACTTACCTCCATCGGCGATGATAAGAATCACATTGGGTCGTTTTGGCATTACAATCATCCTTAGTCGTAGAGAAATTTCAAGAGAGTCTCATGTGCTCTTGTGTGCTGACTGATAAGCCGTGCGCCCTTCCGGAGTAGGAGCGATGAAGGAAACGCCCCCGTCGGAGGGTGTTGAGATTCCGACGTCACCGTGTGCTACCGCTCGTTCTGTGGCAGCAGCCTCCGCAGCGGCTTTGGCTACTATCGCGGCCTCTCCGCCAACGGGGCCCGCGCACAAAGGTTCGATGGATGCAGACGGCGTGACACTGATGAGGTCAACGATGGCCTCGAGTAATTGCTCGGCCCCTCCGTCTTGCAGAAAATGCCCGACGCCGTTGATCGTGACATGCTCCACACCAGGGTGCTTTGTTCCTGGGCAGTGCTCCAGCCAGATTGCGTCGCCGCCAGCCATAACTGTGTCTTCGTCGCTGAACGCAAGTAGTACCGGCTTGGTAAACTTCTGAAACACACTCCAAGCTGCAGCGTTGTTCTCGGCCTCTGTCATCATCGGACGACTGGTGGGATCGGTAGCCGGCGTTGGGACGAGCTCTGGGAACATCCTCGCACCTGCTTTATAGATGTCGTCGGGGTACGGCGCATCGTACGCAGCCCTCTCCATCAGATCCATTTCGGGGTTGCTCGGTCCGACCGCTTTTTGCGCCATGATTTGACCGGGCCATCGACCACCGCGCTCTTCCATCCAGATATCATCCTTCAGCCCTGTGCGGAATGCGAATGTCTTCCAGCTATAAAACCCAGGTGAGACTTTGAAGAAACTGTCGTCGCAGGTCGGCAACATAGTGTTCGCAATGACGAGGCGGCGGAAGGCTCCGGGGTACGACGCAACGACGCGGGCTCCGATCAGACCACCCCAGTCCTGCAACACCGCGGTAACACCTTTGAGGCGCAGGTGGTTGATGAGCAAATCGATGTTCCAGCCGATGTGCCGCTCGTACGTGTAGTCCTGCTCACAACTTGGTTTGTCGCTGCGGCCGCAGCCCACTTGGTCGAATAGGATGATGCGATGCCCCGCTCTAACGAGAGGAGAAATCATCCGGCGGTAGAGGTATGACCAAGATGACATGCCGTGTGTGAGCAGGATCGTCTCTTCGGCTTCCTCCTCACCGAGGTCATAGTACGCAATGCGCACCTTTAGACCGTAGAGCGTACTCGTGAAGTACTGCGGCTCATAGTTCCACAACGGTAGGTTGTCGAAGCAAGCTTCCGGTGTACGCAGCACCGACATCGTCGATGGCGACGGTTGTGTCTTCTGAGTTGACCAACTCGAACTTGAGCCGCAGTCAATGTTTTTATCTGAATCACTCATTTCTCGTAATACCTCCTGATGATTGAGTTGGATAGGAATTATGGACTCTCCAACAAAAATTTTCCACGATCTTATAAATGCATAGTTTGTTTTTCAGAACAACCTAGTCAACATCGAGGATATAGCGAGCCAAAGGTGAGAGACGTTCGGCGGTCTCGGGGCGCAAATACTCGCGCTGGTTGGTTTGCTGATCCAATTCGCGTGCGGAGAAGGCGCAATGCAATGTGCGGCGAAGGCGGCCCGAGCGGTTGATGTATGAGCCGTGCCATATACTACCGTTGAAGACGGCGACGGAGCCAGCCGAACCCTGCAGATGGATTTGCTCGGGGTGATCGATCATGCGGTCCTCAATATAATCGTCGATCTTGCCGAGTTTGCGGTGACTACCAGGGATGATACGGGTGGCACCATTATCTATAGTAAAGTCATCGAGCATCCACATCGAGTTGACGATGCAAAAAGGTCCCTCGGGGGTTGTGGGTTGGCCGTTGTCCGAGTGCAGGGGTTGCAAGCCGTCATTAGGCAGAGGGTCATGACCGTTGAGCGAAGACAGTTTGAACGGCCTCTGGAATATGTGCAGCACCGCGGTCAACAACGCCGGTTGCAAATAGACCGCATCGAATACCTCACCTTTATTGACCAAGTCGGCGAGACGGCGCACGCCTTTCATTTGTCCGGCTTCAACGCCGGCTTTTTCTCCTTCTTGTTCGACAAGTTCTTCAAAAGCTTGGCGTAGCCGATCTAGCCATGCCGGGGTAATGATATTTTCGAGAATGGTAAAACCGTTTTCGTCGAGCTCATAATACTGTGTTGAGCTAAGCGATTGCGGTGTGAAACCCTGTTGTAACAGCGTTTCGTCCATGGTGATCAAGCTCCTCTACGGATTCGGTGAACAAACATCATCGCATTCGCCAACTTGCTCCTCTTCAAGCATCCCGAATGCGACGCGGGCAGTAGCCGCCGTCACGCCGCTGTTAACGGCCGAAGTGACAGCGATTAAGGCGTTTAGTTCGTCGTCAGTGAGCCCGATGTTGCGGGCTTTTTCAACTCGGTTTCGAGTGCAGATCTGACAACCGCGAGTCATCGTCACGGCCAAGCCGATCAGATGCTTCTCTCTTTCACTTAGGAGTTCTGTGTTGTGTGTTTGCTGGATGTGATCTACAATCAACTTATTGTCGTAAGCCATATTATGCTCCCTTCTTCTTGGTTTGCGTTAAAATGGTGGCAGATTGATGCCGGATGTTATCGTTATGCGGTAAAGGTAGATGCGGTCCATCGTTTGCATGATTTCGCCGCGTGGATGAATAAGTTAACCCAAAAAGGCCGGACGTCGTACGACCGGGTAACTGGCGGGTTAAGTCCTAGACGGGGTTGGAGCATCTTGTCGAATGTGTCCTTCTGCTTTGAGTGCTGCCCACAATGCTGAGGGAATCTCCTCTCGAAAATATTCTAGATTCTCCTCCACTTGACGTGGATGCAGCGCTCCAGGAATGACACTGGTCACACAGGGATGAGCCAAGGGAAACTGAATTGCTGCAGCCGCTAAGGAAACGTTGTGGCGACGGCAAACTTGCTCGATCCGCGTGACCTTTTCAAGAACCTCGGCAGGTGCATCCTCATACACATATTTCGCGCCCTCGACCGGGCCTGTGACCAGAATTCCTGAGTTGAATACAGACGCCAGGATGATCCCTACATTGCGCGCCTGGCACATGGGCAGTGCTTCGTCTAAGGCATCCTGCTCCAACAACGTGTACTGCCGCGCCAGGATAAAAAAATCGAGGTCAAATCGTTCCAGAAAATAAGGAATTACTTCCAGTTCATTGGCTCCGGCTCCAATAGCACGAACTTCTCCCGTCGAGCGCAGTCTCTCGACGGCCCGCCACCCACTGTCGGAGAATTGGTCCCGGTAGGTCTGTAATTTCGCACCGTGGTGACCAAACTCCAAGTCGTGAATCAACAACAGGTCGATGCTGTTTAGCCGTAGCCTTTGAAGACTGTCTTCGAAGGAGCGCATGATTCCATCGTATGTGTAGTCGAAGACATAATCGAAGGGAAGCCCTCCCAAGAAAAAAGGAGCCTTGAAACCAGCTTTGACTTTAGGGGCTTTTAGAACGCGTCCCACCTTAGTCGAGAGAACAAACTCCTGTCGTGGTTGTTGAGACAGAAAACTACCCACCCTGTGCTCACTGAGACCAAATCCGTAAAAAGGCGCCGTATCGATGTAACGAACACCATGTTTCCAGAGTGTTTGCAGAGTCGATAGCGTATCCTCCTCACTCACCAGAGCAAAGATTTCCCCCAGCGAGGCTGCCCCGAACCCGAACTGTGTCAGCTCGACATCCGTGCGGCCGAGTTTTCTTTTCTCATTGGCATTCATAGATCCTCCACTTCCAAGTCTCTACCTCACCTCTACTTGCTATTTCATAGTAGAAACTATTCAGGTCAGTTATGTTAATTTATTTCCTTGATCGGGCCTGAAGCTTTGCTCCTTGAACAGCATCTCCAATATGCAAGGTGTCATAAGCCTGTTGAGAAGTTTTGAAAGGTCCAACACCTGCATGACCATGCCAATCACCTTGATTATGAATCGGGTTCTCAAGACCAGTTTCCGCTTCGCGTTTGGCAATCCACGCGTTCATTCGTTCTGTTAGTAATTCAACAACATCTGGATGAGTATCTGCTAAGTTGTCGTTCTCATTTGGATCATGAATTAGATTATACAGTTCAACTGAAGGCTTGAAGTGAAAATCGGGTTCCAGTGCCCTGATCAATTTCCATTCTGGTGTCCGCCACCCATGCTTTCTCATCCAAGTGCATTCAGTAAGATAAATCTCGGATTCATGAGATGTGACCTCGTTATTAATCATAGGGATTAAGCTTCGCCCGTCGAAATCTATTCCGGCATCGATTTCTGCTAACTCCAGGATGGTCGGTACTAAATCCTTATGTTGATTAAAACCAGGTACTCGTTGGCCTGCTGGAATATTCCCTGGATAACGAATAATGAGCGGCACATGAAGTGTGACATCATAAATACCATGATGGTCAAACCAGCATTCATGATCATAAAGCGTCTCACCGTGATCACCATTGAGAATGACAATCGTTTCCTCCTGGATTCCCATTGCTTCCAGCGCATTAAAAATTGACTGGATACATGCATCCATGTAAGCAATTGCACCGTCATACTGAGCTATAACGTAATCTTTATCTGTAATACCAGGTGGCATCCAAGTAGCAAAATAATCACGGAACGGCTTAAAAGTCATTACGGGTTCCATTGACTTGTTGTTTGGATCGCATTCATCGCCATGATAAAACATACGTTCATACGGTTCTGGAGGGAGATAAGGGGAATGTGGATCCATATGGCGCAAAAACAAGAAAAATGGTTGATCTTGACCTGCCATACGCTCTAACTCGGAAATGGCGACTTCGTTGAGGCTTTGTGCTTTTGGACTTCTTCCTTCTGCCCAACTTCCCCAACTGGCTTTATAGTTCAGATAGTTGTCAAATCCTCGTGAACTTGGGTTGCCAGAAAATCCTATAGATGTTGTCTCATACCCTTCATCACGCAGGATTTCAGCTAATGTTTTGACCTCGGGACGTAATCCTCCCTGATGACGTAAAGCAACAACCTGGGTGCTGAAAACGTCTAACCCTGTCAACATTGAAGCATATGCACTAGTTGTTGGAACATGAGGACAATACGTTTTTTCAAATAGAGTTCCTGACTCCGCAAATCGATCAATGTATGGTGTCGTTAGACGATGATACCCATAACAACTCATGTGAGTTGCTAATAAAGAGTCGACTCCAAAGAGTACGACATTTGGTTTTTTTGCCATAGTTATTTCCCTGATTAATTACGTTTTCTAAAGGTTAAATTTACTTTCAAATCACAAGTACCTAAACCATGCAAGTATACGATAAGAGACACAGATTCTCCAACAGGAATCCTCCAATGGCCTCATAAAATCAATGATTATTTTGATGAAATGTCAACTATCGTCATCCCTTGTAGATTCCTAAACGTTTCCCAAAGTATTGAGATTTGAATACGAATGTCTAGATATAGTAAAGAAAGAATTTGGGGATGTAAGAATATGGCATCAAAGCCAAATGATACAGTAAGAGTTGCAGTCGTTGGGATGGGAATTGGCAAACCCAATGGCCAAGCATTAGCGAATAATCCTCGTGGTCAAGTTGTTGCTTTGTGTGATTTAGTTGAAGAACGTATGCAATCTTTTGCAAATGACTTGCCTGAGCCAGTTAAATTCTATACTGACTACAAGGAGATGTGTCGCGACGATGAAATCGATGCAGTTTTCGTTGGCACACCAAACCAATGGCATGTTCCAATCGGTTTGGAAGCAGTACGAAACGGAAAGCATGTCCTGATTACTAAACCACTAGCAGATTCCGAGGATGCCGCAGAACAAATAGTGAAAGAAGCAGAATCGGCCAATGTAGTTAATATGATGTCGCTTTCTACTCGATTTGACAATGGATGTCGGTATCTCGGACTCCAAGCACGTAATGGATATTTTGGGGAGCTGTATTATGCCAGATCACGCAGTGTTCGTCGAAATGGTATTCCCGCGTGGAATTTGGGATTCATCAAAAAAGGCGGTGGAGCATTTCGCGACATGGGAGTTCATGTTCTCGACGCTGTTTGGTGGGTTCTTGGGACACCTAAACCGATAAGTGCTCTTGGTACCGCTGGAGCTAAGTTTGGGCCATTTGGTCGAGGATATGGTTTTGGTCGAGAGTATTCAGAAGAAGTTTTTCAGCAGTTTGAGGCAGATGACTACGCAGGAGGTTTTATTACTTTTGAAGGGGGAATCGGCGTTCAAGTTGAAAGTTTCTGGGCTTCACATCAACCTGACGAGTTCCAGATGGAACTCTTCGGCACAGAAGCAGGGGCGAAACTCAACCCATTGACAGTCTATCGAACACAAGATGACCAGACACATGACCTAACACCGGAACCAGAGGAAAAAATGGGATCTTGGGACAGAATTGCCAACCATTTCATTGAATGTATACTGGACGGGACACCTTGTGAAGCACCACTTCGACACGGCTTAGTCGTGCAAAAAATGATGGAAGCAATCCTAAAAAGCAGCGAAATTGGTGCGGCAGTATCTATTGATTAATTAGAATCGACCGAGGATAGCGATTCTGTGTGCGTTGCCGATATCGGCACTTGGAACAAGAGCATAATCGAACTGAAAATTAGTATTTATCAGCGAAGATCTACCATCACGCCGAAGGCCTATACCAGTTGTTAGACCATTCTGCAGACTTTCGCCCTGATTCAGGCTATAACCAATTCGAAAAGCTACCAAATCATAGAACCAATACTCCAGACCTCCGTGTACGCTTGGGAAATCACCAACCAGAGGATAGTTGACGTCACCAACCACTGATAACTCGTTCAGAGGAGCAAAAGATATGCCTGCACGAGCTGTCATTGGCAAGTCTTCTTCAGTATCAAGCAGTCCAAAATGTTGTAGTGACATACCTAATCCCATAAGGTTCCCCATTGGTCGTAAAACCATACCAAAGTCGCCAGCAAAACCTAGCGAATTTTCGACACTTAGTCTTTGATGAATAAGCTTTGCTGTCCCACCAATTGATATTTCAGGTATCAATTCGTAGGCTAAGGTTAAGCCAGTAGCAAATCCACCCACCGTTGCCAGGTCGTCCGGCTTATCGGTTGGTTGAGCACGATACTCAATTTGCGTAAAAGCCCCTTGAAATCCGATACCGAACGCCATCTTTTGGTTAAGCCGCTGCGCATAACCAATTGCTTGTGAGTTAATATCAGCGATAGAAAAGTTTTGCATTGCTGAAAACTCACGAAATTCAATTGAGGTCAATCCCGCTGGATTCCAGAATAACGTATTAATGTCGTTGGCCAAACCTGTAAATGCACCTCCCATGGCCATAGGACGAGTACCACTGTCAATTTTCAGAAATGCTGCTGCAGTCGTTCCCGCTTCTTCATGAATCTCAACAGACCAAGCGGCAGTTACTACAATGAACAAAAGTATAATCAGAAGCCGTTTTTTCAATTCAAGTTTCCTTCTCATGATCAACATCAATTGTCAGTATTGATTTGTGTGCTAATTTCATGGTATTTGTAGCACCAAAATGAATTGGCGTTGCCTATTCGACAACGAGAATCTTGCCAATAACATTTGCATTTTCGTCCTCACGATTTGCTTCCAGTCGGAAGATATATATTCCTCGAGCTACACTCCTATTTGAATCGTTGTTGAGATTCCATGTTACAATTTGATCTGTACGCCCTGCTTGCATTCTGGGATAATCTTTTTTATAGACCAAATAACCAGCAAAATCATATATACTCAGGGTGATATCAACAGTCTCATTATTTGAAACATTAGGATCGAAGGAGATATGTGCTATGTCTCCTTGAGATTTCCGAAGTGGATTAGGCCAACAATACGTCTCGTCCTTAAATCCAAGGGAAACAGTAAAATCGACGGTTAACTCTTCGTAGACCTCAGCATTTCCTGCACGGTCCGTAACACGAATACTGAGGACGTATTCACCAGAAGTTGGTGGAAGATAATCAATTTCCCAAAGGCTCCACGGCTCTTGGCTTCCTTGGCTGACGTCATCCGCTAAAACAGGATCGATATCAAGACCCTCAGGATTTTTCCCAATAATTTCCACACTAACAACTCCAGAAGCAGGAATACTATTCTGTGGGGAATCAACAGATGTGCCACGAAGTCTAAGTGGATCATCCTTAACTTCTGTATCACCTCGATCAGTCAATTGAATAACCGGTGGTGTTATCTCATAGAGAAATTCTGTGGCAAGCGTGGTAGTAGGTTGAAAACCAAGTTTCTCAGGATCTAAGCCCGCACTCGTAATATTGATTTTATACATTCCTTCATTTGTCAGCAAACCAGCAGATTTGAAAGTAACTTGATCTACACCGTTATGCACAACATCTCCAGCCACCTCAGCTCCATTCGGAGAACGAACTAGGATCGACGATCTAGCCAAGTCAACACCTTGTCCCGCATCGGACATTTTAGTTATAATCGATACTGACGCGCCACGCCCAGCAACCGAAGGATAATTCGGATCATTAGCGTTTAAAATGAGCGGTTGCTCATTCAATGTCAGGGCAGCGACGTCAATCACAGGTGGTCGTGTATCATAGATAAAATCATATTCGAATACTTTGGACAAATTCCCAGCTTGATCTTTGGCAGTAAATTGAATCAGGTAGTTGCCATCCTGACCTCCATCACTAGCGAGTGGTTTGGTTAAAATCAGCGAAACGGTGTTGGCGTCCTCATCAATTGATTCGACTCCGGAAATCTCTGACTTAGATCCATCAGCAGCTATTTGAAACAGCTGAATATATGCCACTTTGTCGTCTTCCCAATCAAGACTTGAACTCGGTTCATCATCAAACATTTCTACCTGAAGTTCCAGAAGCGAGTTGTTTACACCTGGTTCAACAACAGTCATACTAATTGAATTTTCCATAATTTCAGGAATAATCGTGTCATAGGTAAAGGTGAAGTTTTGAGGCTCACCTTGCCCTCCATTGCTATTAACGGGAGTGAAAACAATGGTATATTGTCCATCATTGGTTCCATCTTCCGTTGGTTTCTGGAAGAGTTCATAGACCAAGCGATCACCAGATCGCGATTGCTGCCCTGGCATAATCTTGCCACTAGGCCCAACTAGTGAAATCGTTGAAAGGTTTGATTTACCACTATCAAGTTTTAACTCAACTTGACCAAAAGATTCATTCGTAAAAGCTTCTTCAGCTGGGGACGTCTTGGGTATCGTCGAACTAACAGACGGCAGATGCATTAAGTAAAGGAAATAATTTTCACTTGTCATCGTGTTACCAGCACGATCTATTAACTCAACCCGAACAGTATAAGTTCCACTTTCCTTTAGACCATCAATTTCCAGAGTAAGCTTGGATTGACCATCATGACTAAACTCACCATTAACGGAATTACCATTCTGATTTAGAAGCGTTAATGTAGTCTGAGCGAAATCAATCTTGCTATCTCCTGCGTCTTCGACATTTGCAACAATAGAAGTAATTGTTTCTCGAATTTCTGAGTTGTTCGCCGGAATAGTACTGATCAAAGTTGGTGCTAGTGTGTCGTAAGTAATTTGGTGTAAAACTTGTTTCTTATTACTGGCTTTATCAATTAAATCAATAGTAACAGCGTAACCACCATCATCTGAACCATCGGTTACCAATGGTTGATTAAGTGTTAAGAATACCCATTCGTTGCCATCATTCGTGGAGGTAGCTGAAATTTGTTTCCCAGATTCGTTCTGCAACTTAATCTTTTGGTTGCCAATTTCGAGTTCCGCCGGCCCCAAATCCTGAACTTGCATGGCAATCTGTGAAATTGAAGTACTAAGATAAGAAACTGGTTGGTTTAGGTCAACCACTGTAATAGAAATGATCTCCGGTTCTTGTGTATCGAATATATATTTCTGTATTCGAGGCGTTCCAGATCTACCGAACACATCAATCGGCGTCACTGTAATAGTGTAGATATCATCATCTGATCCGTCAGTTTCAAGATGAAGTGGTGACCACACGACTTGTGTAGACGATCTCGTTATCTGGCCATCAACTGCTCCTTGCGACCCCATTACAACGATTGACGAACCATTTGAGGTATTGAGGTTTGATCCACTCAAGGTCGCCGTAACTTTGTTAAAAAACTCCCCAACCTCAATTTTGGAGACTGTTGGTAATTGGAGATCAAGATGAAACTGGTATTCAACCATATGACCGACATTTTCAGCATTGTCCTTTGGAGAAATCCCAACCTTGTACGTTCCAACTTCATGTAGTGTCGAAAAACTGGCCGTGATACTATCAGATTTATTGCTAATTAGGTTAACACCAATTACTTCTCCTTGCGGATCAACTAGCTGCACTGTGGTTCCATTCAGGTCGGCTCCAATACCTCCATCAGAAAGGACAACGGTTATACTGGAAAAAGTTTCTTCAACCACAACTAACTGATCTTTCAACTCGGTCGGTTTTTTTGTGTCGAGTTGCACTTGCTTAATAGATGGTACAATGGTGTCAACAGTAAATGTCATTTTGCTGTCCACACTGTTTTTAGCTAAATCCACTGCTGAAATCTGGATTGTATATTCCCCATCAGCAGACCCATCCCGAGGTAGCTTCTGTTTTAGCACCCAATGGATAATCGATTGGGACTCGTCCACCTCTTGTCGACCGACAACTAACTTCCCATTTGAATCCAGTAGATTCACCTTGGACTGACCGAAATCGATCCCCTTACCACTTCGATCTATAAGATTCACCGAAACAGTTCCCAACTCATTGACGACACCAAAATCTTCTGGTGTCGTTGACGCTATTTCCGGTTTCTGAGTGCTATATAGAAACTGCTGGACAAAACTTGACGCGTTACCCGCCACATCTACAGCGTTAACTTGTATTTGATAGGTACCATCGTCCGAACCATCAGTTTCTAACATATCAAATTGAATGGAGACTGCCTTTTCGCCGTCAGTCGTTTGGTTTGCAGTAACCGAACTACCGTTGGGACCAAACAAAACTATAGAAGTTTGGGAGAAATCTACACCACTCGGATCGGTAAAATTGAGGGAAATTTTGTCTACTGGTGAGCTGACCTGTTTTGGGTAGGCATTGAGATCAGTTGATGGAGGTTGCGTGTCATAATGCAGCTTAAAGGTTTCAGTAACATTGTTTCCTGCGTTATCAGTTGCTTTAACGTGAATTACGTACTGACCATCTTGATTTCCAACCTGTGTAAATGGTTGATCCAATTGTAACCAGAAGTTGTTATTTTTGTCATGTCCTTGAGTACCCACAACTACTTTACTGTTAACGTCTAATATTTGGACTGAAGATTGACTGAAATCAATGCCTGAACCTAAATCAGTGACGACAGTTTCGAAACGATTGACTGGTTGATTAAAATAAGAAATGTTTTTGGTTGTATCAATAGAAGTTATCGATGTAATAACTGGATTCTGTGAATCGTAGTTGATCGAGAATTGACGGGCATCGCCAACCATCCCACGTTTGTCAATTGGTTGGATGCTAACCGTGTACTCACCGTCATCGCTACCATCTTCTAAAAGTTCTGGTACGATCTTAATAGTAATTTTGTCAATTCCATTGTTGGTTGTTTTGCTATCAACTAACTGACCGCTAGAATTTCGAAGTTCAGCCGATGTGGCATCACTGGAGAAATCAAGCCCTGCTCCATTGCCATCGACCAATTCAACTGTAATTTGTTTTAACTCTTGTACCTTTGATCGGTTGGCTGGTGTAATTGAAGCAACGCTTGGCGAAGCAATTTCGAGTTGATAATTAAATTGCTGGGTCACACCAACATTACCTGCGATGTCAGCTAGCGTAATGTTTAGCACATACGTTCCAGCACTCGTCAGCAAGGCAGAACTAAAGGAGATCTTGTTTTTTCCATTATTTTCAGTTTCACCTTGAATTGGTGTTCCACCTTGGTTCAAAAGTTGAACAGTTGAAGATGAGAAATCCATCTCACTTGAGACATCAGTAACTTCAAATTCTACTGAAACTTGATTAGTTACTAACACATTTCGATCTTCAGGCCTAGATTCATCTGTGATTTTCGGTGCCTGCGTATCAAATATAACTGGAAAATCCTCAGAGAAATTCCGGCCAGCTACATCAACATAGCTTACATTTAAAACGTAACTACCATCCGCCGATCCATCGGCAGGCAATTGGTTTTGAATCTTCCACTGCAACTGCTCTAAACCGTCATTTTCGATTGGATTAGCACTGACTATTTCACCGTCAGCAGTTTTAAGGGTAATTGTTGACTTTGAGAAATCAATTTTAGGCCCAACATAATTCAAGATCTGAGCTGTAAGATTTGTCAGGTCACTAACCGGATCAGTCACATCCGGAACCAAACCGATTGCGGGCGTTGCTTCAGTGAAGAAAAATGGGATCTTTGTATTAGCACCAACATTACCAGCGAAATCAACTGGCGTAACTTCAATCACATACTCACCAGCTTGACTAATCGGTTCAGCTATAATCAGGCCAACTGTTGTCTTTCCAATGTAACGAACGGTTGCCCCTATTTGCGTACCATTATGAAAAAGCCTTGTTTGTGTACTGGAGAGGTCTATCCCACTCAAGTGATCATTGAGAACAACCATCACTTGAGTTAATGAAGAAACGGTTGTATTTACTGCTGGTGTTGTTGATTGCAGTACAGGCAACCGAGTATCGTAGATCAAATCAATGATGTCATTCTGCGAATTGCCCGCTATATCGACGTATTTGAGGTCAACGGTATATTTCCCATCCTGTGTCCCGTCTAACATCTCCAAAGGTTCATCCAACTGAAATTCGAGCGTATCGCCATTAGTAACAATTGTTCCATTAACTAAAACGTCATCTTTTCTGAGGATTAGTCTAGTTGTGTTGAAATCGATACCGCTTCCGTTGGGGTCACTGAAATTTGCTGCAATTGTCTTCACAGGTAGATTTGTGTAATCAGTTGGTGAAATTGAAGCTAGTTTCGGTTTCTGTGTATCATAAATGAAGTTAATCTGGCGCTGGCTTGTGTTACTTGCTAAATCCGCTGCCGAAACTAAAATTTCGTAGGCGCCATCAGTAGAACCATCAGTTGCTAGAGGGGTAGTCAACACCCAACGAATTGTGGTTTCGTTGATCGCAGTTTGCTGACCAGCGATTTCTCCACCGTTTCGGATTAGACGGATTGTCGTGTCTAATAGGTTCAATCCAACACTGTCGTTCAGTATAGCTTCAACATAGTTAACTTGAGCTTTTACTCCGGAGGTGGCAGGGCTATCATTTACCTTGATCTCTGTAATTGCAGGCACAACCGTATCAAATGTAAAGGTTGAGGAAGTCTGCATCTTGTTTCCTGCCAGGTCAACACCTGTAATTGTTGCTGTGTATACATCGTTTTCGTCAACGGTATCCATCTGATTTGCAAGTGAGAACCTTAACTGATTTCCTGAGGATTCAAGAGATCCGGCAATATTTGTGTCATTCGAGTTTTTAAGAGTTAATAATGTCTCATCGAAGTTGATACTGCTACTGCTATCTGATTCAAAGCTAACAACGATCTGGCTGACTGCTGTCTTCTGGTAGGAGCTATTGGCGGGGGAAATTTGGGCGATGATAGGAGGTTCTGTATCAATCTGAATTTGACTAACTGGGGAGGTTAAGGTGTTACCTCCTTGATCGGTTGCTTTGAGTTGAAGTGTGTGGTTGCCATCCGTAATCGTTTGGTTAAGTCCGTCTTTACCATTCCATAAGAAGGTATGATTGCCAGAAGTAAGATCGGTTAAGGAAATTGGAGGTCGATTTGTTAGATTGGCGAATTCGAGTTCGAGGGTTGTAAGATCCTCAGCAATGCTATACGAAAGTGTGTTGATATCCTGACGACCATCACCGTTTGGTGAAAATTGTGCCCGGCTGAGGTTAGCAGAAGTTTGTGGGGATTTCGTGTCAATCACCGAGGTAAGCTTGACAGTATGCTCAGGGGTTGACGGATTGAATTCATCATTACGAAAAAAGTCGATTTCTATCTGAATCTCGTATGTGCCGTCCTGTAATTGGCGCAACGTTGCATCTTGATTAGAATGGTGATTCCTACCATCCCACTCATGAATTATAATGCGTTTTTCGGCCGAATTCGGTGGCCCTGGGCCAAAATCTCCCATCACCATCCAGTCGTCATCAGGTTCGAATTTACCATCTGGTTGACCAACTCCACCGGGGCTATGTACATCAATGATAATACGATATTCACCTGTTGTTCCATCCATAGTGAGTACAATTAACAATTTATCTTGTACACCATCACCATTTGGACTAAAAACCGAATCTCCATCCATGTTGTCAATGGCTTGCGGATTAACTTGAAATCCCTTTTGTTGTCCCCAAACAAATTGATTGCAGATTATAAAGATAATTACACAGAAACATATGGCATTGTGTATTCGTAGTCCCTGTGGTTTAAAAATTCCAAAAACAGACAAAATGTCCCCCTAAAACCCCAATAAATCAGCAAGACAGTTGCCGACTCTCCTGCTATTTTTCCATTCGAACTGTGTTAGACGCAAAACTACCGGTTTGGTTGAGATTTGTTCTGATTCAAAAAATGGCTAGCCTGAGAACATATTATAAAAAGCTAACTCATCAACAAAAAAACAACTTAGCCCAATTCCGAACCAATGATCAAATGGTATGCTTCTAAGTATTTTTCACTCGTTTTGCGAACTACCTCATCAGATAGTTGTGGCACAGGTGGCTGCTTATTCCAGCCAATCTCCATCAGATAATCACGCACAAATTGCTTATCAAAACTTTGTTGCGGTCCACCAGGATTATATAAATCCTTCGGCCAAAAGCGAGATGAATCTGGTGTGAATATTTCATCGATCAAAATTAGTTCTTCGTTGATTAGACCGAACTCAAATTTAGTATCACATAAGATCAGCCCAACATCATCCGCATGCGCACTAGCTGACTGAAACAACTCAAAACTAGTTTCAATTAGTTTTTCCGTCAGTTGAACCCCAATCTCGTTTTTCATCCGCTGGATGGAGATGTTTTCATCATGATCACCTTGTTCAGCTTTGGTCGCAGGTGTGAAGATTAATTCTGGAAGCTTTTCCGATTCAATCAACCCGCCCGACAATTTTTCGCCGCAGACTGTTCCATCTGCTTGATACTCTTTCCAAGCAGATCCAGCGATGTAGCCTCGTACCACACATTCAATATCAATACGGTTAGCTTTTTGTACTAACATTGATCTCCCCGCCAGCATTGGTATGTCGGACTGCTGGATTCCAGGATACTCCGTTGGATTAGTCGTAATCATGTGGTTTTTGACAATAAGTTCGGTGTAATCGAACCAAAACTCAGATATTCCCGTCAGTACCTGTCCTTTGTAAGGTATCCCATTTGGCAGGACAAAATCATAAGCGGAGATACGGTCAGTTGAAACAATTAACAGTTTATCTTCGAACTCATACAAGTCACGCACTTTGCCCTGATGCGTTGGGTTTAAGTTGGTAAGACTCGTTTTCGTTATAGTATCTTGTGTCATTATCGTTCCAAAAATCAATTTAATCGTAAAAACTCTCTCGCATTATAACACTTCAATTGCATTTTGGACAATCACACTTTGGAACCAATTTGGATGAAATTAACACCTATACTTTTTTGATTGACTTTTTACTTTTTTCATCTCAAAATGGGAGCTACATAGTACACCTACTAGATTGAATCAGGTTAACATGGAAAAAGAATTAATAAGCCAGTTGCAGTTATGTCGCCAAAAGCTTAAGGAAGGGAACCTAACGGATCAAGATTTAGAGCATCTTCAAAAACTCGTAATCCCCCCAACACAGATGGTTCTTTATCTTTACTCGAAGTCCACTAACATGCGTTCTGGCATAGCAAGTTGGGCTTCATACGATCCCATGGAACCAGATGAACCGAAACTTGCGTCACAGGATTTACCATATGCGTCTGTGATTGATGCAGTCAAAGATGGTTGGAGAATCGTGCAATTCCCAATTACAAAATTGCATCACTTCTCAGATGCGGATAATGACTATTTGGGTTATGAATTTATCTTAGAAAAACTTGTCTAAATGCCGAGGAGAAAATTATAAACCATGCAGATAGATATCCAACCAACGATGAATGACGATGCTGTAATGGATTTTATTGCTAATGGCTATGTCATTTTGGAAAATATAGTCTCCGAATCCTTCAATGGGGAATGCAATGACTTAACTGGTGGAGGTGTGAACGAATTTGTCCAGCGAGACAGCTTTCAGCGACAAGTGCTTCTTAATCCGCAAGTTGCAGGTGTAGCGAGATCTTTATTGGGAGAAAATTTTTTGGTCCCAATTTCGGCACACCATCATTTGTTTGAACGAACACATACGGGACAAACGTGGCATTCCGATGGTTTATCGGAATACGGCTACGGTGTCAATCATCTCCAATGCTACTATTACCCACAAAAAGTGGAAATTGAGGATGGACCAACCATGGTTCTGCCTGGTTCACACCATCGGCTAATTGACCGAGAAGCAATTGCGCATTACGGTGATATTTTAGGGCAAGTCTCACTGACTGTTCCTGCGGGAACTGTGGTCTTGACGCATTATGGTATTTGGCACAAAGCCGGTCCAAAATTGAACAATAAACGTCGTGGGATGATCAAGTTTTCTTATTTCCGGAATACACGTCCAAGACGTGATTGGAATGAGAGCGACACCGAGAAAATACCGCCGTATAGGGCAAGAGGCCGGCATCCGTATGTAACTGAAGTTGAGTCCTATCGCAACAGCAGACGACGTCAACTGACGTGGAACTGGCTTTGTGGTGTAGAAACTCCAGAGGATGTATCTCATGGCGCTAAGATTTTTATCCGTGCTAAACCCCTTAACGAAATCAAAGAACAGAAAGCCTGATTTTCAGGATGAAATTGAGAGGGAGATTAGATAATGATATTCGGTTTTGGTAAATACTCTTATGAAGTTGAAGAAGGATGGCTGGCGCAATCTAATAATCTGGAAATGGGATGGATTCCAGCAGTTGCTTGCGACTCAAAAGATAATGTTTATGTTTATTCCCGCAATGACCATCCCCTTGTCGTTTATAATCGACAAGGAAATATGTTAGGGGTATGGGGCGAAGGTATTCTTAAACCCAAAACAGCACACGGTATTTTTATTGATCTCAATGATAATGTTTATTGTACCGATGCCAGTACGCATTGCGTTCATAAGTTCAATTCTGAAGGCAAACTGGTAATGACCCTAGGAACACCAGGGCAAACTGGCATAAATGATGGTGATCCTTTCAATCTAGCAACTGACATTGATGTCGCTTCCAATGGTGATATATTCGTTTCCGATGGATATGGTAATGCTCGGGTTCATCGTTATTCGGCTGATGGAGAGTTGATATTATCATGGGGAGAACGAGGTGATGGGCCCGGACAGTTCAGTATCTCGCACTGCGTTCGAATCGACAAGGATGATCGTGTTTGGGTCTGTGACCGCGAAAACAACCGTATCCAGATTTTCGATTTAGACGGAAATTTCTTGACTGAATGGACAGACCTGTTACGTCCAAACACGGTCTATTTTGACAAGGAAGATGATGTCGTCTACATTGCTGAACTGACTCATCAGTTGAGCATCTATTCTCTGGAAAAAGAATTGATTACCCAATGGGGTGGAGCAAAATCGAGTGATCAACCAGGAGAGTTTATTGGTGGTCCACACGGTCTCTGGGTCGATTCACACGGTGACATTTACGTTGGTGAAGTTGAATTGGGGGAAAGAAGCAGAATCCAAAAATTCATCCGCCAGGCTTAATACTATCAGGCTAAAATATCGTGTACGAGGTTTCCGTGTACATCAGTTAAACGGAAATGTCGGCCTTGATACTTGAAAGTCATTTGTTCGTGGTCAATACCTAACAAATGCAGTAGGGTTGCTTGAAAGTCATACACATGAACCGGATTTTGCACGATATTATACCCGTAAGGATCGGTTTCCCCATAGGTTGTCCCCGGCTTGATTCCACCGCCAGCTAACCAAACTGTAAAACACCGTGGGTGGTGATCGCGGCCATAATCGGTGGGAGTTAGTTTCCCTTGGCAATAGCTTGTACGCCCGAACTCCCCGCCCCAGATAACAAGTGTGTCCTCAAGCATCCCACGCTGTCTCAGGTCAGAAACCAAAGCGGCAGAAGCTTGGTCTGTTTCCTTACACTGTTGACGAATACCATTAGGCAATCCTCCATGTTGATCCCAGCCTTGGTGATAAAGTTGGATAAAGCGTACGTCCCGTTCGGCTAGTCTTCGGGCTAGGAGGCAATTGGCTGCGAATGTACCTGGTGTTCGTGAATCGGAGCCATACATGTCAAAGATATAATCTGGTTCCTCAGAGAGGTCCATAACTTCCGGGACAGAGGTTTGCATACGATAAGCCATTTCGTATTGGGCTACCCGAGTTTGAATTTCCGGATCAACTTCGCGGTCGTACTGTAGTTGATGCAAATCATGGAGTCGATCCAACATTAAACGTCGACAGGCTGGTGATACTCCATCGGGATTGGTTAAATAAAGCACTGGATCTCTACCGGATCTAAACTGAATTCCCTGGAATTTTGAAGGTAAGAATCCGCTACCCCAGAGCCGGGCATAAAGTGGCTGACCGCCTTTGTCTTTAGTAACAAGCACACAAAAATCTGGCAAATTTTTGTTCATGCTCCCCAGACCGTAACTTATCCATGCCCCCATCGAAGGTCGACCAGAAATCTGCGAACCAGTTTGAAAGAAGGTAATAGCAGGATCGTGGTTAATCGCTTCAGTATGCATCGATTTGATAAAACAAAGTTCATCTGCAATTTCCGACGTATGAGGAAGTAAATCGCTAATCCAAGCGCCAGATTGTCCATGTTGCTTAAATTTAAAAGCTGTCCCTGCTAGCGGAAGTGTAGCTTGATTAGCTGACATCCCTGTTAATCTCTGACCTCGTCGAACCGAATCGGGTAGTTCTTCGGCTTGCTTTTGATTCAACAACGGTTTGTAATCAAACAGATCTATCTGTGATGGGCCTCCACTTTGAAACAGATAAATGATACGCTTGGCTTTGGGCACGAAATGCTGTATGCTACTAGCAACCTGACCAGTGATTTTTTCGGTAGTAGCGGTCGCTTGACTGGTTGGTAGTAGCTGGGATAAGGCAAGGCTACCAAGCCCAAGCCCTGTTTTGGACAAAAACGCTCTTCGGGTCGTTTTAATAGGATCTAGCATGACCTTTCTCTCTCCAAGCAATCTCCCTAGATTTCAAACATAAACAAAAATCCAAGACATATCAAACAGCCGCTATTATAGCACGAATCAGCTAAATTAAAGTAAGAATTCAACTCCAAACTAAATTCTTTTGTTTGAGGATAATGTTAAGTTTTCAGCTGGGTCGGTTCTCCCAATTCAGCACTTTTTAAGACGGCTTCCATCATTTGTTGAACAACAAGTCCATGTTGAAGTGGTGCTTTGCAGATGACACCATCCAAAATACATTCGATGAAATGTGATGCGACCCGTTCAAACGGTAACGACTGTTTTTCAACTTCAGGTGTTAGATCCTGAGGTTCATTATCTATCATACGGTAGATGGTAAGTGGATTTGTTTTTGCTCCCGCATCCGTTCCGAAGAGTTCAATTTGGAGTTCGTTAGGATGATGTGCGGCCCAAAAACTCTCGATTTGAATACTAACGCCACCTTCAAACATAATAAAACCAGTA
>Ga0066834_10000342_pt1 | contig 22034 bp, 15 predicted proteins | sample ETNtaG_30_FD_66729 | JGI IMG/M metagenome (GOLD analysis project Ga0066834, IMG submission 66729) | Marine microbial and viral communities from oxygen minimum zone, Eastern Pacific Ocean - ETNP201306PF43B | ecosystem: Environmental > Aquatic > Marine > Oceanic | place: Pacific Ocean: Eastern... | reverse complement strand
AAATCCTTCTGGAAAGACAGTCTCGTCATTCCAAACAGCACCACTCAAGTTGGCTCCCACCAAGTTGGCACCACTCAAGTTAGCCCATTCCAAGTTGGCATCTCTCAAGTTGGCATTACTCAAGTTGGCATTACTCAAGTTGGTATCCATCAAATTGGCCTCGTCCAAATAGGCATCTGCCAAGTCAGCCCCACTCAAGTCTGCATGTACCAAGTTAGCCTGACTCAAGTTGGCCCCCCTCAAGTGGGCTTTACTCAAGTGGGCTCTAGGTTCTATAGTATACTCCTTACCATCAGTGCCTGTGACTTTCATCTACAACCTTCCAACAATGTTGTTACCGTTCATTTCCAAATTATTGACCGAAAGAATCCCCTGAACCATGTGTTGTACTTGCTGCTTGCCCAGCTGCTGAACCAGTTTAGGTTTTCGGATATTAACACGATGTAGAATATCGTTCAAATCCAGGGGTTTCCCTGAGTTCAACAGAGGCTGAATGTTAGTGCGTAGATAGCTATGCAGCTGTTGTTTAGCCTCCTGATGAATGGAAGAACCATCTGCTATGGCGGGATTATCAGTAACTTGGGCCATAGCCATGTTGAGATATTCTAACCCCTGATGATGCTTAAGGTACCAGTTAGGGGTATCAGGAGTATCGACATGCAGTTTTATACAAGCCTTGAGTACCTCGATAGCTTGTTGCCTGTTGAGGTTGTAGTCACTGATGAGATCGGCCACGCAGCCCTTGAAATTCTGCAGCCTGTATTGATGATGACTACCGTAACAACGAGCCTTCTTGTGCGAGTACCAATATTCAGTCAATTCCCTGACATCGTCGTCATAAGAAGCATTTTGAGGAGTTACAGGAGAACCTGAAGCGGCCTGAGGAGATTGGTCAAATCACAGCAAAAAGTATTATGAAAGTGCATTGGAATTCCTTTACTATGGCAAAGATTTAATCCCAGCCCAAGTGGTGGTGATTTTCCCCCTTTGATTAACCACAAGTCCTTCAACTTGGATCTTGATATCCTTTTCGGTTGGCAGTCGAACGTTAGCTTCCCCCTGAACTTTAGCCTTCACATTGGAAGTTACAAAAATTGCATCCAACATGGCGGCATCTTCCCGGACAGCTATCCGTAAAACGGTTTCCCCTTTTTCCTTGAATTTCCATTCGCGGTCGAATCTTCCAGCATCTAACCATTGATTAATGCGAACCCAGTGCCACACAGGTCCATTGACAACGGCCCAGCGGAACTGTACATTCTTTGTGACTTGCGCATCTTCATTAGGATCCGCAGGTTGCCAAGTAACCCAGAAAGAATCGCTGTTTCCATCCCAGGCAATAACGTGCCCCCACAGGGCATAGGTTCCTGCTTCGGGTAAATTGATGGTCCATTCAGCCCAGCCTTTACCTCCACCACCAGTAGCAGGCTTCCCTTCCATCCAAATAAACTTACCGTTGGATGCATCCTTTCCCACGTCATCATCATCAACTATCATGGGTTCTTGAATCTTTTGCGCCAGTTCCGCTTCCAAAGCGATTTCGATCTCCTTTCCATTGACGGATATGGAGGAGAAAAGGCTGATAATTATGGCTGAAACAATTAGTTTTTCCACTGTTTTTCTTCCCTCTGTATTCTAAAAATTTAGTGTGTCAGCGTACCGTTAATCGCGTACATTCTATCATTAGGATGTAAAAAATTACAACTTGACTGTTTACCATCACTGAAAGGGGGTCCCCTGCCAGCCACCTAAGGCTCACGATCTCTGGCTTCCAATTCATAACGCAGGCGCTGAGCGAACTCAATATCTTTGCGTGAATAGGAGATGAATACGTCGGACATATCAGTTACCCTCCAGCAGAGTTATTGATCAAGAAGTAGCTGAACCACATGCTGAACTTGCTGATTACCCAGCTGTTGAACCAGCTTAGGTTCCTGATAGCAACATGATGCAGAATATCCTTCAAATTAGCCGACACAATTCTACTTCAACTCGCCAAGAGAGATAAGACTAGAATATTTTTCTAGTTTTAACTAATATTGTATCATTGTAATGTAGCTTCACTTGTGTGTTTCAATCATCACCAAGTTCCAAGCAGTCATACACACAATCAGTAAAATCCATATCGCCGAGTCCGTGTCGAAGAATATCCGAAAAGACATCAACTGCAAGTAGTCATCTGTATAGAGTTAACTAATTTGAGAGAAGGATTGACAGCCATTCCAAACGTATCTAAACAGTTGCAAGTGGTTATTGCTGAGTTAAGTAAAGATCCAAATCGAGGGGGCCAAAAATTGTGGGTTTATGCGAAATAAAAATCTGGGATACAGACAAATGTGAACCCATGACCAAACAGCATGGTAATTCAATCTCACCAATACTTCTTGAGTCAGGAGAAATTACCCTCTTTATCATCTAGGGTTGCTGTCGGAATTGTCTGTAGATAGCGCCTGCAGTTTAATTACGAGAATGTAAATTTATACCCCCAATAACAAGGAGAGAAAATTGAACACAAACACCGTACCTATAACGTTGGAGAAAAATTTCCTGCTCATTCCCATCTGGAGTGGAGAAAAGATGGTCCGTATCAGCTTGAGTATCGATGGCCATAATGTGCGCGAGTTCGATGCTGAACTTGCAACAACAAAGGAACAGATCAGTTTCTGGTCATTCCTTGATATTACAGCCTTCCAGAAAAAGGACGCTACACTTAAACTAGATGGAGCAACGGAAGAAGGAATTTCACTGATTACCCAAGCTGACGAAATTCCTGGTGCCAGCAAATTTTATAGTGAATCACTACGTCCACAGTTTCACTTTTCTCAAATGCTTGGTTGGAACAACGACCCGAACGGCATGGTCTACTATGATGGGGAATGGCACCTCTACTTCCAACATAACCCTTACGGCTGGAAATGGGGAAACATGCACTGGGGGCACGCAACCAGTAAAGATCTCGTTCATTGGGAACAACTGCCTATTGCTATCTACAACAAACAACATGGCGACTGGGCCTTTTCTGGTAGTGCTGTGGTAGACGAGAACAACACTGCTGGTTGGCAGACCGGCAGTGAGAAGGTCATTGTTGCTTCATGGACCAGTACTGGGCGGGGGGAATGCATCGCCTACAGTAACGACCGTGGTCGAACATTTACCGAATACGAAGGCAACCCAGTGGTACAGCACACAGGGCGTGATCCAAAGATTATTTGGTATCAACCCGGTGAACATTGGGTAATGGCAGTTTACGACGAATCGGAAGAAGCAGGGAGATCTATCGCTTTCTATACCTCTGAAGATATGAAAAGTTGGGAGTTCCAGAGCAAACTGGAAGACTACTATGAGTGTGCTGAGATTTTTGAACTGCCAGTTGATGGCGATACCAACAACACCCGCTGGGTCGTTTTTGCTGCTGATGCCCGTTATGCTATCGGTCAGTTCGACGGCAAGGTTTTCTTACCTGAGCACGATGGGAAATACCAAGTACACTATGGCAAATATTATGCTTCCCAACTCTTTAATAACAGCCCTGATGGCCGAAAGATCCAGATTGGGTGGGCTCAAATCGAGATGCCCAGCATGCCATTCAACCAGACGTTCAGCTTCCCTCACTCATTGACGCTGCGCACGACTGACACAGGCATTCGTATGTTCGCAGAACCAGTAAAGGAGATCGAAACACTTCATCGAAAACAACACTCTACCGAAAATATATATCTCACTGAAGACCAGCCTGCCGACCTAGAGGTATCAGGCGAACTTTTCGATATCCGGGCTAGGTTCGAAGTCAGAGATGCAACCACTATTGGTATTGACATTGGCGGTGAACAAATCATATATAATACCAAGGAAAACCAACTAAACGGTGCTGAGATAACACCAGTAAATGGAGAGATTACGGTACAGATTTTAATTGACCGGCCAATGATGGAAATCATTGGTAACAACGGGAGGGTGTTCCTAACTACCTCGCGGCAACAGCGGGGTAGAGTTTCGACTATCTCTGCTTTCGCAGAAGGAGGTCAAGCGAGATTGGTCAGCCTAGAGGCTAACGAACTTCGGTCGATTTGGTAGATTGAAGTAATCTGGAAGCAGTGACTTCTAAATTTAACGTGAATTATCAATGAGGCACCAGATACTATGCTAACACTAATTCTTACTAGTCTAGTGGTGGAACTGACTTCGGCAGTTTCTCATGTTGACATCAACGAACCAACAACAGGGAGAAAGGTAAAAGTTTTTATTCTAGCAGGGCAATCCAATATGGAAGGTCATGGCCAAGTGCGGAGTCTCAACCACCTCGGCAAACACCCGCAGTATGGTTATTTGCTAGAAAAATTAAAAAATACAGATGGGTCTTGGAAGATTCGCGAGGACGTGACCATTGCATGGCAAGCCAAAGAGAAAAAGAGTGGCCCACTAACCGTCGGCTGGGGAAGTCAGGATCATGAAATAGGGCCGGAATTGATGTTTGGTACCATCATGGGCGATAAGTATAATGAACCAGTACTGTTAATTAAAACTGCTTGGGGAGGCAAAGACGTGTTCTGCGATTTTCGATCGCCTACTGCGGGCAACCTGACTGAGGATGAAGCACTTTTGTTGGAACGCGAACGATTGGAAAACAACAATCGTGAGATTGGGTACTACTACCACAAACTAGTTTCGGAAATCAAAGCACATCTGACCAATATAGATGATGTGGTTCCTAACTATCAAGGTCAAGGTTACGAAATTGCTGGGATGGCTTGGTTTCAAGGCTGGAACGATTTCTGCCAATGGCATGTCGAGATTGATCAGAAAAAAGTGGGTATTGGAATCATAGAAAACTACCCTAATAATCTGTCAGCTATGTTTCGTGATCTACGCCAGGATCTCAATGTGCCCAATATGCCAATCGCCATTGGTGAAATGGGAATTGGTGGACATGACATTGAAGAAAAGGCTCAAGATCAAGGTAATCATGAAGCCCAAGCCTTGATGGCCTTTCGCCAAGCGCAGCAAGTCGTCGCGGATAACAAGACACTCAAAAGCATCACTTTCGTTCCAACAGCCGAATTCTGGGACATCCGGCTCCAAGAACTCCGCCAAATTAGTGATGCCTACTGGAATGAGAAAAAAGAGAAGGGTATCGCGGACTCGGAGGAAAACCATCTACCGGCCAAAGCGCTGAACGATGAATACTTGAGTCGAGGTGGACACTGGTACTGCCACTACAACGGTTCAGCCAGTAACTACTCCCTAGTCGGTTATGCTCTGGCGAATGCACTTATCATTGAAGAGTAAAACTTGGTCGACCACTTTAGGATCCAGAATAAGCATAGCCTTATTTTGGGAGATTAAAACTCCTTTCTTCACCAACCAAGATTAGCCAAAAGAAAAACCAGATTTTACTGGACACGAAAGGGTAATTCAGGCCGAATCGCAAAGCAAAAGTAGAATTACCTGTTCCCACTACACCTATCCACTAACGCATGTATCCTCTTCTTCAGCTCGTTGCAGCATAGCTTTCATATATGCAATCGTATAAGCAGTCCCTACACGACTATCACCTGCCATACTTGGAATGTGATCAGGGATAACAGGGCCTTTGAAACCAAACTGATACAGATGCTTCATGACCTGATACATATCCATGTAGCCATTATCAACGAAAGTCTCGACGAAATGCGGCAACGGCTTATCAACGTTGCGAAAGTGGACTTTAAAGATCTTGTCACGTTCGGCAAAATAACGGATCGATTCTAGAGCATCATTGCCCATCCATTCTCCACCTTCCAACCAGCATCCAACACAAAAACAAATCCCCACATTGGGGCTATTTGCTATTTCAAGCGCTCTTTTGTAACCGTCAAAACTACTGAAGATACACCTCGGCACTCCAGCTAACTTAGGAACAGGAGGGTCATCTGGATGAATACCAATCATTACTCCTGATTCTTCAGCCACTGGCGCTACAGCTTTGATGAAATAAGTATAGTTATCCCAAATCTCTTCCTCTGTGTATTCACGACCATGGGACAGCGGAATGTCAAAAATTTTGCCGTGCCAATGACCCTTATCAGCTTTGTCGAGGTTAAAACCGCGTGCCAGAGCCCCACCACGCGTCTCCTCACGTTCGGTACTCCAAATGCCGTTGCCCATATGAGCATAAGTTGTGTAAGGAATTCCAGCCTGCCCCAATGAACGCAGATGAGCTTTATATTCCTCTATCTTGGCGTCTCTATCTTCCAAATTTAAAACAATTGCATCTTGGTTGTGGACATCCAGATTACCAAATCCATAGACCTCAATACCATATTCAGCAAATTTGTCACGTGTACTCTTATAGTAATCAGCATTAGCATGTGTCGCATCTGTCCATAAAACAGCATGCTTTAAACCCATTTGCTGAACGAATTGAAAGTCACTTTCTGTAGCTTCCGGTGACATTTGGGCTGTTATTTTGACGCCAGGTGCTATTCTATCTAAAGGACCATCCTTAATCATGTTTAGTCTCCCATACCAGTTCAACCACTATTAACTCGTGTCAACACATTGCTGTTACATAGGATAATTTATAATTAGCTATTCTACTAGTAATCGCAGTCCCCATCACTTTGACATTATACCAGCTCCCACTTGCATTTAGGTTAAAATTTTGTACAAACTGACGTAACCCAAATTCCTTCCAGGGTACTGAGGGAGGTAGTTATAACCAAGGAAAAAGGCAGCAAAATGTGGTTTTTTTTCTGAAAATAATATATTCTAGACGAGATGAAGTTGGCAATATCAAATTACCTATCCAGATACCACGGTTCTTAAATGGAAGTGAACGGGTTTCTATTGGTTTTTGCCATGATATTCGGGTAATACTGATCGCGGGGTAAATGGTGGCGAAATGGGTGTCATTTTCAAGGCTGCTCTACTGCTCTTTTCACCTCTCGCTTCAATCGTCAAAACACGAAGAGACACAAAGAGCATATACCAGTCTAGGAAACTGTCAATCAACACTATGATGTTAGGCAAACAGATAGATGAAAACGATCCTTCTTGTTGGTAGTTCTATATTTGAACAATGGAGCAATATGAAGGACTTTGCGCCCGGTTACACTGTAAAGAACCGTGCCATTGGAGGGACAATGACCTCGTACTGGGCGGAACACCTGGCCGATGTGTTGACCGCCGAATCACCGGATACAGTGTTACTGTACTGTGGAAGCAATGATATCAACAATGGAATTCTCGAAGAAGACATTATTGCGAATGTATCGCAGTGCTGCAAAATTGTTCACAGCCTGTCACCGGCCATAGTATTCGCCTATTTCAGTATCATCAAGGCACCTCAGAAGAGTGGAAAATGGGAACTCATTGATAGGCTGAACTCAGCCATTCGGACCGGATTGCCGGTCGGTAACCTCTATGTTGAAACAAATGATGTGTTCTTTAGTGACCGGCTCCCCGTGGATCGTTTTTTTGTCGAGGATGGATTGCATTTAACAAGTGAAGCATACGATACACTATCAACTTATGCAAGGCCGCTCATCTCTGATTGGATGAGGGCAAGTAATACATCTAGCTAGTCGGCTAAAGCCACGACATATGGGTCGCACCGTTAGGCACCTTCACCAATTAACCCCATTTAAGAGAGGCAGTGGTTCCTACCACATCAAAATAAAGGAATTCCGCATGATTGAGTACTCAAAATATAGGGAGCTTTCACCAACCGCTTACGCAGAGGCTTTAAACCGCTGCCAATTTATGGATCTTGGTATTAACGAGCTATGGCCACAAATACCAAGAATTGCAGGGCCTGCATTTACAGTACAGCTTCACCCTGGTGATAATTTAATGCTCCATGCCGCAATTTATGTAGCACCAGCTGGTTCTATCGTTGTTGTCGATGCTGGAAACACGGACTTTGCAGTGGCTGGCGGCAACGTTTGTGCAGTAGCACAAAAGAGAGGAGTCGCTGGATTTGTGATAGATGGCGTAATTCGGGACCTGGCAGAAATACGACAGAATAAATTTCCGGTATTCGCCCGCGGTGTTATACCGATTCCTGGGCAAAAGAATATTGCTGGACCACTCAACACACCCATAAACTGCGGAGGAGTAAATATATCCCCAGGAGATATCATTGTCGCAGATGAGGAAGGCATTGCTGTTATACCAACAGGGAGAGAAGATGAAGTATATAGAAAAGCAAAAAACAGGGAGGAGGAGGATGCAATGACATCACTTGATGATTGGGAAACAGCACATCACGCTAAGATAATGTCATTAATAAACCAAAATACCAAAACATAATAATTGTAGACAAGAGGCGAACGACATACGAATGATCGAAATGGTCGTGGATGGACAACCACGAGCACGCATTGTTGTTTCGGAGAGTGCTTCACCAGTAGAACAGCACGCGGCGGCAGAGCTAAATAAGTACATCTACCAAATGAGTGGGGCGCAGCTTCCAGTGGAAACCACTCCTAGCAACGACAAGGCCAATATCTACATCGGTCGTGCAACTCCAACCGAAGAACTCGATATATCAGAAGAGGCCCTGGGCTTCGACGGCTACATGGTCAAGACAATTGGACACGACATCATTTTGGTCGGGATCAAGCCTTACTCATGCCTTTATGCGATCTACCATCTTCTGACGAAGCATCTCGGTTGCGGTTTCTTTGAGGACGGAGATCAAGTGCCGCGGCAGTCATCGGTGACCGTCCACGAGTTGAACGACGTATGCAAACCACGGTTCGAATGGCGAAACAAGTGTGTTGCTCACTTCCCTGCCTACAGTGGTCATCGATGGTACAGCGAAGAGGAATGGAAACAATGGTTCGACTGGCTAGCTAAGACACGTATCAATACCTGCGAAGTGGGTTGGTTAGCACGTTACACTGGTATAGAGGCGCTCGCAGCTGCCAAGTTCGGCATAAAGATCGAGCTTACTCCATGGCAGAAGCAGAACCTGGCGATGATGCGGCGACTCTTCAACCGCGCACGGATGTGCGGTATCCGCTGCTGGCACGAGGTAACCTGGCATATGCCGTGGCTAGCTACCGAACCTGGATCAATGCCTTACTACGATGGTGTTCAGACTGCAGAATTTTTGCGCAGGTACCGGGAATTAACCGGTAAAGAGGTACCAACCGTACCTTATGAATGGTGTGGCCTTACTTTCCAATGGTTAGACCCTAGGCTTCCGGAGGTACAGGAGTTCATTACTGCCTGTGTGGCGACGCAGATGGAAGTGCTGGGCTCAGACCACTACTACTATATAGGTATCGGCGGCGAAGGACATTTTGGCAGCGGCTCCACTGAGGAGCTAAACGAGCTGACCGAGGCTCTGCTATTCAAGACGATTGACGCCGTCAAGAAAGCGGATCCGCAGGCAGTCATACTAACTGGCCAGCCGTTCCCGTACGCAACCACCTACCAAGCACAAAAGGAAGCTATCAAGAAATCCGATGCGATCGTCGTGACCTGCTTCCTAGCAATCCCACAGCGCTTGCCGGACTTTAAGCTCAACGACTACTATTGGGGATTGCGGTGGACCAACGGAATGATAGTGCAGTGTGGCAAGCATACAAACCCTTGGGGCGACATGAAGGTTGCCGTGGACAACGCGAAGGCCCTTTGTAAAGACTTGAAAGCCCAAAATTGGTGGGGTTTCACGGTCGGCGGGGAATCCAGCCATCGCGAGCATCTCAAACAGGAGCTTTTGACGGAGATAGCCTGGAATCCCATGACTGTCGATCTAGACGACTTCATGAGACGCTGGACAATTGGACGTTATGGTCCAGAAGCGGCTGGGCGCTTGCAGTGTGTAACTAAGGCGGCCATGGATACACTATACTCATGCTACAACATGGACATGACTAATCGCCCGTTATACCGCGACTGGGCCGGCGGCTACCTTCCAGGACTAACTCCAACCTCGGTTAAGCGGACGATAGGATATTTGCCAAAACTTCGTTTCATCTTGGAGACAATGCTTAAGGAACACGACCTATTGAAGACGAGTCCTCTCTATCGCTTTGACATAGTCGATTACGGCCGAGTTTATCTCGGTGCACTTTTTAACGATCGGCTTGCTAGAACGAGGAAGGCGTTTCGAGCCGAAGATAAGAGCGCTTTTGAACGTTACATGGTGGAGGTTGAAGAGGTAATGCACTTCATCGCCAAACTAACTTCATCGCACGATCAGTTCCGAATGAAAGTGCACGACGATCGGGCGGCAAGATTCCCAGAGATTCTGCCGGGACACGCAAACCACGAGAGCAATTGGATTACCTTCACGGCAACACAATCGCCGACAGCTTGGCGTGCGATTCTAGACTACACAGCGGAAGATTACGCCGAGCTGGTGGAGCATTATTTCTGGCCCCGTGTCGAGCGATATCTGAACAAAATGCGGGAGATGCTTAAGCAAGGAAAGGATATTTCAGGCAATATGGGCAGGGACTTCGTGATATCCGACTGGGCTACCCCTAAAGGTTCGCTGCCATGGTCGCCATATGGCATTCCTTGTGAACCCGAGCTCAGTACCGGAGATCTAGAATTAGCACATCGTATAATTACCTCCGGATCAAAGAGTGGGCAATACAATTTCTATGAAGGGCCATTGATGCCGCTTATCAAGGAACTGCTGGTTCGTTTCCCCATACCTGACGATCTCGACGAAATTCTTGCTGAGACAGATCCAACTCAAAAAGCGTATCGGGTTCAGTCGATTTCTGGTGAACCGGGAGAAGTGAACCAAGGATTCCACACACCAGAAGTAGTCGAACTTGTAGACGTACCGGAAGAATTGGGCTACGTAGTCGAAATAGAGAACTTTGGATCGGTCTACAATGTGGCCAGAGGAGAAGTAACTCGTTGCAAAGTGCACGTCTCCGATTGGTTAAATCTCATCCGACTACCTGACCAACAATCAGAGATAGGAAACCACTCAGTTGTGGTCTACGAGTTTGAATACGATGGGAGAAACTGGGTTCTTCGCTACGACCCCGGATCGGACCAGACGTTTGCTGCTCTGAGGATCAACGAGTCCATGAAAAGGGTCACGTAGTGGCATGTTTAGGATAACCTCTTTGGCTCCTCCGATAAGATTCAAAGTGCTACTGGAACAGTAGGCCACATGGCTGCGTGACTTCCCTCGAACGGTACAAAATAAATCCCAGTAGCCCTAGTATGAGACCAGAGTCAGATCTTTGGTTGACAACCGCTGTTGGCCCTTCGATGAACCAGCACGAAGAATAGGTAGCCTGGTAATCCATTTGAAATTACGATCTAGGGATGCTATATTATCATTCGTCGACATGTGTCTGATAATATTTTTTAGGTTAAATCGGCTGATACCAAAGTTGGCTGGTGAAAATGATCGAGTACAATATCTTAGCCGACAACAGAAGTTAACCCTATCTAAGCTTTAGCTGAAGGCAATTTAGAGGAGGTAAAATGAGGTGTTTCATTTCGGTCGTTATAGGCTTGCTATTGATGTCCTATAGTCTAATAGCTCAAGAATCATTGCAAGAAAAACTAGACGAATTGGATCACATCGGTTTCGGCTGGATCTACGACGACTTCGATCAAGCCAAAGCCGAAGCCAAAGAGCGAAACCAACCCATTTTCGCCCTCTTCCGCTGAGTGCCGTGAGAGGCATGCCTCAGCTTCGACGGGCAGGTTGTCCGTCAAAATTCAGAACTGGCTGATTTAGTTGGTCAATTCGTTAAAGTTCGCTTAGTTCACATGCGGGACATCGATTTAGCACAGTTCCAATTCGATTATGACCTGACGTGGGCGGTCGTTTTCCTCAATACTGATGGTACTGTCTATGGGCGTTATGGTTCACGATCGGCCGAAGGGCCAATGGCTTATAATTCAATACCATCACTGAAGAGGGCCATGGAACGGGTGTTAGACCTCCACCAAGACTACCCCGCTAATCGATCACACCTAGTGGGCAAAAATCAACCTAATCCAAGGTGGAAACGAGCCAAAGAGATTCCTGGTTTGCGCGAGCGAATGCAGAAGCAGTTGAATCAACCCGTTGGCTCCCGCAACTGTATCCACTGCCACAACATTTATGATGGATGGCGAAATACAGCCTATGATCAAGGCACTTTTAAGACCGAAGATCTTTGGCTTTATCCGTTGCCTGAAAATATCGGTTTAAAAATCGACGTGGATGAGGGAAATGTAATTGAGTCGGTGTTACTGAACCCGGCCACCATGGGGATCGATCTTAAAGTCGGCGACCAAATCCAGACGGCCAATGGGCAGTCCATTATTTCAGTTGCGGATTTGCAATGGGTGCTAAACGGCCTACCGGCGGAGGCCAAGCTAAACTTGAAGGTGGAACGAGAAGGATCATTGCTAAAACGCACCATCTATCTAAGGGGTGATTGGCGAAAAACCGACATTTCCTGGCGAGGTTCAATGTGGAGCCTGCGACCACGGGTGGGGATTCATGCCCCTGAAATCACGGTTGAGGAGAAGCGGGAACTAGGTCTATCCTTAACCAATATGGCCCTGAGAGCCAAATGGATTCCCAACCAAGGAGCTAGACAGGCTGGCTTGAAAAACGGAGATATTATTGTCGAAGTGGCAGGAAACCGACAGGCTATGAGTACGGCCCAATTCAATTTATTGATTCGACTCAACTATCAATCGGGTGATCGCGTGCCAGTCAAAATACTTCGACAAGGCCAAACCTTATCTCTGCAACTACCCATGCCATAACCAATCAAAGACTTAAGCTGATCTAAGCTAATAAGTTATTGGTTCTTAATACTGAGGGTGAACCGGTAGGACTTCCTCCCATAGTCAAGTGGTTAGATGAAGTCCATCTGATATTCAAGCAACCCCATTTAGTATAATTGGAGGTTGGTAGAAACTGAAATTGATACATTTCACTATTTCTGCCAGCACTAAAAACGTATGAAAAAGCATTTGAGGAATGCCAAATTTCGAGTACCTTGCAGCACCATACTGATTGCAGTCTGGCTGGCTTCTACCCTTACTATCCATGCGGATTTGGTCGCGTATTGGCCGTTGGATGGTGACTTGAAAGATGCTGCATCGTTTGGTCAAGCTAAAGATGATGGCAAATTCATCGGCAAAGCGACCTTCAAGGATGGCAAGATCAGCAAGGGTATTGTCCTAGATGGCTCCAACCACGTCTTGATCCCAACGAGCCCGGATCTCGAAGCAAGAAACAAGAGCATCTCCATCTCTGCTTGGTTTCGTGTCGACGCCTGGTCTGAAAGATTCGAGACTTTGCTCGCTAAGGGTCATGGTGATAAGTACCACCTCGCTCGTCATGTTATTGATCCCGACAGGCTGGCCTATTTCGGAGGCTCCCAGGGAGACCCGCTTGATGCTCCCGCTGGGGGGACAGTGAATGACGGTCGTTGGCACCACGTGGTTGCAATTACCGTTGCTCAAATGAAAACGCTACTTTGCATTGACGGTGTACTTGTAAAATCCGGGGGAGCCGACATGGCTATCCTAGGAGACTCCAACCATCCCCTGTTGCTAGGTAACAATCCAGAGAATTCATGGGAAAACCAACACGGCGAAATCGGACACTGGGTCGGTGCAATCGATGATGTGGGTATCTTCTCGATTGCACTCACCGCCTTGGAAGCCCAATCTATCTACGTTCTCTCAACCAACGAGGCTCTACGCTACGACCTGGGAGTCAGTGCGCAGCTCATTCGTTTGCATCGTGCGCAATCTCCGAATCAAATCAACGTTGGCAACAGAAAATGGAAGTATGCCACTCGCGATCCAGCCGACGGTCAGTCGTTTGTTGCCCTTTCAGAAAAAGGTAGCGGTGTGACCACCTCTCCACGGCCGAGTGTTGTTTCGTTCGGCACATCTCGCCGTTTTCTCAATTCGGGAGAATCAGCGCAACTTCAATGGTCAGTCACCGAAGATACCAAAGAAATCCGCATCACTCCGCAGCCAGGCGACATCTCGCAAAAATCGGGAACGATGACGATCATTCCCAAATACACGACAGAATATGAAATCACGGTTCGAAACGAGTATGGAGAAAGTCGCGCCACTGTGACGGTCCATGTGGACTACGCATTCGCCACACCCCGCATCAGCGAGTTCATGGCTAACAGCGTGGGCGAGTATCCAGATGAAGATGGAGAATTATCTGATTGGATCGAGCTACACAATCCTGGTCCAAATATGGCGAGTACATCCAATTTGTTCTTGACCGATGACATTGAAAAGCCCACAAAGTGGCCGATCCCAGAAATGGTAATGAGACAGAATCAGTTGATTGTCATTTTTGCTTCGGGAAAGAACCGCCAAAACACCAATTCAGAACTTCACACAAATTTCAAGCTACGTACAAAAGGGGAATACTTGGCCCTCATCCACAGTACGGGCAGGACGCTCGAAATAGTGTCCTTTTTCGGGCGTCGCTATCCGACACAGACACGCGGCATTTCCTTCGGTGTAGCACCGGATGGCACCATAGGATCTTTATCAATGCCTACGCCTGATGGACGTAACACTGAGGTTGTAATGGGGGATTTGAACTCCGTGCGATTCAGTCGCAAAAGGTCCCTGTGTGAATCGCCTTTCCAACTCATCTTGATCAATGAATCCCCCTCATCTGTTATCTATTTTACAACGGACGGTACGGTGCCAACACCAACTACGGGGCATCGTTACCTTAACCCCATTTTCATTTCATCAACGACGATTGTAAGAGCTGCTGCTTTCCAGAAGCAGATGCGTCGCAGTCCAGTCTCAACACACACCTATATCTTCCCCATGGCTGTCGCGCGTCAACCAAAAGCACCGGCGGGGTTTCCGGACAAATGGGAGTCTTTTCCCGCAGACTACGCGATGGATCCAAGGATCGTACAAGACACAGTTTACCAAGCCGATTTGCTGAAAGGATTGCGCGCGATTCCCACCATGTCGATTTCCATGCCCCAAGCTGATCTGTTCGGGCCGAACGGTGTCTATTCAAACCCTATGGATCACGGGAAATCCTGGGAAAAAGCAACCTCACTGGAGTTTATTCAACCCGATGGAACCGAGGGCTTTCAAATTGACTGCGGCTTGCGGATTTATGGAGGATTCGGTCGCAACCGCATATTTCCCAAGCACAGCCTGCGAGTTTTGTTTAAGGGAACCTACGGAGCAAACAAGCTCAACTTTCCCTTTTTCTCGGATGAGGAGGCTACGACCTCTTTCGACACGCTGATACTCCGTGGTGGATTCAATAATTCATGGCAAGCCGGAGCGGTTCAGTCACAGCATCTTCGCGATGAGTTTATACGACGTTCACAATTGGCGATGGGACAGCCATCAAGCCATGGCATATTTGTTCATCTTTACCTAAATGGGCTCTACTGGGGGATTTACAACGTTGTGGAACGTCCGAGTGGCGCGTTTGCCGCTGCTTACCTTGGAGGGAAGCGAGAAGACTACGATGCCCTCAACTCCGGCAAGGCCATCGACGGAACAACGGAATCCTGGCAGAGAATGCACGAACTAGCACGAAAATCTACGTCGAAAAACGTAATGGACGCCCTAGGTATATTCGTCAACCTAGACAATCTAATCGATTACATGCTGGTAAATTTCTATGGCGGCAACGACGATTGGGATAGCCATAATTGGTATGCCGCACGCAGGCGCGACCCCGGAGCAAGATACCATTTCTTTTCCTGGGATGCGGAACGGACTCTCGATAACGCCGAAGGTGATGACAAGACCCTTACCAATAATGGAAATAACCCCTCGTTCCTCTTCAATCAACTCTTGCGAGATGAGACCTTCCGCCAAAGAGCTCTATCACGAGTGCAACTTCACTTCTTTGACGATGGGGCATTGACACCCAAACGGGCCGCTGCCCGATATGCAGAGATGGCCTCAGAGATCGAAGACGCGATCGTGGCCGAGTCTGCGCGTTGGGGGGATGCCCAACAGGAGAAACCATTCACTCGTAATGACGCCTGGATTCCCGAGCGAGATCGTCTGCTACAAACCTGGTTCCCCAAACGCACAGATGTAGTCCTGGAACAACTCAATGCCGCGGGAAATCTCGGCTATATCAAGTCTCCCAATCTGAAAGCCATCGGAAATTCGGTTGAGATCTTGGCAACGGCGGGGACGGTGTATTTCACCACCGACGGTAGCGACCCACAACAAAAAGACGGAAGCCCAAACCCCACAGCAACAGTAATCAAGGGAATTACAGTCGAGAACGTGCTGTTGCCAAGATCGTCCGAATGGAAGTATCTCGACGACGGAAGCAATCAGGGAGAGGCCTGGTTCGAAGCTGAATTCGACGACTCCAAATGGAAATCAGGCAAAGCGAAACTCGGCTACGGCAATGATGGCGAAGTTACAAAGACCCAGTATGGACCCAATTCAGAAAACAAATATATCACGACATATTTTCGTCGATCTTTCACCTTACCAGTTGCCAGCGATTTCGATTTTCTCCAACTTTTGCTTAGCCGAGACGATGGTGCTGTGGTCTATCTGAATGGTAGAGAAATCCTGCGAAGCAACATGCCGGTCAAAGGCAAGATTACTTATCGCACGCTAGCAGTAAGGACACATGATGAACGGCAGTTTCTCGAGTTTGAGGTACCCCCCAAACTTCTGAAGTTGGGACAAAATGTTATCGCCGCGGAAGTTCATCAAGGAACACCCGCATCTAGCGATACTGGGTTCGATCTGGCAATTCAAGGGATCAAACAAAACCGAACAATCATCCCAATTGGATTGGTCAACTCACTGAAGGCACGTGCGTACGTCAATGGAACATGGTCACCGCTAAGTATCTATTCCTCGAAGCCGAATAAGTAACCGTTACGCGATCCAAATACTGGCATCTACAGCGTACCATATAATACCCAGACTTAGCGATACTTTTAGCCAGGAGTTAAGAACCAAAGTACGCAATCCATCCATACCAGTTCGAACTAGAAACTTCAAGTCAGTGAGGTGGGGCAATTAAGAGTAATACTTATCATTTCACTATAATAATGGAGTCTTTAACTTGAATGGAACCCTCTATCGGTAAACCTATCAGCTTATTTGCTTTTATAATTGTCCTTGTTTGCCAATCTGTTTTAGCTGAAATTATTCAAGTTCCAAAAGATCATGCCACAATTCAAGCGGGTATTGATGCTGCAGTCGATGGCGATACAGTTTTAGTGGCAGACGGTCTATATGTGGGCGTGGGCAATGTGAACCTGAACTTTAAAGGTAAACCTATTACGGTGAAATCTGTTAGTGGCGCCTACAAATGTACAATCGACTGTCAAAAGACAAACCAAACCAGAGGCTTTACCTTTCGCCATCGAGAAACCAAGGATGCTATCGTAAGTGGTTTCACCATTAAAAACGGAAATTTCAAAAAAGGTAATGGTGGTGGTATCCACTGTTTCGATGCCTCACCGACAATTATCAGTTGCATTCTGACAGAGAATGTAGCTGAGGCTGGCGGTGGTATCTTTTGCGATAATGCTTTTACTATTATTATTGATTGTCTGATTACTAAAAACCAAGCTAAAGGTGGGGGTGGTATTCAGTCTCATCGTAGTTCACCAACTATCACAGGTTGCCGAATTAGTGAAAACACAGCCGGGACAGGCGGAGGAGTGCTCCTAACTGAGTCTTCAGTTGTTGTTACCAATACATTGGTGTACAAAAACCAAGCCGACTACGGCGGTGGGATTCTTTGTTGGTCCGATTCACTTCTGTTCCTACATAGCTGTACCATTACGGATAACATTGCCATGTACGGTGGAGGTCTTTTCTTCAGCGAATCCGATACTATGTTGGTTAACTCCATCCTGCACCAAAATAGTGGAAGTATCAACAAAGAGCCACAACAGATATATTTTGGTAAATCTGATCAATCCACTGTGGCAGACATTTCCTATTGTCTCATTCAAGGCGGTAGAACAGGCGTGATTTCTGACGAAACCGTTACGCTAAAGTGGGGGTCAGGAAACATCAGCAATGATCCAATGTTTGTTGATCCAACAGCGGGAGATTATCGGTTACAAGACAACTCGCTTGGAATTGCCAGCGGCATTAAAGATAACAGTATGCCGACCGTTGATATTGAAGGGCATGATCGACCATCTCCAGCAGAATCTAGACCCGACCTTGGTGCATACGAACATAGTAGAGGTAAGCGGGTCTCTGATCAGCCAAACGACCCCGGCGTCCTCATCACAACTAACAAAGGGCAGATCCGATTGGAGGTTTACCCTGAATCTGCACCGATTACGGTCAAAAACTTCTACCGATTGATCCAAGCGCAGTTTTACGATGGACTCACATTTCACCGCTACGTACCTAAGTTCGTAATTCAAGGGGGGTGTCCTCTAGGAACTGGAGCAGGTGGGCCAGGCTGGACAATTCGAGGTGAATTTCAAGATCCAAGTCTAAGGTCAAAAATGCCCAAGCATATCAGAGGTGTTTTGGCCATGGCTCGGGCGCAGGCTCCAGATTCAGCAGGCAGTCAATTTTACATCTGTTTAGAGGATGCCCCCCACTTAGATGGCAACTACACTGCTTTTGGTCGGGTTATCAACGGGATGAAGGTTGTCGATCAACTTCGGCAAGGCGATAAGATGATATCAGTTCAACTAATTGGTGATACTTCCGTTCCGAGGGTGCCAAGTATAATCACCATCCCTGATACCAACCTAAGAGCAAGACTAGAAGAAGTACTAGGTAAAAATGCTGGTGAAGCTATAACCAAAGATGATTTGGTGAAGTTGAAGGAGTTGAAGGCTGAACGCAGGAAAATATCTAATCTAACAGGACTAGAGCATTGTACTAACCTTACTTATCTGAATCTAAATCATAATCAGATAAGTAACCTAAGTCCTTTGGTCAATCTAACTAATCTAGTTATGCTGGAGCTCCGCTATAACCAGCTAAAACAATTGGATGTCTTGGCTGATGCAAATTTGCCTAGGCTTGAACTACTGTCTCTCACATCTAATCAGCTGAGTGACCTCAAGGGCTTAGTTACTGCTAACTTACCAAACTTGGCTCGGCTATATCTTAATAACAACCAGTTAGAAGACCTGAGTCCTTTGACAAATCTAACTAATCTGACTAGTCTGGGGCTCAGCGGCAATCAGATAAAGGATATCTCTCCCTTGGTAAACAACGGCAGAATCAAAGGTGACGTACACCTGAAGGATAACCCTCTCAGTAAAACTAGCATCCTGACCCATATCTCTGCTTTAAAAGCTAGGGGGATTACGATTACATTCGATTATCCTGCTGTTTGGGATGAGGAACAAGCACTGGTTGGAGATGTCAATGGAGATAATCAGGTAGATCTCTTTGACTTGGTGGAGGTAGCATCCATGTTTGGTAAAAAAGGCAAGGGTTTAGTAGCAGATATAAGTGGTGATGGACAGGTAGATCTCTTTGATCTGGTTCAGGTGGCAGGTAACTTTGGTAAAAGTAATGTAGCCGCATCACCCACACTACTGGCTAATCAACTGACTTTCACTACCCAACAAAAGTGGAGTATCCAGTCAGCTATAGTGGGATTGGAAGACATGCCAGTGCGTTCAGAATCAGAAGAACTGGTACTCAGCTCGTTGATGGCTATGTTGCCTGAGAGGTTACCAGAACAAACGCAGCTCCTATCCAACTACCCCAACCCCTTCAATCCAGAAACATGGATACCATTTGAGCTTAGTCAAAATAGCAAGGTATTGGTAACCATCTATGATCTGGCAGGCACTCCAGTTAGAACTATCAACATGGGTCATCTGCAAGCAGGTAGCTACGTTAATCAATCATATGCTATCTACTGGGATGGCAAGACGGATATAGGTGAAAGAGTAGCTAGTGGCATATATTTTTATCAAATACAAATGGGAGATTACATAGAAATTCACAAGATGGTGATTCTGAAGTAAGTATTTATATTGGGGTTCACTGAGGTACACTATCAAGAGACCTAAGATGTCAACAACACGTATCGTCATCGGTGTATTCTTAACCGAGAACAGTATATATGTGATGTACAAAGGGAGGTAAGATGTGTAAGGTATCTATCATACTTGTCCTAATATGCTCTCCATTGTAGGAAGTAATGTGTATGGAGACCTGCTGATAATCACGATAAAAGAATCTGATTTGCCGTTTGACTTGCCTCCATCCAACTATGATAACTCTTCATCCAAAATCCCAATACGCCTGGACGAAACGGACAATCTCGCATCTTGTATCATCATCCAAGTAACTTGTTAGCTTCGTTTCTATTTTACATCTCCGAACTTATCTCTCAAATCCACAACACCACCACTACTGCCAACTATAAGACGAGCAACATCTGACCCCATTTTATTGTAACAGTCAAACCTACCACCATTTTTATCTATCCGCATAGATGCTTCTCTTTTATCAATTTGAGATCTGGATTGGAGTTTTAGCATTACTTCACCATTTCCTCCAGTATTCTTACCCAAGTATGCAACTTTATGATTCGAATCATCACCATAAATTACAAGCCTAGCATCACCACTATCATCTAATCCAATAATTGCCCTTAACCCAGATCCATCCTTGATCACAAATCCCGTTTTAGATACAATTGATTCGCAGGTAATATTCCTGAATGTTACATCTTCCAGCCTCTTTTGATCATTAGTCTCGACATTAACTGATTCCTCTTGGGCATTAGCATCGCGACCAGTTAGTGAATTCAAAACCATACCTAATACAACCAATCCTGCCCCAAATGACATATATAGAATCTTGTCTCGTAATTTCATAATACCCTCTCCTTATTTTTGAGCCTACTTTATGTTTTTCTAATCCTGTTCCACAACCACCAAACACCAATCATATCCCCTCAGATTTCTCTATAGCATCTTCTATATCATATTAGAATCAACTTTCGTTATTGTCTATGGTTTGATGCCACTTTACTAAAGTGATGTTAGGAAGGAACCTGTGGAAACTGCTGTTTCAAACCGTACTGCTGATATGACACCTGATATCTTAGTGTTGCCGCGGTAAAAACAGTAGGCGAGAATCGGAACAGCAGTATCTAGACAATCTTGAGTGCTTCAAGCAACGCCTCTGGTTCATCGGTGCCAATACGAAACTTCTTGCCATCATGGTATGTCAGTTCTACAGCGTCGAGACCAGAGATGTTCCACATCCAGCCGTGTGGTGTCAAGCGAATACCTAAACTGTACCACCACCGATTGCGCACTCGCGTCACTGCGGCGATTCGTTCTCGTGGGATGCTCCTGTGAATGATACCGAAACCAAAAGCCAAGCGTACTATGTCTTTATTGACTTCAACGGCCAACCCCCAGAATAGAGCTCCCACAATCGATCCAATCAGTATAACAATCCATGCGACACTGAAACTGCCGATAGTCACATGAAAGAGAATTATAACTGAGAACACAGGGGCAGCGATCAGCATAAACCATCGTGGGGACTGATAATGACGGTAAGCTATATCTTCTGATAGTATATGTTGATTCGCCTGGCTTTTCTGATCAGATTCTTCCAATTTTACTTCGTCAATGTCTTGCCCCAAATTCTCCTCTTCAGATTGTACAGGCATAATTAACTCTCCTCTGAATATCTTAAGCCCTGTAGCTTATGTTGCCAACGTATTGTATTTATTGCAAGTAGTTTCAGGTTTGATGTTACTTTACTAAAGTGACACTAGGAAGGGCCCCGTGGGAACGTCTGTTCCAGCCTGCCCTATTTCATGGCGCTGGACAAGACATAAAACCTCAAAATCAACTAATCCATAAAACCAGTTAACTAAAGGCAGACAGTGTTAAGATATGAACATATTTTTATTGAGATTTCCCTTCATCCAAATTTCACAATTCTAATCTAAAAACTCAATTTTATAGAGCATATTGCAGAATTGGTCATCATACCATAAACTCGAGCCGTCCCATGCCAATCCGTGAGGTTCAGTCCCTTCAGGACATTCAAAGGAATCCAGAACCTCGCCGCTCTGTGAGCTATGTTTGTAAATA
>Ga0066834_10000335_pt1 | contig 22137 bp, 17 predicted proteins | sample ETNtaG_30_FD_66729 | JGI IMG/M metagenome (GOLD analysis project Ga0066834, IMG submission 66729) | Marine microbial and viral communities from oxygen minimum zone, Eastern Pacific Ocean - ETNP201306PF43B | ecosystem: Environmental > Aquatic > Marine > Oceanic | place: Pacific Ocean: Eastern... | reverse complement strand
GCCCTTAACCAGACCGTCTTCCGATTCAGGGGATCAAATGACACCGACCAATCGAATCTTCCCGCTCCTTCTTTCCTTTCTTTTCTTCAGCCTGCTCGCCCATGCCGGACGCCCCAACTTTGTCTTCTTCCTGGTCGACGATCTCGGGTACATGGACATCGGAGACAACAATCCGGACACATTTTACGAAACGCCAAATGTGAATCGGCTTGCTGCTGAAGGGATGCGCTTCACGAACGGTTATGCGGCCAATCCGGTATGCAGTCCGACCCGTTTCAGCATCATGACCGGGAAGTATCCTTCCCGTGCGGATGCGACCAATTTCTTTTCGGGAAGGCGAAGCGGAAAATACAAGCCTGCACCGTTGCACGACCGAATGCCTCTGAAAGAGATTACCGTTGCCGAGGCGCTCAAGGACGCCGGTTACAGAACAGCCTTTCTTGGCAAGTGGCATCTCGGCCCCACGCCTGAATTCTGGCCGGAGGCTCAGGGCTTTGATGTGAATGTCGGCGGGCACAGGGGCGGAATGCCGCGCAGCTACTTTTCTCCATACAAGAATCCCCGGATGCAGGACGGACCCCAGGGAGAGCATCTCACAAAGCGACTCACGGATGAGACGCTCAAGCTCCTCGAACAGTTCAAGGGGAGTCCGTTTTTCATTTACCTGTCGTTTTATACGGTGCACACGCCTCTTCGCGCACCGAAGGAACTGGTCGAAAAATACAGAGAAAAGGCAGCGAAGATTACCGGACAGGAATTCGGTGACGAGGAGCAGGTCTTCGGCAAAGGCAAACGGCGAGTGCGCATCCTTCAGAAACACGCGGTGTACGCGGCCATGGTCGAGAGCATGGACACCAGCGTCGGCCGCGTACTGACCAAACTGAAAGAGCTGGGACTCGACAAGAACACGGTCGTCTGCTTCATGTCCGACAACGGCGGGCTCTCGACATCGGAGGGCTCGCCGACCTCAAACCTCCCGCTTCGAGGCGGAAAGGGCTGGCTCTACGAAGGCGGTATTCGTGAGCCTTATTTGATCAAGTGGCCAGGCGTCACCAAGCCGGGCAGCACGAACGATACTCCCGTTATAAGCACTGACTTTTATCCGACGATTCTCGATATCGCAGGCCTGCCTTTGCGTCCTCGGCAACACCTCGACGGTCTCAGTCTGAAACCGATTCTGAAAGGCGAGGGCACTATCGACCGCAAAGCGCTCTTTTGGCATTACCCGCATTACAGCAACCAGGGCGGCATCCCCGGGGGCGCTATTCGAGTTGGAAATCTCAAACTCATCGAACGATACGAAGACGGTCGCGCGCACCTGTACAATCTGAAGGAGGACTTGGGTGAGCGGGAAGATCTGGCCGCTCAGATGCCGGATAAAGTAAAGGAGATGCGGCAACAATTACACGCCTGGTACAAAGAAGTGGATGCGAAGTTTCTGCAACCGAAAGGCGAGGCAAAGAATCCCTGGCGACCGGGGGTGAAATGAACCCAGGGGAGGCCCTGGTGCTTCACGCAGTTCGGAAACGGACTTCTGTCACGACTGTTGCATCACCATTTCCGCCACCTTCTTCCCCAGTAACGCCGACCCTTCAGGCGTAAAGTGCACACCGTCCGGTCTCAGCAATTCATCTGGGCCTGCATCAACGGCGACCTGATAGAGGTCGTGAACTTCCACGCCGCATTCCACGGCAACCTGCTTCGCAGCTTTGTTGTAGGCAAGCACGTCAGCCTCGAATCGATCAAAGCCCTTCCGCTCGTGATGCCACTTTTCATTCACCGGCGTGATCAGAGCCCAGATGAGCCGGGCGGACAATCCTTCCTTCATCCCCGTCAAAATGGCACGCACGTTTTCCGCGTACTGTTGGACAGGGATGTTATTCTCCTCCTGCTCAAACCCTTTCTTCAGATCGTGCAGACCAGCATTCATGTGCACGACATCTGCCTTGCGTGACAGCACCCATTCACCGAGATTGTTCAGGACGTTTTCGCTTGTACCTCCGTTCTTCTCCGGCCCCCAGACATTCGCTCTGCCTGAGAGCTCCTCTCCAACGTATGGCGCGTAACCCACTCGGATGGAATCGCCGATTAAAATGATGTGTTTCATCTCACGGTCCCCGTGTTGACTGCCAACCCGGTCGTTTGATCTATAATGCCCGACCAATATCTGTCAGCGGCAATTTATCAGAACAAAATTTGAAAATACAACAGGAGCACACAACAGGAGTTTTGAAATGAGCAACAGCTTCAATAGCGAGATCACGCTCAGCGTGAACGATAAGGATTACACCATTTACAGCTTGAGGGCGGTCGAGGAGAAGTTTCCGCAGGCGTCACAACTGCCATTCTGCCATAAGATTCTTCTCGAAAATCTTTTGCGCACTGAAGACGGCTCCAGTGTCACGGCCGACGATATCGAGGCCATTGCCAACTGGGATGCCTCCGCCACACCGAGCAAGGAAATTGCATTTACTCCGAGCCGTGTGCTGTTGCAGGATTTCACCGGCGTGCCGGCAGTTGTTGACCTTGCGGCCATGAGGGATGCTGTGAAGCGTCTCGGTGGTGATCCGAATCAGATTAATCCGCTGCAGCCGGCCGAACTGGTCATCGATCATTCAGTGCAGGTAGATGCGTACGGTGCGGCCGATGCGTTCAAACTCAATGCGGATATGGAATTCAATCGGAACAAGGAACGTTACGAATTTCTGCGTTGGGGACAGACCGCGTTTGATAATTTCAAGGTTGTCCCGCCGGATACCGGAATCGTACACCAGGTGAATCTGGAGTATCTGGCTCGGGTGGTTTTCGACGCTGTAAAGGACGGAAAGAATCTAGCATATCCTGACACGGTCGTCGGCACGGATTCGCATACCACGATGATCAACGGGCTCGGCGTTCTCGGCTGGGGAGTCGGCGGTATCGAGGCCGAGGCGGCCATGCTCGGACAACCAATTTCAATGCTGCTGCCTCAGGTCGTCGGTTTTCGGCTTACGGGCAAGCTTGCCGAAGGAGCAACCGCGACCGACCTCGTGCTGACCGTGGTGCAACTACTGCGTGAGAAGGGCGTGGTCGGCAAGTTCGTCGAGTTCTTTGGAGAAGGCCTACAGGGCCTGCCACTCGCGGACCGGGCGACGCTTGCAAACATGGCACCCGAGTATGGGGCTACCTGCGGCATCTTTCCCATTGATGAAGAAGCCCTGAAATATCTCAGGTTGTCCGGACGCTCGGACGAGCAGGTGGCGATGGTCGAAGCGTACGGCAAGGCGCAGGGCCTCTTCCACGCTGCAGACACGCCGGATGCAACATACACGGACACCCTGTCACTGGATATGGGCAGCATTCAGCCGAGCCTCGCCGGCCCGAAACGCCCGCAGGATCGCATTCTCATGAGGGAACTGCCAAACGCATTTCGCGACGGTCTCGATGATCTGCGGGTCGCTCCCAAGGCCGAGGAACGCAGCCTGCCGGTGCTCACCCTCAGTGGCGCGGGCACCGAGAAGGCTGCCATCGCCGAAGATGCCTCACTGGGTGAAGCGGAGTTCACTGTCGACGATGGCTCGGTGGTGATCGCGGCGATCACGAGCTGCACGAATACTTCCAATCCGTCGGTCATGCTTGGTGCAGGCCTGGTGGCAAAGAAGGCTGTCGAGAAGGGGCTCGAGTCCAAGCCCTGGGTGAAGACGAGTCTCGGCCCCGGATCAAAAGTGGTGACGGAGTATCTCAAGGCTGCCGATCTGCTGGATGACCTCGAGAAGCTTCGCTTCCATCTTGTCGGATACGGATGCACCACGTGCATCGGGAACAGTGGCCCGCTCCCCGAAACCATCTCTAACACGATCAAAGAGAATGATCTCGTGGTCTGCTCTGTGCTCAGCGGAAACAGAAATTTCGAAGGCCGCGTGCACTCAGCTGTCCGTGCAAATTTCCTCGCGTCTCCGCCACTCGTTGTGGCCTACGCGCTGGCCGGACGTGTCGATATCGATTTTGAAAATGAGGCACTCGGCCAGGACGCAGATGGCAACGACGTTTTCCTGCGAGACATCTGGCCCACAAGCTCAGAGGTGGCCGATACCGTGCAGGCCGCGGTCACTTCGACGATGTTTGAAGAACAGTACAGCGATGTCTATGCCGGCGACGAGCAGTGGGCCAACATGTCAGCGCCCGAAGGAGATCTCTTTGAATGGAGCGACACATCAACTTACGTGCAGAATCCGCCGTACTTTGAGGGCATGACTACCGAGCCGCCGGGAGCATCCGACATTACCGGTGCCCGCTGCCTGGCCGTGCTGGGCGACAGCGTGACCACCGACCACATCTCGCCGGCGGGTTCGTTCCCCGCAGACAGCCCTGCAGGTCAGTACCTCATCGAGCGCGGCGTCGACGTGAAAGATTTCAATTCCTACGGCTCTCGACGGGGCAACCACGAAGTCCTGATGCGTGGGACCTTCGCCAACGTCCGCCTGCGTAATCAGCTTGCACCGGGCACGGAAGGCGGCTTCACGCGTCACTTCCCGGATGGTGAACAGATGTCCATCTTCGATGCTTCTGCAAAGTACCGTGCGGAGGGTGTGCCATTAATCGTTCTGTCCGGCAAGGAATACGGCTCAGGCTCTTCTCGCGACTGGGCTGCCAAGGGCCCGCGCCTGCTCGGCGTGCGAGCGGTCATCGCCCAATCTTACGAGCGCATCCACCGCAGCAACCTGGTCGGGATGGGCGTACTGCCGCTGCAATTCAAAGAAGGGGAGGGCGCAGAATCACTCGGCCTGACCGGTGAAGAGACGTTCGAGTTTGCCGGCATCGAAGAGATGATCGGCAGCAACTTCGCCAACGGCCGCGACCTGACGATCAAGGCCACGGCTGCTGACGGAAGTGAGAAGACGTTTCAGGCAACGGTGAGGCTCGATACGCCGCAGGAGGTGCATTACTACGAGCACGGCGGGATTCTACATTACGTGCTGAGGCAGTTGGCGGCCGAATAGAGATTGCTTCATTCGTCTGCCTCCATTCGTGTGACACTCTTCCATGCGCGACGGGATGCCATGCGAAATGGCGGTCGACATCACAACCGTCCGTCAAGATTCTCTATCCGAACACCGCGCGCCCGGTCGTAATAATCCCACAGATCTTCGAGTCCGAATTCCTGTTCGATGTCTTCTACTGTGACGTCATCCATCATCGATTCCATTACGAATGTGGCTTCGAAACGCTGGATGTGGAAGCGGACGCCGAGTCCGTACTTTTTTCGGACGTCTCCCAGTTTTTCCTGATTGTAATCGAGGTGGTATGCCTTACTGTCAGCGTTGATGTCGGCGACTGCGAACGGGAGGAGGTCATCCTTTCGAACCAGGGGCTCTTCAAAGCCGGTCCACCCGAGTTTCGTGCCGCACATATCCACGATGGCGCTCTGCATCGGCTGACTGATCACGAGAAAGTAACCGTGGTCTCTTGCTATGGATGCCTGCCTTGCGCCGCCATTGAACGCACTGGAAAAGAAAACAATGCGTGCCTTGTTTCGTGCGAGCATCATCGGGACTTCGGGAAACTTCAGATCGAAACAGATGCACATTCCCACAAGGCCGCAATCGGTCTCCCAGGTGGGCGCTTCGACACCGGGCGTGATGTTGTCGTCTTCGATCTCGCCGATCGTCGGCTGCACTTTGTGATAGGCGCCGATGACGTTTCCGTCGCGGCCGATGAGCACGGAGGAATTGAATTTCGTTTCGCCGTCCCTTTCGTACATGCCCACGACCACGTGGGTTTTGGCTTTTGCTGCTGCGGCGCCAAGGGCTTCAGTCAGCGGACCGGGGACAGGCTCACCTTTGGAATCCTCGTGGTCTCGCGGGATGCCCAACTGTCGAGCGCCTTCGGTAAAAACTACGAAGTCCGGGTTGCAGGTGCCGGCCAGCCCGACCTGCGAGACCATCATTTCACGATTGGCCTCGAGGCTGCCGTGGCCTTTGGATGAGATGCTGACGATTCGAACGTTTTTCATGGTGGTGATCCTGGTTCTGGGGTTTTGTTATCTTCGCCCTGGTCCTATCTCAATCTGGTCCAGGACAGAGATCAAAACGATGTGAAGGACGAAGCTTTCGCTCGTGGCCACAGGATGCATTCCTGTGAGCTCTTATCAATCTAACTTGGCTCACAAGCTGGCAGAAGTCTGCGGCCACAAGATGCATTTCCAGCCTCACTATTCGCGGTTCTTTTTCAAGCGGGCCAAGGTTTTTCTGTAATTCTCTTTCATGTTCACGGCCTGTTCCTTCAGGTATTCACGCTCCATCTTGCGCGCATTCCTTGGAGAAGGCAGTTCGGGAATGTCAATCTCCCCAATGGTCAATTGGTCGCATCCCCATTTGTATGCGACGACCTCGCCTTTGCTGATGATCATGTTGACGCCTACGTTCGCCTCAACGATGGGAACTCCGTTCTCACGGGAACGGGCGAGCACGTTTTCATTCTGGCTCTTGGATCTCGAGCCGAAGCTTGGGATGTAGAGTGTCCGTGCGCCATCCATCACAAGGGTCCTGGCAATCCGGGGATTCCAGCGCTCGTTGCAGATGAGGAATCCGGCCTTTCCGAAGGGAGTCTCGAATGCTCGGAGCCGTTTTCCGATTCGATTGAAATCCCAGGAGTGGTGATAGCCCTCTGCTAATTGCGCCTTGTGGTGTCTGCCGCAGATGTTCCCTTTGGAGTCGATAAAAATGGCGCAGTTGTAGACGCCGTCCCTTGTCTGTTCGGCGAATCCGAAGCAGAGGCAGGTCTTAAGCTGCTTCGCGAGTTTCTGGAATCGCTTGATGTATGGGCCGTCCAATTTTTCCGCGGCCACGGGCATCCGATCCGCCATTGATGGTTCTGCGATGATCTCGTTGGTCACATATCCCTCCAGGACGCCTTCCGGTGCGAGCGCTATCTGTACTTTTTCGCAGGCGGACCGCCGAAAGAAATCCTCCATCCGGTCTGCGTTTGCCGCCTTATCCCACTTTACAGGTTTCATGGAAATCGCCGCGACTTTTATGGTTCTATACATGAGCGACAGGAACGGGTGAGTTGGCAATGCTGCGAAGATAGGGTGAAAAGGATTGACTCTCCATCCCGATCTTGCACTGCAAAACTGTTGAAACGCCTTGTACAGCAGGGCGCAAAGTGTGTAACCCGGAATGGGGGAGATTGGCCGGGCGTCTCGCCCGCCAGCCATCACTCAGCCCCAATCGAGAACTGCCGGCTCGTCGAGTGGTAAAGTCTGTAGTTGATCTCCTCGCCGATCTTCTCCCAGATCGCGACATAGCCGTGCAGGAGATCTGCCTTGTCGTCGTACCAGGCACATAGAGTCTTGATGGTGGAATCTTCGGGCCTGACGATTTCCGGCTGCTCGCCGAAGAGTTTCCAGTCCAGCCCGTCTTTCGAGTGGATACGCCAGATCGCCTCCGGTGGCCACTTCTCAGAAATCCACGCATACCAGCCGTGCTTCCCGGCCCGCATCACGTGCGGAAAGATCATACTTTTCGATCGGAGCGTGTCTGGCAGCAGGTTCACGATCTTTCCCTCAGAGCGATAGAATTTCCATTCCTTGCCGTCCGCAGAATAGAGAAGGGCCAGACACCCTTTGCCGCGATACTGATTCGAAAAGAAGAGAAATCGATTCTTCGTCGGCTCCTTCGTATTCAGCTTCGAGAACTCAGGCTGGTAAAACAGGCCCTTTCCATCGGCCCACCTTGATTGCTTTCCAGGCCAGAACTCTTCAATCTCGCCGCGTAGCTTCCCGTGATACACCCACGAGCCGGCCTTCCCGGTTTTCGAAGTAATCAGCGCTGGATAAACACTCCCCTGGCGCGGCGGATACCCATCGCACACGTGAGGGATCAGGATGTATCCATCCTTCTCATGAAACAGAACGGACGGCCGAGTGTACCGCCGCTTGCCGGACGGCTTACCATCCTTATCGAAGACGTCGCTGATGATTTTATGAGGCACAACAACCTCCGGCTTACCCCAATCGGTCGGGCTTGTTCCGATGAAACGCACGAGACCGTCTTCAGGGCCATCGCCGCGTGTGTTGTTCCACAGTTCGAATTTTCCGTCCGACCTTCTGATGAAAGAGTTGTAGGAGCCAAACGCGGCGGTTGGTTTGAAAGGCTGATCCCAGTACCTGCTCTTCAAAGGTTCGGCCGGCGGGCCGATGCGTTTATTTTCGCAGTGTGCCGGGATTGTAAAGAGAAAGAAGATTGCGGTTAGAGGATTCATGAGCGGGTGGGATTGAGTTAAATGATGTGGCATAGCTTCACGGGGTGTAACCAATCAGAGGGAAGAGGGAAAGGGTTTGTCGCATTTTGGCAGTTCCGAGCACTTCCAAGATCCACCTCATTTCATCGCCGCCCGAATCTTCTCAACACGCCTTCGATTAACTCCGAAATCCGAATATCCAACACGAGAAGCAGAACGAACGTGGATGATCCCGTTTCGATCTTCAATCAGAAACTCCACGTCATCCACAAAACGGAAGAAGCCAGTCCTGCATTCATAGTGCAGATAGCGGTCATCATGCTTCAACAATTTTGAGCGAGGAATGGCCGACATCGCCCTCTGAATCGCCTCGACCGCCTCACTTCTCGTACCGGCAAATTCAAGCGGCAGAACTTTCGAGGCCTTATCGTCCTGCGAGCAGACGCAGTTCGGAGATGAGCCGCATGGCGACAGACGAAAACCATCAAAAGATTCGTTCATTCGATTCTGCGATGTCCAGGCAAGGAAGAGACCACCGGCGGCGATAAGAACAGGGAGCAACAGAACAGAAACAACGTTTCTCCAGACAGTCTTTTGGATTCAGGCATTTGCCAGTTCGCTGAGAAGAACGCCCGGATTCTCGGACCGCATCAATGACTCCCCTATCAGCGCAGCATCGACTCCCCAGTCGCGAAGTTTGCGCATGTCGTCTGCTGTTTTGATGCCGCTTTCACTGACCAGCGTCGGCCCGTCCGGCACCAGTGACCTGAACTTCCGGGTCGTATCCAGACTGACCTCGAGTGTGTCCAGGTCGCGATTGTTAATGCCCAGCAGTTTCGCACCAGCGGCAAGCGCACGCTCGATTTCGGTTTCAGAATGCGTTTCAACAAGTGCATCCATTCCCAGTTCTATTGTCAGGTCGAGGAAGTCTCGAATCTGATCATCGGAAAGAATTTGAACGATCAGCAGAATGCAATCGGCCCCGGCCGCGCGTGCTTCGTAAAACTGGTAAGGATCGATCATGAAATCCTTCCGCAGAGCAGGCAAGCCGATAACATCTTTGACTCTCTTAATAAACGAGAGCTGGCCCTGAAAGTATTTCTCATCCGTCAGAATCGAAACTGCCGCGGCACCATTTGTCTCATACATTTGTGCGATGCTCTCCGGCACGAAGTCTGGTCGAATCAGTCCCCCCGAAGGCGAAGCCTTCTTGAGCTCCGAGATAATTCGGACCCGTCCAGGTACCTTAAGCGCGGCCGCGAAACCTCGTGGTCCTGCTTCGGTCTTTATCTCTTCCTCTAACTGCGACACTGGCTTAATTTGCTCAGCCCGGTCTACCACCAGGCGAGTGCTTTCAACAATCTCGTCAAGAATCATGGGACGGAATGAGTAATGTGTAATGAGTAAAATGAGAGGAGTCTCGCTATGCGAAGCCCCCAGTGGGCTAGCGAGCTTGCCCCACAGTCTGTGAGGCCACCTTGCACTGACAGCTCAATCCCGGGCATTCTAAAGCACACACTCCCATTTGGAATCTGAGTTCCTGCAGCAATTACGCATTACGTACGGATTACGCATTACGCATTACACGGTTACGGTCCAGAGTCTTGTTTTTCTTTAGGCAAAAGAATGGAAGGCAGAAAAATGGAAGGCAAAAAAATGGAAGGCGAGAGCTCTTATGAACAGATTCCTCTTCTTCATTCGTTGTTTCCCTGAATCCTCTCACTGTATTGGTTGCGGCCAAACGGCTGCGATATGCATTACGTACTACGCATTACTCATTACTCCCATCTTTGCCCATGGCGATCCACGAGGATAGAATCGGGCCCATGACGTTCGAAGAGATACTCGCTCAGTGCAAAGGGGCTGCCGCTTCGGATCTTTTTGTCAAGGTCGGATGCGCGCCCTCGGTTCGTGTGGATGGAAAGGTGCGATTCCTCCAGGCGGAGCCAGTCACATCAGAATTCACGAGATTAGTCGCTGAGACTCTTCTCAGCGGTGACCAGTTGGCGCAACTGGACAGCACCCGCGAGTTGGACGCCGCGTACACGCATCCTGAGTTCGGCCGGTTCCGGGTGAATGTTTTTTACCAGCAGGGACACATCGGTCTGGTCCTCAGGCGTCTGATGAGCTACGTGCGTTCACTCGAAGAACTCAACTTGCCGGCAGAAAGCCTTAAGAAACTGGTCGCTGCCCCGCGAGGCCTGTTTCTGGTCAGCGGACCGACCGGGTGTGGGAAGACGACCGCGCTGGCTTCGATGATCGAGCATCTGAATCAGACCGAACACAAGCACATCGTTACCCTGGAAGATCCCATTGAATACATTTACCAGGACAAGAAGTGCATTATCGATCAGCGAGAGATTGGGCGTGATACTTCGGACTTTTACCTCGCGCTGAAACACTGCGTCAGGCAGAGCCCCGACGTCATTCTGATCGGCGAGATGCGGGACCGTGAAACAATGGAAGCCGCAACAGCCGCGGCCGAGACCGGCCACTTTGTGCTCAGCACGCTCCACACGATCAATGCGGCGCGCACCCTTGAGCGGATCATGAATTTCTTCCCGCCGGAACAGCATGAGTTCCTGCGGCATCAGCTCTCCATGAATCTGGTCGGCATTCTCTCATTGCGCCTGATCCGGCTGAAGGCCGGCAGGGGGCGTGTGCCGGCCTTTGAGCTCATGGTGAATTCGCCGACGATTAAAGACCTGCTTCTCGATGGGCGTGTCAACGACCTCACACCAGCCATGAAGGAGGGCCGCCACTTTGGGAACATGACCTTCAATCAATGTCTCCACTATCTCTTTCAGAAGGAGGTCATCTCACTTGAAGAAGCGTTGGCGGCCTCCGATCATCCGGACGATTTGAACCTGGAAATTCGAGGCATCTCGAAAGGAGCATTCTGATGAAATCAAATTCTTCATTGCGGTTCATCTGGATTGTTAATGCCGGGCTGGTGCTTGGCGCTGTCTACACCGGCTATTGGGTGTTCACTGCGGAGGCGAGCCAACCCGTGAATAAGAGACAACCCACAGCCAAAGCGCGCGCACACGGCGTAAAGCCTGACGAGGCCAGCCAGGACAGAACTGTAACTGAGGAGGATCTCCGGAAGGTGTTTGCCAGGCGGTTCGCCCCTCCCGGCGCGAAAGATCAGACCGATGCCGAGCGGACCCGGCAGATGCTGAACCAGATTGTTCCTGTAGGGGCACCTTCTCCGCCCAAGCCAGAGGCGGCGCCCGTAAAGGCTCCGGAAACCGCCCCGGACCTGCCGCCGCAGCCTGAAATCATCAAGCCTGACGGCCCTCCGCTGGAGTCGCTCATCACCGTAGTCGGTGTTTTTGATTATCCCGAAAAGAACCGGAGCGGTGTGGTTGTCTTGAAGAAGAAGACCAGGGAACAGAACCTCTGTATGCTCGGCGAACGCCCCCAGGGGATTGATGCAAAAGTAATCCAGATAAAGGTGGATACAGCGGTTTTCGAGTATCTCGGCAGACAGGTCTCGCTGAAAAGGGCAGAGCAGACTAAGGGCAAGCGAGGCACACCTTATGCGGTCAGACACCCTGAACCGGATCGGCAAAAACGAATTGATCCCAAGTACCACAAAGTGGTGAAGCGCTCCGACGTGATGCAGGCCATGTCCCGGCCGGTCGAGGTGATGAAGGGCATCAAGTACGCCATTGTGAGAGAGAAGGACAAGGTGGTCGGTTTTCGAATCGCCGGCGTGACTGATTCATCCATGTTCGGCACGTATGGCATGCGCAACAACGACATCGTCCGAGCGGTTAATGGCAAACCGCTCGATGAGACGTTCAACCCGATTCTGATGATGACGGATATCGTTGCCAGCGATGTGATTCGTGTGGATCTTCGGCGGAACAATCGTGACGTCACACTCACTTTTGAACTCGGTCAATAGGTATGGCTCTCGTTGCGAATATTGGAAATACCAACATCAGCCTTGGTCTCTGCAGCGACGGCGGCATTCAGGAATCATGGCGATTGCCTGTTGATGATTTCAAGGATGCCGCCATATTTCCAGAGCGTGTAAGAGGCGAGATACAGGCAGCAGCGGTGGCCGGCGTGAACCCGGAAGTCCAGCAGCAGTTCTGCGATTTTCTGGAATCGGAGTTCGACCTGGCGATCCGGCTCGTCATGCGTGAAAGCATTCAATTGGTGAACAAGTGTTGGCCACCGGATACGGTTGGAATAGACCGTCTTCTGAACGCGCTGGCCGCGCACCATCTCTTTCCGATTGATGACGTGATTGTCGTAGATTTCGGTACAGCGATGTCATTCAGCGTAGTGAACGGAGTCGGTGAGTTCCTCGGCGGCGCGATAGCCCCCGGCCTGCGCATGTCTGCACGAGCTCTTCACGATCAGACCGCGGCCTTGCCGGAGGTCGAGCCGGAAAAGGTAGACAGCGCCATCGGATCAAACACTGACTCCGCCATCCGGAGCGGCCTGCAGTGGGGATGCGCCGGAGCCCTGGATCGAATCCTGGACGGCCTGCTGAAGGAGTTGCCCGAAGCACTGATTTCAGGAACAGGCGGTGATCTGAATTGGTTCCTCGAGCACACAAATCACGAGATCGAACCGCAGCCGAATCTTACGCTGCTGGGAATCGCCCACGCGGCTGGGCTGGCGGGTTAGTGGAGCGATGCGTAGGCATAGGCCACACAAAGCAACGAACGTCACCATCCTCAGACTTGTGTCTCTGCACTCTGACCGGAATAAGGATGCCGGGACAATGGCATTCATGGCCTTGCCATCTGCTTCCCTATTCGCCAGCCTGCGCGAGCACCTCACCAATCATCGCCATGTCTTTTTCTGACAACTGAGTCTGGCTTGCCTGCGCGTTATCATCGAGATGCTCCATCCTGGTGACACCGGCAATGACTGAGCAGACGGGCGACTTCGCCAGCAACCAGGCAATGGCAAGCTGCGCCAGCGTGATACCCTTTTTCTCTGCCAGCGGAATCAGACCCTCGATCACATTCAGATTACGCTCCGTCAGAAACGTATCCTGTGCTCCATCGTCGATGATGCGTCCGGTCGCTTGATCCAGATTGTTTCGGCGGTATCGGCCGGTCAGTGCGCCGCTGGCCAGAGGATAAAACGGTACCAGGCCTATCTTCATCTGATCACATGCCGCGAGGAATTCAGGCTCACTACCATCCTCTTCTCCTGTGACCGCCGTCCGCTCCAGCATGCTGTATCTGTTCTGAACCGCGACAATCCGACGAGAGGCATCTTTTCCTACCTCCTCCAAACATTGCTGTACAGCGTTCATCTGGGCCGCGGAATGATTGGACACCGCGATATAACAGACCTTGCCCTGGGTTATCAGGTCATCCATCGCGCCCCATGTTTCCTCGAGTGGCACGACAAAATTGCCTTCATCGTCGACCACGGGGGAATGCAGATAAACCAGATCTATGTAATCGGTCTGAAGTCGCTGCAGGCAATTGTCCACAGCGTTGCGAATATAGACTCGAGACGCGCCGCCCTGATTCGGGGTTGCATCCTTCTCCATCACATGTTCCGGCCTGACGGGATTCTTTATCTTGGTGGCGAGAACCACCTTCTCACGAACGGCCCGGCCACGAGAAGAAAAATAACGACCGAGAAGCCGTTCACTGTTTCCCGACCCTCTGTTGTATGAGCAGGCAGTGTCCCAATGGAAGACGCCGAGTTCCAGGGCACGGTCGAGGATCGCAAAGCCGTTGTGGTCGCCGACTCGAGAGCCGTCGTAGGAAGGATCGCCCCACTTCCAAAGGCCGAGGCCTACCTCTGAAACCCACAGTCCGGAACGCCCGACGAGGCGGCATTTCATGCCTTTAAATTGGGTTGTCTGGCTCATAGATGCGCGCGAGGAGGTATGGGATTAATTTGCTGAGGTCACGGCTTCAGCCGCTGCCTTTAGAAGCACTCACGTTCGAGGCGTGACTCTGGCCACAGCGCCCAGCATTTCAGGAGACACCCGGACTTTATAAAGCCCCGTCATTGCAGTCAACGCCAGGGACGTCTTCACATGGGGCTTGACTGAATGCATTGCATCTGGACAATCTTGTCAGCGTCCATCGGCAAACGAAAACAGATACTGGAGAACAGGTGCATGGATAACACCCTTAAGAAGGTGGTTACCATGCTGCACCACGAAGATGAAGAGGTGCAGTGTGCTGCCGCCAAAGTGCTGAGTGAACTGGATCATCGCAACAAAGACGTCGTCCAATCTCTTGGCGATTGCCTTTCCAATTCAAAGCTTGCAGTGCGTTGTGCCGTTCTTGAAGCGCTTGGCAAAAGTGGCCGTTCGGATTCGCTTCGCTACATACTGCCATATCTCACCTCACCTCAGCTCGGTGAACGCAACCGGGCCGTTTCGGCTACCGTCGCGCTGGGGGCAGAAGTGCTGCCGACTGTTCTCAAGGAACTCACTGACGACGAGCCGGTCAACAAATCCACTTTGCTGACGATTCTTCATCGTTTCCCGCTATCCGACTCCCTCGAGCATCTTATTGAGATCCTGCCCAAGGCAGATCGCGAGGCGGTGGACAGCATCTGCGAAGATTTTCACAGGAAGCAGTTGGATGTGGAGGAGGATGTGCGTTTCGAGATGGCGGAGACAATTCGCGCGGCCTCATCTAAAGCTGCGTTCAAGCGCTCTGAGTTTGCTCTCGCGGGCGCGCTGCGAATGCTCGGCGGCCTGCGGGATGAAGGGTCACTGCCTCTATATATGAAACTTATGCAGGCACCGGCCACGGCGCCGAGAGTGAGACGCCAGGCACTGCTCTGTCTCGCCAAGGTAAACGTTCCATCCGGAGACCACACCAAGCTGTGGCCGGTCTTATCTAAAATCCTTCTTACAGAAGAAAACCCTGGACTCGTTCAGGCCGCGAATGATCTGACGTCTCGCATCAACCTGCCGGCAACGGCATCAAAAGATCTGGTAAAGCTTCTCGAACATCGCGATCAAAATGTTCAATTAAACGCAGTAAAAAAACTTGGCGTCATCGCAAGCAAGGACGCGGGGGAAGCGCTCGCCGCCATGCTGGGTGTGGGGGATTGGAAGCTACGCGAGCAGGTGATGACAAGCCTGCAGCAATGCCCGAATGCCGGTGAGGTTCTGCTTGCCCAGTTACACGAAATTGAAGACGACGCCCTGTTTGGTCAGGCCGCTCACAAAGTTCAGGAGGTGAAACCCAAGCTCACCAAGGCGCAATTCACCAAACATCTCAAGAAAGCGATCGAAACGCGGGAAGAGAATGCGAAACGCGGGGATAACATCCTCAATCTGCTATCGAGTCTCGACCCCGAATCTTTCTCCAAAGCAATTCTCGACAAGGGCAAAGAACTCATCAAGGCAGGGGAATACGAGGAAGCTGAGTCCGAGCTTCGCTTCCTTTCCGGCGGCAGGAATCAGGACAAAGATGCAAAGTTTCTGCTGGCACTGGCGCGCTTCAAGACCTCAAACCGGGGTCTTCATAAAGCGGAACGTGATAACAACAAGAGCCTGGCTCTTTTCACGCAAATGATAGAGTTCGATGGGATGGACGTGGCCAGCATGCTGATCAAAGAGAAGACTCTGATTGACCGTGCGGACCTCTACTATCTTGGCTTTCACTTTGCCGAACAGATGGGCAAGCTGCGGCAGTTCGGTATCGACCTGTTGCAGTATGTGGTGAAATCAGGCCCACGAAGTAAAGAAGCGGAAGAGGCAAAGAACAAGCTGAAGCTCTCTGGCGTGGATTGAATGCATCTCGAGAGGCAGGCGACGTCATGAAATACAAAGTGGGAGTCATCGGCCTTGGTAGCATCGCGGCCATGTATGGAAAGCCGGATGACCCGCGCCCCTATTGCCATGTGGGCGGTATCCGCCTGAATGAACGGGTGCAACTGGAAGCTGTCTGTGATCTTTCTGAGGAGGCCCGCAGTAGTTTTCTTGCCACATGGGGTGAGTCGTTTCCAGATCTCGCGTGCTACGGCTCGATGGACGAACTGTTCGGCAACCATGATCTGGATATCGTGGCCGTGTGCGTTCGCGGGCCGCACCACTTTGCGGTTACTTCGGAAGTCATCGAGCAATCGCCGAAGGCGATCTTTCTTGAAAAGCCGCCGAGCTGCTCTCTGAAGGAAATGGATGAAATGATGGACGCGGCCAGCATCAAGAGCATCCCAATCATGGTTGATTACTCGCGTCACTGGAGCCCCAAGGTGCTGCGTATGCATGAACTGGTCGCCAATGGTCTCATCGGCGAGGTGAAGACGATAGTCGCCTGGTGCGGCGGGACGTTTCTCTCTTTCGCCAGCCATACCACCGATCTGATCTGTCAATTCGCGGGATATTGCCCCACTGAGGTAACTGCCCATGGCCGCTTGCCGGAGAATGCGAACGTGCCGGACGGCTTCGAGCCAGAACCAAGCCTGGACAACATGGTCATCCAATTTGAAAACGGCATTACCGGAACGCAGGTCGGCTCTAGCGGGCAATTTGGTACGTTTTACTGCGAAGCGTACGGTGACGAGGGATTCATCCGCACGGGCATCTATACGGAGGTTTACGGATCCAACGCGAAGGGAGAAGCGATGGACCTGGACGAGCTTCAGATCCCTGAGGAAGAAAGCGTTTTCAAAGTTGCCTACGAGCAGATGGCGAGCCATCTGGATGGTGGCCCTCTGCCGCATTGCACAAACCAGGATTTCATCACCGTAAATGAGATTGGATTCGCCGGGATCGAAAGCATCCACACGGGCACAACGATCCGTCTTCCGAACTCCAACAGAACACGGAAGGTTTTCGCAAACGGTTAAGCAACTGAGGCGCACAGAATCGGTGGCCTGCTGCCGGCCTTCTTCCATCGTGAGTTAGACATGGGCCTTGTTAAACTCCCGAAATCTTCCACTATTCCACTCTTCAGCCGTTCCGTTCATCCGCCACTCCAATCCACCAATGTCCTGCCTCGTTGCCTTCTTCTGCGCTCTGACTTCTGCACAGGCGGAGATCGCTATCAAGCAGCGTCCACTGCCCATCGGTGGAGTCAGCGAAAAGGGGCGATGGACCTACCACGGCGGAGTCATGTACATCAGGAAGCTCGTCATGTCCCCGGACGGCACAACGCTCTGGGCGGCGACAAGCAAAGGAGTCATCAAGCTCGACATCGGGCGAGAACATCTTACCCGGTTCACGACTCTGGATGGGCTGGCGGATACCTACGTCACAGACCTGGACATCGATGCTGACGGCGCCGTCTGGGCCGCCACCTACAGCGGCTTGAGCAAGTACACGAAAGAAGGCTGGTCAAGCGCAGGTGTGGAGCAAGGCCTGTCGAACATCCACCTGCAGAGCGTCGCGGTCGACGCGGATGGCCAGCCGTGGGTGAGTGGATACGGGCATAGCAATTCGCTCATCAGTCATCGGGCCGGGAATCGCTGGGTCGACTTTTCCAGAGAGGCCGATGCCTTCACCGGCAGCGGCCTCGACATTCTGCATCGAGACAGCAGCGGGAAGGTGTGGGCGGCCACTTATGACACCGATAGCAGCTCTGACCCGAACATCGTGCCAAAACGCACGGCGAACCATCTCATCGTTTTCAACGACGTGGCGGTCTTCCAGGAGATCCCTTTACCCAAACACCTGCTGTCGTTTCCCAGGCGAAAGACGATTACCTCGATCGCCAATGCCCGTGACGGACGCGTACTGGTTGGTTCCATCCTGGGTTTGTTTGCATGGGACGGGAAGACATGGACGCGTTACGGAAGGCGTGAAGGGCTGCGCGAAGAAAACATTCAGGCACTGGCGCCCGGTCCGGAGAAGACGACCTGGATTCTGACACGGCGTGGCATCTACAGCTTCGATGGGAAGAAGGCGGAATTGCGCACGGCCGTTCCCCAGGAGCTGCAGGCCCTGACCCAGAATACCAACAATTTTGCTGTGGGGGCAGATGGGGACGTCTGGCTGACCATGGAGCCTTCCGTCGCACTTGTTCACGGGGACGGTGCAGAATGGACGGTCTACATTCCGACTCTCGATGGCCCGGTCACTCAACCCGGCTCCGGCGTGCATCGAATCCTGATGGACGCCAGTGGCGCTCTTTACTTTGCCGCTCAAGGGACCCGTGGCGGATTCACTCGACGTTTGAAGAATGATTGGGAGATTCTCTACCACGGTGACGTCAACGATGCGGCTCTCGACAAGAACGGTGTGCCCTGGATTGTCTCGCGGAGAGTGCTTCGTTACGCGAACGAGTGGCAGAATGAAAGCGCACGGCTCGGCATCACCAGCGCGGCACACACTATTCACAGGGATCAGCGCGGGAATCTCTGGATAGGCGGCAGCGCACATCTCATCCAGTGGAACGGCGCCAAAGCCATTCAGCATCATCGTGACCACCCGGCTTTCAAGGGGCCGTACACGCGTCTCACATCTGGTCCGTCGGGTCATCTATGGGTCTGGTATGGGCAGGGCGTTGCCATGTGGCGAGGCGACCGGCTCTGGAATCCCGTCGGCAAGCTAACGGGCATGCCCGGCCTGAAAGGAAAAGCTATGGCCGTCGGACCGAGGGGTGGTGTTTACATCGGCGGCTCATGGGGCGCGGCCGATTACGATGGCGTCAGTTGGCAGCATTTCGTGCGTGAGGGGGACAACGCCTTCAGAGCCAACCCCGTCCTGCCCGGCCGAGACGTCCGCGCCATCTTCGTCGACAGCCTCAACACCACCTGGTTCGCCACTGACGAAGGGATAGCTACGTTCGATGGCCGGCAATGGTCGAAGATGACGGCCTCCGAGGGTCTGGCCAGCAACAGCGTCTGGTCTGTCTTCGAGGACAAAGAATCCTTCTGGTTCGGCACGATGGCCGGGCTCTCGAGGTTTAAGAAACTGCAGTGAGCCTGGGATTCAACGGCCGGGATAGTGGGCCTCGGGCCGCTCGTGAATCTGTTCGAACTGAATCATCGCCTGATTGGCCAGGTCGAGTGAAACTTGCTCGCCATTGCGGAAGACCCATTCACCGCGGTCGCAGTTTTGAGCGATGACATAACCGTTAATGTTAAGCCGGCGATAGCTGTCCTCGGTCGAGTTCATTCCTCCGCTGTGGATAGTGTACGGCGTCCACAGAGCGACGTCGCCGGCATCCATTTCTACGTCGATCAGTTTGTTCAACTCGTAGCCGGCCTTCTCGTAGCCGGCCTCTCCGGTGTCGGTTCGGCTGCCACCGTGGTCGTGATGTTGATCTTAATTCCGGGAAAACCACTCCATCAATAGTTTCTGTCTATCGGTAGGTGTGGAACTGGGCTTTCTGTTCTTCGGATCGGCGCCGTGCTCGACACTCCATCCTTCCCACTCGCGGAAGGCGTGGTAAGACCAGTCCCATTTGTATTCTTCGAAGAGATCGATCACGTCACGCAGATAGCGATACGCGCTGTTGTCCGGTGCCCATCGGATTGCGCTGAACTCACCAACGTAGATGTGGACGTTGTATTCACGTTGGAACTCGATGGCCGCAATCATTGCTTCTCGCAGCCGATCCTTGTCCCACATCAGCCCGTCAACGACGCCCGGATATGTCAGGCCAACCGCCTTGCCATGAACTCCCTGATGCGTAAATGAGTGAGGTCTGTACATGTGGAAACTGTAAATCACTCGGCCCACGTCCAGCGGGACGAGCGTGTCGAAACCATCCGGCCCTCCCCAAGGCCCCGGTTCGAAGACGGCAGGCTTGCCTGGGTCGATCTTTCGGATGGCACGAATGAGCTTCGTCGCCAACTCCCGCCACCCAGGCAGGCCAGTCTCTTTGCGGGCCTCGACGGGTTCGTTGAGCAAGTCGTACGCGTAGATGACCTTTCGGCCTTTGTACCGGCGTGCGATCTTTTTCCAGACTACGACAAGCTTCTCCTGGTAGCGTTTCTCGGTGAACAGACGACAGACTCCCCCTTCGGCCCGGCCACCTGGTGGCGTGTGCAGATCGACAAGCACCTTGATTCCGTAACGCTCACAAGCATCGAGAGCTTTGTCACATTCCTTCAGAGCGCCATCGAGCCATTCGTCATACAGGTCCAAATCTTTTGCCCATTCCTCTGCTTTTTTCATGGGCGTCCAGTTGAGCTGCCATCGAATCTGGTTGGCCTTCCACTTCACAGCCAGATCTCGAATGTGGTTCTCGTTGAAGCGTGGGCCGTGCATGACGCCTCGCAATCGTGCGAAGTCGTGTCCTTTGTATCTCACCCTCTGTCGTTTGCCCGGATTAACTGTCCGTCCCCGCAGTATCTGAACATCATCGAACCACGCGCTGCCGCTGACTTTCTCCAGTCCCAGAACAAGGGTGGCTTTGGTGATGCCCTTGGGCAAGCGAAGAACTCTCGTCGCCTCCATCCAGTCGAACGTCCCAATTGGCAGGCGAAGCTGCGGGTGTTGCTTTCCGTGTTCGTTCTCGAGAATCAGCATCACCTTGATCCCGTTCCAGTGATTGGGCGGTTTGGACACGTTCGTCGCCTTGACCTTCGCCTTAAGCGTGATCAATTGACCGGACATCTCTTCCGGCGGCAACGACATCTGCCGATTCACGGATCCGCCAGCATCCTTGTTTTCAATGTGAAGGGAATTACCACCGTGAGGAAGGCTGTCCAGCTTGCCTGCAGGTCCCTTCCAATCTGTGTGAGGCATATCGGTGTCAAAATCCTCGTGAAAAAGAGAGATCTGAGTGGAATGGCGGAGCTTGCTCGCTGCGCCATTTTCAGCGCGCGTCCTGCACGACATCCCGGCAAGGATTAACGTAACAGTTAGAGCAAGAAAATGTGAATAAAGCACTTGGGGTCGTTTTTTCATGTTTGACGCCCCAGCCGCGTAGCGACAAGGTAGTGTCATGACAGAGGAAGAGAAATATCTGTTTGACGTTCACGGCTATCTGCTCATTGAAGGCGCGTTATCTCCGGCGGAGGTCGAGGCCGCGAATGCTGCAATCGACCATCACCCCCACAAGATCCAGATTCGGCCAAACGACCTGGCTCGCATGTCAAGGACCCTTTCAGGCAAGACAGGCCGCGGTGATCTTGGCGGCATGCTAACGTGGGAGAAGCCGTACTGCGATCCCTTCCGTGAGATGATAGTTCACCCGGGTTATTCTCCACATCTCGAGTATCTCCTGGGGCCGGGGTTTCGGCTGGAGGGGCTAGGACTGATCACCATGGACGAGGGCGCGGAGGGCTTCTGGTTTCACGAAGGCGGCGAGCCACTGGACCGGTCGCGCAGCTATCTCTACCGCAACGGCCGGATGTATTGCGGGATGACCAACGTGGCGGTGCAGTTGTCGGACGTGAATCCTGGCGATGGCGGATTTGCCTGCGTGCCTGGCTCCCACAAGGCCAATTATCCGTGCCCGGACGAGATGCGCCTTTACCACATCCATCAGGACCGATTCGTTCAGATCCCCGCCAAAGCTGGCGACGCGCTTCTGTTTGTCGAGTGCCTGATGCACGGCACGCTTCCCTGGGCCGCCAAACACCAGCGCCGCTCACTGATCATTCGCTACAACTCGGGCGTCACGGCATCCGGCGTCATGGGCACCTGGACGCCACCAGCCTTCTACGATGAACTGACAAACGCGCAAAAGGCCGTCATTTCGATGCCGCAATACCGATACGAAGACAAAGGCTCGGCGCTCTACAAGAAACAAGAGAAGGATGAATCAGAAGAATGAGGTTCTTGCCTGAGTGCCCGGCTCCAGTGGAAGGCGCATGAGCTGCAAAGGTAACTCGCCAACACTCAGCGCAACCCACGAATTCCTCCAGGCGGATGACGCAATCAGGAGTTCATAACATGAATTACCGTTCTATTTTCTCAATACTCGCTGCCCTCATCCTCTCCGTCTCGCTCCTGAATGCGGAGGGCCTGCCACTCGTCAGCGATGACTTCAGTACCGAGGCCCTCCT
>Ga0066834_10000318_pt1 | contig 22675 bp, 20 predicted proteins | sample ETNtaG_30_FD_66729 | JGI IMG/M metagenome (GOLD analysis project Ga0066834, IMG submission 66729) | Marine microbial and viral communities from oxygen minimum zone, Eastern Pacific Ocean - ETNP201306PF43B | ecosystem: Environmental > Aquatic > Marine > Oceanic | place: Pacific Ocean: Eastern... | reverse complement strand
CTTGTTCTTTCATCTTAATGGGAATCCATTGCTTCTCTAGGATATATGAAGAGAGTAGTGGGAACTTACCTGTATTGGGAAGTGTTTTTGAATTTGTAGCCTGTCATAGAGGAAATCAGAGGCCGACAACGTATGATGCTATTATCAACCGATTCGCGTATTCTCCGCTCAGCTGTCTTCAGCTGAGGAATTCCTTGTTGATGGACGTTAAGGATGTGGAACTAATCAAGTTGGAGAAACGGAAGTTGGATGTTTGGCGGAATAGCATGCTTGAGATTCCGCTGATTATGGTTGTGTATGGAAATGGGTAGAAGCTGATTAAATACAAGAAACAAACCGAATTTGTATAAGGAGGAACGAATGAGTCTTTTAGGAATTGATGTTGGTACAACAGGATGCAAGGTAATTGCATTTAATATTGAAGGTCAGATTTTGGCCCAAGCCTATGATGAGTACCCACTTTTGCATTCGCAGCCTGGCTGGTCTGAATTGGATAGTTATGTTGTTTGGGAGAAAATTTCTGGTTGTATTCAGTCTGTTGCTCAGCACACAAAAAGTGATCCCGTTGAGGCTATCAGTGTTGCTTCTCAAGGAGAAGCCGTCACTCCAATATCAAAATCGGGTGAAATTCTAGCAAATACCATCACTAGTTTCGATTCTCGTACAACTGGTATCTCAAATGAGATTGGGAAAGAAGTAAGTAAGCTTGACCTTATGAAGATCACAGGTATTCCATTAAGTGATATTACAACGCTTGCAAAGATAATTTGGATTCAACAGTATCAACCCAATGTATTTGAGCAAACTTGGAAATTCTTAGGGTATGAGGATTTTGTGTTTTATAAACTTGGTATGCCACCTGTGATTGATTACTCTCTCGCGGCTCGTACCATGCTTTTTGATGTTATTCAAAAAGATTGGTCTGAGCAAATGCTGAATATGATAAATGTGGATTCTTCCATGTTTGCTAGTCCTGCGGCTTCAGGCACAATAATTGGCGAAATTGGTTCTGATATTGCCAAAGATTTGGGGTTACCCAAGAACGTCGTTGGTGTTACCGGGGGGCATGATCAACCATGTGGTGCCCTCGGTGCGGGGATTATTGATGAGGGGGATGTGATGGATGCTACTGGTACTGTTGAATGTATTGTACCAGCGTTTACTACACCTGTACTGAATCAAAATATGATCGATGGTAATTTCTCGTGTTATCCGCATGTAGTTGATGATATGTATGTCACGCTTGGTTTTGTGTCAAGTGGAGGGGTCATTCTGCGGTGGTTCCGTGACAATTTCGCACAATACGAAGTTGAGCAGGCATCATCATCTGGGCAGGACGTCTATGATCTTTTGGTCGAATCAATGTCGGAGGAACCGTCGCCAGTTATGCTCCTACCTCATTTTAATGGTTCAGGTACTCCAAAAATGGATCTTGAATCCAAAGGGGCAATACTGGGATTGACACTTGGTACAAGCAAATCAGACGTGGTCAAATCAATTTTGGAAGGTATCAGCTTTGAGATTAAACACAACCTCACGCTTTTAGACTCTGCTGGTGTGACAATTAACGAAATTCGGGCGATCGGCGGTGGTGCCAAATCAAATCAGTGGCTCCAACTTAAAGCAGACATATTTGGTAAAAAAGTGATTGCTCTTGATGTTTCAGAAGGTGTTTGTTTAGGGACTGCTATATTAGCGGGAACAGCAATTGGAAAGTATCCTTCAATTCGGTCGGCAGTTGAACAATTAGTTCGAACTAAGGAGGTTTACTATCCACGAGAGGAAGTTCAGAAGAAATATAAGGAAAGGATGCAAGTTTATTCTCAAATCTATGCCGCAACCCAAAGTATCCATCACCAATTATAACACTCGATTTCTCGTTGCTAAAAGTTTAATTTGGTGTGTTTGCTTTGTGACGTTTTAACGCTTCAGTTGCTTGAGGTAGGTTAATCTGGCCTAAGGCTTTAGCCGCACTTTGGCGCACTAACTCATTTTCGTCATCCAATGCCTTTACTAGGTCAGGGATTGCGCTCTGGGCTGATTCTTTCATTTGCCCTAAAGCGTAAGCGGCAGATCCACGAACCAAGTCACTCCCATCATTTCTTAAGTTGTTTGTAAGATTTGGTATTGCTTTTTTTGCTGATTTACCAATGTTGCCCAATGCACTCGCGGCGAAAGCTCGTGTGCTGGTATCAGCATTGTCTAGCGCTTCAATCAGCATGGGGATGGCTCTAGCCAATGCTTTTTGTGTCGTGGGAGTATTTATCCGACCTAAGGCCCTCGCTGCATTCACACGAGTCTTGATATCCTGGTTTCTATTATTTAGCTGTAAGACGAATTTCTGTGTTCTCTTTTCTTCTCTTTTTTTTTCTCTCTGTTCTTGGGTTCCACATCCGATAATTACGATACCAAAGGTGAAAAATAGTAATAGACTGGTAGCTTTTATCAATTTAGTATTCATTCTGTTTTACCATCCTCTGTTAGCGTGTTGATAGCATTGGTAAGGAATTTGTTCACTATTCTATTCTAATTGTCTCTAAGTTATGCATTGAAAACATATTGAATTTTGGGAAGATTGAGAAGGAGATTCACAAGTGTATCATTCTTATTAATTTTATTTATGTTTGTGAGCTAAGCCAAACCGAATTATACTCACTTCAATCTGTCTCCCCCCACAAATTTTGCTCTGAGAAAAGCATGCTTGATTGAAAATTGGGATCACATGTAAAATTTGCTGACAAACCATCGAAGGAATAGTCAATTTTGAATATAGATTTAGTGACCATAATATGCTAAGAGAAGACTTTCATTTGTTAAAAATATGTTATTTTTGAATGGTTTTAAGATAAGCTAATGTCCGTAAATAATTTGTATTATGCGGCAACCAACATTCGTTTGTTGAACTGAAAGGAATATCCACCCAGACATATCAAAATATGGACGATCATCCTGATAATCTCAAGATTCATCCCAAACATGCCGATGCTTAGTAATATTATTCCTGTTGTAATATGAAATTCCTTTCACCTGTAGGCAAAGGTTCTAGTACTTGCCTTTACTTGTGATTTTGCTATCAATGTACCGTGATCAGCACTTTTTCCTTGCTGCCTGCACATTTGCACTAGACGGTAAATTATCCTGAGTTCGAGGAATAAGTGCCAATGCGATCAGAGACTAAACTCAGAGCCATTATTTGACCAGTATTTAGCATCATCTTCCAAGGACTAGAATATTCCCAAAGAAAATGGGTGGATTAATCCTGCCCAGGTGAATATCTTCGTTCAAGGTTTTCCAGAATATCCTCTTTATCAAACCAGGTTGGCCTCATTTCCTCTCGAGCGAATAGTAGAGACTGATCAGTGTAATGAGGAGAAGTCTTCTTCCAGGAATGACTGCCGTATTGGTTGATAACCCAGCTTTGCAGATGTTCTTGTCCATCCCATTCTACGATTTGAAAAAAACAGTCGCCTGCCACTCCCTTTAAACGACCTTCGTCAATAGGTTGACTATAGATCGCACGCAAAATATCGGGTCCACCTGCAATAGGCAAATCTATGTTGCCACGAATCAAACGGTTGATTTCTCCCCAAGTAACATCAATTCGACCGAAGTTCTGTTTTAAAAGCTCAATATTTTCCATCAATCTCTTTAGAAACAGAGGATAGTCATATTGAAAGTCGGCGGGTCTGTCCTTAGGTCGAAAAGTTAGAATGACTAACGCCACCGCTCGATTATTAATGTCAGTTTGAAGGTCCCAAGATCGAATGAGATCGATCGCTTTGGCCAGTTCTGGGTCTTCGGTTGTCGCTTCTTCTAAGAATCGATGGATGCTCTTAGCTAAAACAGAATCTTGTGAATAATATTTGTCAAATTTATATTGGACAAATTCTTCCCGAGTTATAGCCGAATTGTTTCCGAAAAGCTCTCTAGCTCGCAAGGAACGATTGGTCATCATATCTTCGATTCCAAAAACTGAAGAGTATTCCAAAGGGTTTGGGTTGCCAATGCCTATTGTTGTTTGGAATGGGTTGTTATTGCAACTTTGTAGAAACGCAGAAGGTGGGTTTTCAACCTGCGGAAGGTCGTCATAAGAAAGATAACGCGTCCATAAAGTACTGGAGCTATTTCCTTTAACGTAGCCTGACCAATCATATTGTTCATTTCTTAGGGGAAGTAGGGCGTTATAAACATAATATAGGTTGCCTTTTTGATCAGCATATCCGGTATTAAACATCGGAATTGTATGTAATCGCATAGCCGCTTTAAATTCCTCCAAGTTTTTGGCCTTTCCCATACGATACCATTGTTCTACTTGCCCGATTTCTCCTATTCCAGCATAACGGATAGCATAAACACCGTTGGCATTTCGCAACGCGGGTCCATGTACAGACCAGAGCGTTTCTCGATGGAAGGTCCATCGAAAATTACGCCAGAGTCGGATTTCAATAGGAACTTTCCGAATTTCCAATGATCGCCATTGATCATCAAAACGGTATTCATTAGGATTGTTAGGATTAATCTCCAATTTGTACACGTCGATCAGGTCGGGATAATTAACAGTATGTCCCCAAGCTAAGTGTTGATTGTGTCCTAACAACACGATAGGGGAACCTGGAAAAAGACCCCCATAGAGATTCAAACCCTCTTCGCTAACAACATGAGCTTCATACCAAGCCACTAGTCCTTCCCATGGCTGATGTGTATTAATCGCAACGCGAGTGGCTCCGTCTGCTGAACGGTTTGGCCCAACAGCTAGAAAATTTGAGCCGATACCTTGTTGAAAGCCTAGTTCAGATTGGCTGACCTTTGGGTTTGTCTCTGCTTGATAAATTTGCTTTAGCACATTATCAACCCCAAAAAAAAGAGGAAGTTTATGAACAAAGCCTGTGACGATATCTTTACCTTCTACTGGCCAAATGTTTCGTTCCAATAATTGTGGATGTTGAGACGCATAGAGATTTAGTCCGTTAGCATACGCCTCACACACAGATCGAATGTCGGCAGAAAGAGTATCGTATTTTTCGTTGACATCGTCCCATATTCGAAATAGTTGTACATAATAGTCGTAAGGAGCCAGATCTTTGCCCATTACTGAAGCCAGTTTGCCTTTGATTGTAAGCAAGAGTTCTTGGATAGTTTCAAAGTCATCTTCTGCATGCGCGTAAGCTAACCCGTGAGCTGTATCTGCATCGGTTTTCCCAAAAACGTGAGGAACACCCCACGTATCCCTCATAATTTCCACCTGATATTGGGGGATACCTTGTAAGCTTTCTAATAAGTCATTTTGTTTTGCACGCTCCAAATAGAAGCTACAACCAATCAAAAGACATACGAGGATACAAATTAGGCTAATAATCAATAACATGATTTTCTTGTGAATTTTTTTAATCTTTCCCAACTCCAAGGGCATCAGCAACCCGGTTAATATAATTAAACCACGCGGCTATCAGCGTGATCTGTAGGATAGCTTGATCATTGAAACCGACAGTTCGTAAGTTCTTATGATCGGTAGAGGTAATTGAGGTTGCGTCTTTTGTTAACTTTACAGCATAATTCAGCATTACAGCATCACCTCGACTTACAGGTGCCGTTGTGTAATCGTCAATTAATGTATTCACTAGATTCTCATCCAGCGTTACCTGACGCAGGAACTCTGCGTGAGAGGTAATTCAGTAGTCACAACGATTAGTGGTAGATACGACGGTAGAAATCATTTCGTGTTGTTTTCGAGTCAATGGTAATTCTGGTGACATCAATACACCAAAATTGGCAAATGCATGGTATAAAGCATCTGGAATTAGACTGTGAGAATTGACAATACTTTCGTTTATTCTATCTAAAGTTTGATCCGACATTTCATATTCAGTGGGATATAGTTTTTTTTGCTTTTCAATGGCACGGCGTAACTGTTTGTTTGCCGCAGACCATGGTATGGTTTTGATCCAAGCCATATTCCGTCTCCTGGTTTTTCTTCGCTTTATTTTGATGAACGGTTTCTTTATATCTTATTTTGGTTTAAATAAATGTAGATCTTTGTTCCGTATAGATCCTCCACTTCAACAGTTTGTTGTGGTATCCAACTTGGTAAAGCAAATGTATTGGTAAGCACCAAAGTCCCTTGTCGTAGTTCTGATTCAAGTTTAGGTTGTAAGCATGCCATTATATTCGGGGACAGGTAACAAACAATTACGTCAGCTTTGCTTAAAGGGGCGTTAAAGAAATTTTCTTGTTTGATGTGTAGGTTTTCTGTCTTGATGACTAATTTGTATATTTGTGAGTATATATATGGAACCAATGAGTTTTCGTAGGCGATGATCCTGCATTTCGGAAATCTTTGTGCCAGCGCGAATGCCAATGTTCCCCAACCTGATCCCAACTCGTAAATTGTTCCTTGGATTTCGTTGTGACTCAGTATATGCAACAGTTGGCGTTTGACTTTTGGTGAGGTTGGCATTGGTGAAATTCCATTATAGAGTGAGTAAAGAACAATCAAAATTCCCGAACATACCACTGTGCTTACAACCAAGGCCGAAAATATGGTCAAAATTACCCTACTCGAAATTATTGAGGATCGCTGAAGTCTAAAACGTATTGATTGTAATGAAAAGTTACGATTTAATAGTGTTGTGCAATAATGTTTCTACTGTTTGAGTTATCGAAAAATGGTGTTTGATCCCCGGACAAAGATTGTTTTACTTGCTACTATTGGTGTCTTGATGGTGTTGCTTGACAGTCCGATTATGCTTTCGTTTTGCTTCTTCTTTGTATTTGGTTTAGCAGTGACTTCAGTTCGATCTTGGAAAAAGATTGGGGTATTCACGGGTATTTTGGTAATTGGAACTTGGGCAACAATTTATAGCCAATCGATATTTTATGATCGGTTTCCGAGAACAATACTTTTTACGTTGGTAGGTAATGTCCATTTCTATCGTGAAGGCTTAGTACACGGTATTATCCAATCTCTACGGTTTAGTGCTTCAATTAGTGTTGGTTATTACGTTATTTCAACGACTCAGGCCAGAGATTTGTTGGTTGGATTGATCAAACTACGTGTGCCTTATGGCCTCGCTTTTATGACAACTGTTGCAGTGCAATATGTACCTCTTGTTATTTCTGATGCAAAAATTGTTATTCAGTCTCAAAAGCTTCGTGGGTTCCGCTATTTTCGTCTCAATATACTTCGTACGTTTGCTGGATTTCTAAATGCAGTACGTCCAATTTTAACTAATAATATTCGAAGAGCCACTAATTTGAGCCAGGTTATTGAATGTCGCGGTTTTTCTGTTGATGGAACTAACCGACATACGACATTACGGGGCCTGAGTTTTAATAGAATTGATGTGGTTTTTATCTTAATTCAATTTATCCTTGTGATATCGGTTGTAATGTTAAAGATTCTCTACTTCCTTTATGTCAATGGCGTTTTTTTCGCTTCTTGGCTTAGACCAGTTTACACTTTTACAAAGGAAGTCTTATGAATATTGCAACGCAAGGTATTGACAAGCTACTGAAACCTAAGATAGTATTAATCGGTGTTTTTCCGAATTATAAATAGTTTACAGGAGACTGGCAGTGTCTAAGATCTTAAAGGTTGCAATAATTGGTGTTGGTGGTATCTCAAATACCCATATTCCGGGTTGGAATGCTTCTGAAAATGCAGAAATTGTCGCTGGTTGTGATATTCGAGAAGATGTTCTGAATAATTGGGGTAAAGAACATAAGGTGACTAAGCTGACTACTGATCCTTCAGAGCTTTTCTCTGATCCGGATATTGATATTATTGATGTTTGTACACCAAATATGTACCATGCACCACTTTCTATCGGTGGACTTGAAGGAGGAAAGCATGTTATATGTGAAAAGCCGTTGGCACCGACGCCTGAAGATGTTAAAAACATGATTGCAGCTCGTGATCGATCCGGTAAGCTATTAATGACGGCGCAGCACTTTCGCTTTCAAGCTAATTCTAAGGCTATGAAAGCTGAGATTGACACAGGAATTCTCGGTGATATTTATCATGCTAGAAGCTGGATGCTTCGTCGTTGGGGAGCGCCAACTGGTCCTGGTTTTATTCTTAAAAAGAATAGTGGTGGTGGGCCTTGTATCGATATTGGAGTTCATATTTTAGATCTCACGCTTTGGTTGATGGGAAATCCGCAGCCGATAGCGGTGAGTGGTGTTTCTAGAGCCGAAATAGCACATCAAGAGGGAGCCTTTACGGGGGGTGGGAAGAGTGAAATTCCATCGGAGTATGATGTTGAAGATTTCGCTTCCGCATTTATTAGATTTGAAAATGGTGCAACACTTGTCATTGAAATCAGTTGGCTACTTCACCATCGTACCACTGGTGAGGATATGCAGATGTGGCTTTACGGAACAAAGGCTGGATGTCACTGGCCAAAGTGTGAGTTTTTGTGGTCTGACCTTGAGGCCAAAGAATATAATGAAAAAACCCTGACAAACTTTCCCGAAGGTCTTGAAGAGGCACATGCACAAGAGTGTATTGAATTTGCCCAAGCGATTCTTGATGGAGCTCCATCGCCAGTTCCTCCAGAGCAATCGTTACAGGTAATGCAAATTCTAGATGGTATTTACCGTAGCCAAGATGCGGGTGGTGAAGTTGAAATTCAGTAAAGGATTGATTCCATAAATATCGCTCAACCTCAGTTGAGGAGGGCTGTTGTTCCCGCAAAATGGAGAGATAATGATAAGTAAACTTACGGGTACTCAAATTGAGTCGTATCATGAACATGGATTTTTGGTGGTTGAAAAATTTCTCGATGACGATGAATTAGAAATGTGGCGTCAATCTGTTGAAGATGCTGTTACCGATCGACTAGGAGGATCGGTTGAGCATCTAACTAATCAAGCGAATCCGCAGGATTTTTATGCTCGGGTTTTTACCCAATGTCTTAGGTTAGCTGACACAAATGATGCTTTGCGTGAATTAGTCTATGATCCTCGACTTGGGGAGTTAACCAACGACCTGGTTGGAACAGAAGGTATTCGTGTTTGGCATGATCAAGCTCTTATCAAGCCACCACATGGAAATCCGACAGCTTGGCATCTTGATGTCCCGTATTGGTCGTTTGATTCGCACGATGCAATTTCTTTTTGGTTGGCGCTGGACGATGCAACGCTGGAAAATGGTTGCATGTGGTACATACCAAGGTCTCATAAAACCGCTCGATTCGATAACGTTGGTATTGGACATAATGTTGGTGAACTCTTCAATCTCTATCCAGAATGGAGAGACATTGATCCCGTGCCAGTACCATGTCCAGCCGGATCGATTGTGTGGCATAATGGTCTTTGTGCGCATGGTGCTGGTGCTAACATGACCAATAAATATCGTCGTGCAATGACGTGTGCTTTTATGCCGGATGGTAGTTGCTTCAATGGTAAAAGGAATATATTACCGCAAGACCTGTTTGAATCACTGGAAATTGGTGATTTACTGGTAAATGAAGAGCAGAATCCTCTCGTATGGCACAATTCTTGGCAGTAAATTTCACTGGCAACGTAGCTTTGATTTTTTCTTGTCCAGATACTTCTTATCATGCGTTGCCAATTCTCAGTAACCATGCCACATAAGATAACCCGCAGGTCTGTTTTAATTTCACTCCTCTTAATTCCTCTTAATTCCTACTGGATTATCTATACGGAGATGGTCTGGTGGGGATTGTTTCCAACCACAATGTCGCTTTTTTTTAACGTCATTTTCTGCCTGTTTGTAATTATACTGCTGAATCGGTGGATAAAAAACATTCAACCCGATTGGATGCTGACACAAAGCGAATTGCTCACAATTTATATCTTATTATGTATGGGAAGCGTTGTTGCTTCACACGATTTTGGACAAATTCTTGTTCCCTTGATTGGTCACGTTTCTTGGTTTGAAACGCCGGAAAATGAATGGAGAGATCTCTTTTTTCGCTACATGCCAAAATGGCTAACCATTCAGGATAAGTCGATTCTTGAGGGGTATTACGAGGGTGAATCAACGCTTTACAATCTTGCACGGTTTAAAGCATGGATACCACCGATGTTGTGGTGGACAACGTTTATTGTGGCACTTTTATTTGTTATGGTATGTATAAATGCGATTCTTCGTAAAAAATGGACGGAAAATGAAAAATTGGCTTATCCGATTATTGAGCTTCCTTTTGCTATGACACAGGATAGCGGGACACAATTCTTCAGTAATCGACTCTTTTGGATCGCATTTACCTTAGTTGCCATTTTAAATGTTGTTAATGGGCTGAGTTATTTTATACCGAGTATCCCTATCATTGGCGTTCGATTTCGAAATATTGGCTATTTGTTTACTGAAAAACCTTGGAATGCTCTTGGGACAGTACGTTTTTCAATTTATCCATTCGTCATTGGACTTGGGTTTTTCATGCCGATAGATCTATCATTCTCATGTTGGTTCTTTTTTCTCTTTCGTAAATCACAACATGTGTTGGGAGCAATTCTTGGAATGAGATCTTTACCTGGGTTTCCATATGATCGCCAACAATCCCTTGGAGCCTACTTGGGATTATCTATATTCGCTGTGTGGACTAGCCGGAGATATTTAACGCGAATTCTCAAACACGCAGCAGTAGGTCGTTCTGACCTAGATGAATCTAATGAACCAATGAGGTATCGGAATGCTATTCTCGGAATTATTCTTGGTCTAGCCTACCTTGTTGGGTTTTCTTACAAGATGGGATTGACTATTTGGATAGCTGTTTCCTTTTTTCTGATTTACTATTTTTTGTCCATAGGAATTACAAGAATGCGAGCTGAATCGGGTGCTCCTGCTCATGACCTGCATGTTATGGGAGCCGACTACACATTAGCAACATTTTTAGGTACTCGATTTCTAGGTAGGCAAAATTTGACAGTACTCTCATTTTTCTTCTTCTTTAATCGGGCGCATCGCAGCCATGCAATGCCTCACCAACTCGAAGGGTTTAAACTAGCTGAACGATCTGGGTTTCGTTCAAGCCCACTTATCATCTCAATAATTCTGGCCATCATTGTAGGATCTGTTTCTTCGTTTTGGGCATATGCACATGATTCATATCACTTTGGTTCTGGAGGTGGGTTTGGATGGGAGCCTTTCCGGAAATTACAACAGCAGATGAATCACCCCTCAGGTCCTAGGATTTTGGAGTCGATGTTTATTGGGGTTGGAATGGTTTTCACATTCGTCCTGATGCTTTTTCGAATGAAATTCTTTTGGTGGCCTTTTCATGCAGTTGGTTACGCTGTATCTGGCGCAGATGATTGGTGTATGAACTGGCTTTGGCTATCACTCATGGTTGCAACCCTGATCAAATGGGTAACGCTTAAACACGGTGGGTTGGGCGTCCACCGAAGATTTTCTCCTTTTTTCTTGGGGGTGATACTTGGTGAATTCGTAGTGGGTAGTCTATGGAGTGTCTACGGTATTTCAGCCAATACAAAAATTTTCCCGTTTAAAGACTGGTGACATTTTTCGGTATGAAGAATACAGAGCCAGGATAAGGCTTGATAACAAAACAAATGAAGAAGGAGTATAAAAAAACAACAACAGTCGACTTCTTAAACTCCTTCATTATATGGAGTAATGGCTTTACTAAAATGATATGTTGCTTTGCTAATTGCTTTGAAACTAACCAAGGACGTCTACTAGAGAGCGTTGGAAAGCTTTGTTTACCACGTTAAGGGTCAACTGGTAAGATTCCTGTAAGGAAAGGAGCTCTGTCAAAGCCAATGCAGTATCGGTTTCCATAATACTAGCTAAAACTGACTCAACACTGGTTTGTTCTGCTGACAATGATTCTTGCGCTGATTCGGCACGAAACCCCCGATTTGAGTTGATAGCTCGTGCATTAATGACCGTATTATTTAACCCATCAATCTCATCTAGAATGGTATCAAAATCCTCTGGAGGGTCGCCTCCGCCTGCTACTTCCAGTAAAGTGTCTAAGGAATCAAAAACGCCTTTATCAGTTTTATCAGTACTTGACATGCTGAATATCGTTGTTCCTGGAATGTTTGTAGCTATCGATATATCATCACCCATTTCTACAAAGATCTCAGATGTATTTCCTCGATAAAAAATTCCGCTATTTGTGTTTTCAAAAGGTCGCGTGGTCGTGATACTACCACCAAAAATGTATTGATCACCTATTTTTGTATTTCCAAGTTTAACAAGTTGTTCTTTGAGTTGACTGAGTTTTTCAAATGCGTTATTCAACTCTTCCTCTGTGATAGACGGATCCTTCAAAGCCAAAGAAATTTCTTTGATCTGCACTACAGACGCATTAATTTCTCCGAGGGCTGATTCAGTTTGGTTCAATCGGTCAACCACAGTATCCATATTACGCGAATATTGCTGACTTTGCGCAATCTTTCGTTGGTATCCCAGTGCACGGGTAGCTTGGGATGGATCGTCTGATGGTAGAGAAATTTTGCGGCCTGTCGAAATTTCATCCGTTTTCCCTTCGACCTGGCGCAGGCTCCTTTGCATATTTACGATAGCTTTATAGGTAATGCTTTTGTGTGTTACTCGCATGATTTTGCTCCTTTGCGTACTACATATTCATCAATGTTGCTAGCATTTCATCAACTATTCTGATGTATCTTGCCGAAGCTTCGAACGCACGTTGAAATTGTATCAGGTTAGCCATCTCTTCGTCCAAAGAGACGCCTGAGACTTTTTCACGGTAGTCTGTGAGTTGCTGAACAAGAAGTTCAGTGTTTTCAGAATTTCTTTGGGCTTGCTGACTTTGTGTTCCAATGAAGCTATACATACTGGCAAAGTAATCACTGAAAGTTTGTGTTCCTTCAGTGAATGTTTCCCCTGACGTAAATGTTTGGGGATTCGCCGTCATGACAGAATTGTTGGCCTGGCCACCCCACAGCTGATAGAGCTTATGTTCGTCAAAATTGATTTCTAATTCCTCTGCCCTCGTCTGGGTAAGGGCCCCCAGCTGATCTATATCTAACTCGTCGGTTGAATTAGGATCAACAGTCATCCAATTATGGTAAAAGTCTCGGTATACCTTGTTAGTAAGCACTGTCGTTGAGCCATCTTCTTGTTCAAAATTGAACCGCTTATCAAATGTTTTCGTTGTAGGATTTTGAAACAACTTAACTGTAACTTGAGTTCCACTGTCAACCGTTAGAATTTCCCCCCACGTGCCTGTCCCATTGAGATCGGATGAACCTACCACTCCTAATATGTCACCTTTAGACCAATCATCAGTACTATCAACAGTAAGAGTTTGTCGATCATCGGGAATCACAGTAGCACCTATAGTGAGAGATGTTTGTAGCTGGGCAATTTCCAGTGCTATTTCGTTATTACCTGGTGCGCTTAGAGCACTTGATACGCCTAATTTCTTGGGATCAGCAAGTAATTTTGAATTAACGGTAATATCGTCGATACTTGTTCCTGAGAAGAATTCTAGTCCTGATGAATTGTCGAGTCCGTAGCCTGATTTGTGTAGTTTGTTGACTTGTGCAATTAAAGTTTCCGATAGTGTTTTCATCCGGGTTAGCATGGAAGGTAAGTGTTGATCCCGGGCTTCGATGAGTCCAGCCAAAGTTCCTTCTGAAATTGCAACTTCGTTATTGCTGGCGAGGATTCTTGTTGAGGCAGTGCTGGTTGATTCTCCTTCAGTAGTATTTGGGATAAGTTCGGCCACCAATTCTGTTACTCGGTTTCCTTCAACTAACGACAGGCTATCAACGAAAACTTGGATGGAACCATCATTTCGCTCGGTTGTACGAAAATTGATTAATTCTGACAGTTGAGCCAGTTGATAGTCACGTAGAGTTCGTTGGTCGTTTGCTTGACTACCGGAAAGCTCGATTGAAACAATCTCTTGGTTCAATTTCCCAATTCGAGTTGTAATTTCATTGGATTCGGTGATTTTTCGGTTGATCTCCGCATCCAAATCCGCGTGTGATTCTTCCATTCCTGCATTCATATCCTGCAAGCGAGACGCTAGGACAACACCTCGTTGAACAGCAACAAGTCTGGATGACTCGGACTCGGGAGAAACCGTCAGGTCCTGCCAACTGTTCCAGAAATCGGAGAGTGCTCCCGACAATCCTGTTCCTGCAAGGTCACTAAAGAAAGTTTCTATCTGACTTAGTCGATCGGATAAGGTTTGCCATTTGGCGAGTTCCTGAGTATTAAGACGGAGCCTTTCATCAACAACTCTATCTTGAATTCGACGAATATATGTAATTTCAACACCTGCCATACCTGCCCCGCCAACACCGGGTTCAACTAGTGCTTGTTGTCTGGCATAATTTGGCGTGTTGACATTGGAAATGTTATGGCCTGCAATTGATAAGCCTAGGCGTTGGGTGCTTAACGCTCTTTTGGCAATTTGGAGACTGCTGATAAGATTATTCATAGCTGTATAGTTTACTCAAAGATATCTAGAATTATCTGCTTCTTAGGCAGTTGTCTGGAATTTGGTAGCTTTTCCCTTTAAATGTAAGAGGTCTTGATCGTTATAATCGAATGGGTTGCAGGTAGCAAAAAGCCGTAGTGATGTATTGATGAGATCAAGCGAATTATCGGTCAAGTACTTATTGTCTTGATTCCGATCGTCAATTTGCTTTGTTATGCTTTTTACTTGTTTACTCAACTTTCTATATTTAGTGCTGAAAGGCTCTTCCACGAGTTTTGCCAACTTCATCAAGGTTAACTGTTCTGGTGGTTTTTGCAAATGTTGAGACAGTTTTTCCATGATAGGTAGGCGGGCTTCTTCCAAAGCTTTTAGCTCAAGAGTCAAGGTTTCCTGCTGTGTAAGGACTTCATGGATATCCTCTGTGTTGCCTGTTGGTAGTGCATACCGCTGATCTGAAAGGATTAGCAGGAGTTTGTTATATAAAACCAACTGCTGTGATAAAATTTCAGATAGTCTCTCCAACAAGTCTTGCATGATTAATATCCTTATCCTGTTTTAGAAAAAATCGTGTTAAATTATTCTTCTACCTTAACGCTTGTGGCCAATAAGTTTTCTGCGATCTTTTGACTATCAGCTATGTAAGATCCATCTTTAATCATCTGGCGCAGTTTTTCAACTTTCTCCAAATCTACGTCTGGGAGTTGATTTGCCTTTTCTTTAATTCTACTTACTTCGCTACTTTTGGCGGACTGTACAAAACCATCCTGTTCTGCTTTTATCCCTTTTCCCTCTTCTGCGTTGAGGTAAGGATTTGTCTTGCTAGTTTGAACTTTCTCCGCTTGTTTCTTTGTCAGAACTTGATTTAAACTTCCAAGCTTTCCCTTTTGACTGACGGGTACCATTTTATCTGACTCCCTTTTATCAAATCCAAGTTCAAGTTTGTTTTCGGCACATTTGACCAAAAACTTTAGCTACTTTTACCATGTTTCTTAATTCTGGTCCAATTCTAGGTATTGGACGCAACATAAATTATATCAGACCTATCTTGAATGTAACACTATTTATCAGGACTTTGTAAGTCGCTGATATAAAACATCGGCAATCCCGATACCTCTTTTCGATACAACTTTCGAAATCTCCTGATCCAGGAGATCTGTAAAAATCTCTTCGCCAGAACCTCCATTAAAGAACTCGCTTTTTGGTATTGCCGCTCGCATTGTCTTCAACAAATTATGAATAAACAACGATTCGAATTCGTGTGTTGCTTCACGTAAATCCTTATCGAATCCAGAAAATTTTTCCGTTTTCTTTCCTGCATCGGAAATTTTTTTTATCTGGTGGTTGAATTTTGACATATCAAACTTGCTAATGCCGGTACGAAGATCCATTCTCTGTCCGCCTGTGAAATCTAACTCTTTTATCTAATAATTAGCTTAGCATGAAGTGCGCCAACGCGTTCTATGTTCTGAAGTATCGATATCAGTTCTCTTGGTGTTGCGCCTAGTGCGTTCAAGGCACCAACTACCTCATCGATTGTAACGCTATCTGGAAGTGGTATAAGGACGCCTCCTTTTTCTGCAACTGTTACCTCTGTTTCTTCCATCAGGAATGTTTCCCCTTGACTCATTGGGGTGGGTTGAGATACCTCCTGTTCAGAACCTACGGTAACGGTGAGTCCTCCGTGCGTTACTGCAGTATTTGAAATAGTAACGTTTGATCCTATAACAACAGTGCCAGTGCGTTCATCGACAATAACAGTTGCAGGACGGTCCACTTCAACCTTGAGTGCGCCGATTTCCGCAACGAATCGAACAACATTATTGGTGTATCTAGCTGGATCTGCGTCTTTATATCTGGTTGGAATACTTACTTGAATTGAACCACTATCTATCGCAACTGCAACTTTTTCGTTTTCGCTTTCGTTTTCGTTTATTCCGTCTACGATTTGGGTGACTGTTGTGTAATCCGCATGGTAGGGGACTAGTGTTATTTGTTCACCTTGAAAGACATCCATACTCATAGCTTTATGAACAACTCCGCCGTTAGGTATGTTGCCGGCAGTCAGATGGTTCTTCTGGACTTGACTCCCACTTTCACCTGCCCCGTATCCACCGATTGAAATAACACCGCTTGCCATCAAATAGACCTCTTTGGCGGGATCAAGGGCGTGTAGTAAAGGAGTTGGTAGAAGTGTTCCTCCTTGTAGACTGGTGGCATTCTGAAAAGATTCAACTTGAACATCAATTTGCGATCCTACTTTGGCGAACGGTGGCAACGTGGCCGTCACCGTGACGACAGCCATGTTTTTTGCTTCAAACCGGCTTAGCGCAATTGATATCCCCATTTCGCGCATCATATTCTCAAGGAATCTTTGTGTTACTTCGTTGTTTTGTTTGTCGCCTGTGTTGTTGAGTCCAGTTACAATACCCATTCCCAGCAACTTTGCTTCGTAAATACCATCAAGGCTGACAATGTCCTTTATTCGAACTTGTAATTTCTGTGTTTGTCCTCTTGTCTCTTGTGAAGAGCTAATGGCTAAAATCGAAATGCAAATTAATAGAGATATAATTTTTTTCATTTTTTTGTCCTTACTAAAAGATCCAGACCCAACTCAATAATTGAGACAGAAATCCAGGCTTTTGTTGTCGACTGACCTGGCCATCACCATTATATACGATTTCGGCACTTGCAAGATTGGTTGAGATAATGGTGTTATGCGCGGTTATGTCAATCGGCCTGACGATTCCTTTAACATGGATAGTTTGTTTTTCATTGTTAACCTGAATGTTGCGTTGCCCTTCAACTACGAGATTTCCATTCTTCATGACTTCTATCACGATAACAGGTACGGTTGCATCGAAGGTTTCACTTCGACTGGTAGATCCAGTACCTGTAAATGAATTACCCGATCCAAGGCTAATGCCGTCTCCAAGTCCTCTGGTGGGGATTCCAACGAAGCCTCCGAGCCTACCTTTATGATCAGATGTTCGGCTGGTTTCTGTCTTGGCTTCTCTTGTTGCGCTGGCACGTTCAAGGACCAGAACGGTTAGAATGTCACCAAGCCGTCGAGCCTTTCTATCAGCGACCATTGATACATCATAAACTGTTACTCCCCGTGCAGCATCCGCGTCATTGATAATTATTAAGCATGAAGAAACAGCCATTATTAATAAAAAAGTATATGAGATAAAGTTCTTAGTCACTAGGGTATATCCTCACTAGAAATGTATACGGATTTGATTTCTACCGGCTACTTCACCAATACGTTCCTTATTCGAATTGAGACTGATGACCCGAATAAGCTGCCCCAAAGTGCCGTTTTCAAGTGCCTTGCCATGTGCTTGTATTTTAAGGCTCCCTTTTTGTACTATAAGTGCCACTACGGACCCTTTAGAAACAATAAAGTCCTGTTTAAAATCGGATCTAGAAATTATTTTGCCTTTTGCAATTAACCCATTGGCTATTTTTCCCCGTACCTGATTGATGTTTGTTAACAGAATATTCGCCGGGTTTTTAATTTTGCGATGTTCTATTGACAAAAAATCGGCTTGAATCCCAATACCTTTTGGAATGTTACATTTGGCTACAACCACAGGTTGGCTGATCGTAATCTCAAAAGTTAACAGAACGCGTTTTTTAACTATTCCATTAGATATTATTTGTGCTTCCAGACAACCTCGACTAAGATTACCTATTGAAGCAAATTCCAATTCTGAGTTCGCATCATCAACTGTTATTGGTTCGATCTGCTGCAACGGTCGAACCTCAAGTTGAGCGGAATCATTTTTCCCTAAAATAAGTTGTTGTTGGAAAAATTTTTCCGCCTGACTGTAAATATGTTCCGTTGATATAGTCATTGTCTTGTTAGTTACAGAGGAAACTGTTCCTTCAAAACTCAAGTTGGAGTAGCTCAGGTTATGTTTAAGGATTCTGGCCTTTATATGCGGAATAGTGATAGTTCTCGCACGTCCGGTTTTGTTTGTTTTGCCAAGTTCAATCGCTTGCAATTTCCGCTTCAATTCAGTTGAGGCCTCAATTTCTGCGATGTCCCCGAGATGAATGACCCGACCGTGGACCTCGACCTGAGGTCGAAGTTTGATATTTGTCTCTGAATAAGCTGAGAGAAGCAAAGAATTAGCCAAGATCAAGGCCAAGAACAACCCTTTAAACTTTTTAAACATCTAACTACCCTTTTTATCTACGGAGTGTATTTGCAGCGTTCAACATTTCATCAGCTGTTTGGATCGATTTTGAATTGGCTTCATAAGCTCTTTGAGCAACGATCATGCCAACCATTTCATCCACAATCTTGACATTTGACATTTCAAGCATTCCGGATCTAAGAGTGCCAATACCATCCTTCCCAGGAGTACCCATAGCTTCATCTCCGGCAGCCCCTGTAGGTAAGTATAGCCCGCGTCCGGCATGCTGCAACCCGCGTGGGTTTGGGAAAGTAGATAGCTGAATATTGCCGATTAGATTAGATTCGATTTGTCCTGGTAGACGTATAGAGACAGTACCATCTTCCGAGATGAGGATGTCACTGGCTTCTGATGGTACTGTGATATTCGGATCCAACGGATAACCGCTAGCAGTTACTAAACTGCGTGCACTATCAAGTGTGAAAGCACCTGCACGGGTATAGGCAAATTGCCCATCAGGCATTTGAATTTTAAAGAACCCTGCACCTTGAATTGCCAAGTCCAATGAGTCCTCAGTATCCTTTAGATCTCCTTGTGAAAACCGGGTTGGAGTAGCGACGAGCTGTGTCCCGTGACCAATTTCGATTCCTGTTGGTATTTCAGTCCCCAATTGGTTGAGAGTGCCGGCTGGGCGAACGATTTGGTAAATAAGATCTTGGAAATCGGCGCGGCTTCCTTTAAAGCCAACCGTGTTCACATTCGAAATATTGTTTGAAATAACGTCAATATTTTTTTGCTGGGCAACCATTCCGGAAGCGGCTGACCACATTGCGCGCATCATAGTTTCATCTCCAATCGATTGTTATTGTTTAGCAGTATCGTTGATTAGTTGTATAGTTTCATCCAATGCTTGGATTGTCTTTTGATATCCTTGGAAGTTACGTAGGGTTTGAATCATATTTACCATTTCGTGAACAACATTCACATTTGCTAATTCCAAAAACCCTTGTTTGATTGTTGAAACACCACGGGTTGCTTTCAATGGAATTGGTTGTGCGTTGGGATCGGTTATTTCAAAAAGATTCCCTCCCACTTTTCCCAGAGGGTATGGGTCATTCTGCTCAAAATCAACCAACATTAGCTGTGAAAACTCCACATCGTCAGCAAACATACGTCCATCCGCACCGATAGTAAGCTCGCTAACACCGTTTGGTGTTCGGATTGGTTGTCCACTTTGATCTAGGACAAATAATCCTTGCCCATTTACAAGTTGCCCTTGATCGTTTGTAGTGAAACTTCCGTCCCGTGTAAAAACTGTTGATCCATCAACGTTTTGAATGCCGAAAAATCCTCGACCAGCGATACCAACATCATATATTTCATTGGTTTCCTTTAATGGTCCTTGTTGGAAATCAATATTGTATCGAGCAACCAGCAATTCGGAATTTTGACTTACATTTGATGGTGGTTTAACGTTCATTTTCTCTTCAAGAACCTGAGTGAGCTCTGCATCGAATGTTGAAGTTACTTGAAGAGCACTTCCTTTGTATCCATTTGCGTCTGCATTAGCCAGATTATTAGCGATGATATCAATGCGCATCGTTTCATAAATCATACCTTGTGCAGCTTTATAGATTCCTTGCATGCCATTTCTCCATTTTGATTCTCGCTTGCGAATCTGTTTCTAGATCAAGCAAGGTATGTGCCAAATAGATGGAAGATAGTCATTGATTATGAGAAATTGACAACATCATGACCCGGTGTTATTATTGCAATAATTGGTTTTTTGTAAGAGGTCATCTGTGGAAAAATGCTGTAAATCACTGGTTTTGTTTGTTGTTTTTAGTAGTGTTTTAGCAGGCTCAGTTTTCGCTAGTGATTATTTTTTTGAATGCACGAATTCTGCAAATGGGCGTATAACTTATTTTGATCGTCATCAAATATCAGTGTTTTCTGCACCAATTCCACTTGAAGCACACGTGGTGCCGACCTATGAACAACTATTGGTTGACGTTCTTAAGTTGTGGGAAGATGCAACTCACAACATGGTTGCTTTTCGCATCATTTCTGAAAGGCAATCTGCGGATATTCGAATTGATTGGACACATCAACGCCGTAGCAACAACCTTAGTAAGAACGTAGGAGAAGCAACCCTCTTGCGAACCCAATCCGGATTTCATGTTGAAATCAAGGCTCTGCTGCGCGATCGGACAACACTGAGTATCGTCAAACCCAAGCAGTTGAAGCCGATTCTTCTTCATGAAATTGGTCATGCAATAGGCCTGTGGGGGCATAGTGATGATCCAAAAGATGTTATGTTTGATATTCCGACCGTTGAAAAGCCGTCTTTCAGAGATATTGCGACATGGAAGAAAGTCCGTGCTAAACCAATTAACCAGCTGTTTCACCGTCAGGCGATTATTGCATTGAAACGGCATATTACAGAGAACCCGGAAATTGCTGAAAATTATCTTTCACTTGGTAGTGTCTATGCTGATCAAGGTAGAGATGAAGAGGCGATTACTACTTTCCAGAAGGCCTTAGCTATCGATCCTCAATCTCCCATTCCAAGGTTGCAATTGGCACAAATTTTCCATAAGATCGGAAAATTTGACCGTGCTACTGCACACTACAGCAGGTTGGTAGGGATGGTTCGGTCTGCAGAAATTCTTGGTGTCTTGGGAACACTTTACCTGATTCAGCAGGAGTATGAGCAGTCTGTTGATCATTTGCATCAAGCTTTAAGGCTCGAACCAAACTCATCAAAGTTGAATCAGAATCTACTTGCGGCCTATCATCAATGGGGTATGGAACTGATTGATCACCAAAATTATTCCCAAGCAATTGCGAGATTACAGCAAGGTTTTGAGCGCTTTAACCAATCGAAGATTCTATTGTATGATTTGGCTGTGGCATATGAATTATTGGCAGATTATGCTTCTGCTCAAAAAAACTATGAGAAAATCTTAAGTCAATATCCGCAAGATAGTATTGCCCGTGTTGGTCTAGCAACGACACTCAACAATATAGGGACGCAGTTTTCTCATCAAAAGGAATGGACAACCGCTCGTGAATTTTATCAAGATGCATTGAAATATGATCCACAATCTTGGCAAGCGCGTCACAATCTTTCAGAAACATTGACGCGGATTGGATGGGAACAGAACCTTCAAGGATCTTTTGATGAAGCAATTTCTACATATCAGCAAGCACTGGAAATCAGTCCAGAAAATCCAGAGCTTTATAGTAATTTGGGGGTAATTCATTTCAATAGTTGCAATTATGATGAGGCAATCAGTTACTTGGAGAAGGCGATCGTGCTTAATCCTGATTATATGGATGCTCAGAATAATCTGCGTTATGTAACACAGAAAATTACCAAAATACTTGCGGAAGTTGGATGGAAACAGAGTCTTCAGAACGACTTGGACAGTGCAATTTCTGCGTACTTAAAAGCTTTAAAGGTCAGTCCTACTAACGCTTTTATTCACAATAATTTGGGAATTATTTACTTTAAGATTGGGAATCGCGATCAAGCAATCAAGTACTTGGAAAAGGCGATCATGCTTAATCCTGATTATATAGATGCTCAAAATAATCTGCGCTATGTAAAAAAAATTAGGAACAACAACTTCAAATTGGCGCTTGGCCCGGTACTCGTGATTATTGTTTTAGTAGTCTTACTTCTCAATCTTAGAAACAGAAACAAGAATAATTGATCGGATTGAGTTAGTGGTTATTCCCGCCTGAAGGTGGGTTTTTCGTCCCAATTGGGGGCGTAATGATCAAATATGCATATCTAAATCTGATACAGATAGGATAGTTCTATTAAGTGCGGAGGTTGATTTGCCCCACGCAGATGAAATCGGAAAATTATTGGTAAATCTAATTCCGAAAAGTTACAATGAAGATAACAAAAGGCCTTTCTAGCAATCATTGATGATTTGAAAAAACTTGTTAGAAATTACTTGGTTCGTATTGGATTTGCACTTCTTCAGTTACGTTGGTAATTTGGTTGTTATCATTGTTTGAGTAGTATGCGGTTCAAATGCTTATGGATTTTCTGTTAAGTTTTTGAATTCGGATTTGGATAAACCCCCATCGTTTTCCTCCAGCTTTAGTCACTAG
>Ga0066834_10000317_pt1 | contig 22738 bp, 16 predicted proteins | sample ETNtaG_30_FD_66729 | JGI IMG/M metagenome (GOLD analysis project Ga0066834, IMG submission 66729) | Marine microbial and viral communities from oxygen minimum zone, Eastern Pacific Ocean - ETNP201306PF43B | ecosystem: Environmental > Aquatic > Marine > Oceanic | place: Pacific Ocean: Eastern... | reverse complement strand
GGCACGGAGGTTTGCATGCGATACGCCATCTCATACTGAGCAATTCGTGCCTGAGTTTCCGGGTCACCGAACTCGCCGTAATGCTGCCCGTTGAGTCGCCCAAGCGAATCGAGCATGCGTCTGCGCACTGACGGGCTCACGCCTTTCGGATTCGAAAGATACAGTACCGGATCGCCCGTCGACCTCAGCAAGACGCCCTGGTGTTTGGATGGAAGGAAGCCTGCGCCCCAGAGACGATTGTACAGCGCCTGGGCTTCCTTCCGGCCTGTCCAGGTTGAATTGAGGACCATGAACGAAGGGAGGCTTTGATTCTCGCTGCCTAACCCGTAGCTCAGCCACGCGCCCAGACTGGGCCAGCCAGGTATCTCTCTGCCCGTTTGTATGAGCGTGATGGCGGGATCGTGATTAATGGCCTCAGTGTGCACCGATTTGATGATGGCGAGGTCGTCTACCATGCTGGCCATGTGCGGCAGCAGTTCGCTGACCCAGGCCCCCGACTGGCCATGCTGTTTGAATTTGTAGATGGAAGGCGCGAGTGGAAACCGCTTTTGCTTCGAGGTCATCGTGGTGAGCCGCTGTCCCATACGCACGGAATCTGGCAAGTCCTTGTCGAACAGACCGTCCAACTCCGGCTTGTAATCGAACATATCCAACTGCGCGGGCGCACCGGCCATGAACAGGTAGATGACACGTTTGGCTTTGGGTGCGAAATGCGGCAGGCCGGGCAGGCCGTCCGTCTGGCTTGCCAGTGGCGCCGCGGCTTCTGTATCCGGAAGAAGAGAGGCCAAGGCGGCCGTACCCAGACCCAGCCCCGTATTTCGGAAGAAGTGTCGCCGCGTTTGAAGTCGCAGGTGCTCGGTCAGCGGATCCATCTGAGTGCCTCAACATGTACGGGGATTTGCAGCAATTCGCCTGATCGTCTGAGCACGAAAAGGCACAGCACGGCTTCCGGTGGGGTCATCTCCAACCGCCCGGAAGCCATGCCAGTCGAGCATAAAGACTCAAGGACAGAGCCTTATGCTAATCCTGTTTCTTGGATGTTCTGACGACCTTGCCAATCATCGCGGCAGGATCGGCCTCGAACTTCTTCTTGCATCCGCCACCACAGAAACCAATCGTTTCTTCTTTGTAAGCGGCCACACAGCCAGCCTTGATATCTCTACCACTCATGGGGCACGTCGTATTGACCGGAACGGCGTCCCGAACAACTTTGGCGACCAGAGTGGCAGGATCGGACTTGAATTTCTTAAAACATTTGCCGCAGCAGAATGCGATTTTCTCGCCCTCGTATTTCATGGCACATTTCGCTTTGATGGCCTTGCCGCTGATGGGGCACTTGGTATTGACCGCGCTATCTGCACCGTCAGCGAAGGGGATACAGATCCCGAGAAATGAAACACACAGGAAGGATGAAATAATTCTGTACGACATGACTGTGTCTCCCGGCAAAAGAGGATCGAAGATATTACCCAAACGATCCTGATCCTTATACAGAACAGAACTAGATCAGCAAGCCATCAGATTCATTCGTAAAAAGTCGCATTGACATTTGCCGCGTAGCTGCGGCGTCCCGCCGCAGAAATTCGGCGGCGAGACGCCGCCGCTACCACAGGGTGCCACTGCCATCATCCGGTGGGGGAAAGAGGCCGGTGGCGGTAGGTGAATGGTGAATGCGGTGAATGGTGAAAAACGGCAGGGGTGAATCTTCTTTCTCCGTCAGCCATGAGACCATCTGAAAGAGTCCACACCAGCGTAGAGTCATTTTGGATTTACCACCAATTGGAAGCCGGTCAGGCTATTCCAGTTCAACGGTCTTCTTTGACTCGACCCCGGTCATCACATCTCTCACGAGGACAGTCCATTGTCCTCGGCGGTCGTTGTTGGCGAAAGGGATTTGAAAGTGAGCTTCGCCTGCCGCCGCGGTTTTCGTTCGGCAATAGATCAGGTTGCGGTAACCGGTGGGAGAAAAGACCTCCATTCGGAAAACGTGCTCGCCGGGCTGGTTGCCGTCCGTGATGATCTTTGCGGAGAGGTGGAGTGTCTTGCCGGCGGGCGCCTTTGATGGTGCATCGATCCGGAGGGCTTCGACTTTGTAAGGCAGGAGTGCAAGCAGGCGGCCGTGGAAAGACGGGAGATCGACCTCGGCTTCGGTCACTTCCCCCAGGTACTTTCGATCCCGAACGTTGTAGGCGTGCCGTTTGCCCGTCCATGCGAACTTTACCTGATCGTCGAAGTTGGCCGCACGTGTCTCGTCCAGCAACTGCGGGCGCTGGCCTACCCACTGGAGGCGGCCGCGGATTGACGCGAGCAGGAGCGCTTCGCCGCGGGAGAAGGAGAAGAGCGGGTATGGGAGGGGTGCGTTGGAGCGACCCTTCAGGTTGAGCGCAAAATCGGATCACCTGCCAAGGCGCGTTTCACCTTCCACCTGTATCGCGGTGTATCCCCAGTTCTCTACTTTGCTGTCTCTCAAGAGCCAGAGATCGAGCCGATAGAGACCGTTAGCATGCAGGCGGACCAGGGGAATCGTGACTTGTCCCCCCGGCGGAGACATCTCTACCGAGTTTGGCACCTGCCGAATTCGGTTGCCCCATGGATCCCTGAGCTCATAACGCAAAGCGAATCCTCCTTTTGCGAGAGCCTTCGCAGCCAGATCAGCTCTGACCACAACCTTCGGAGACTCACCGGCCTTGCTGCGTGTCAGCTCCGGGACAGACAGTCCCGCGAGCGGCTCACGTCCTGCGGCCCAGGCAAGAGCCTTCAGATAGAAAGCGTAAACCGGCTCGTGGGTGTCGCCGAGCTGTGTGACCTTTTCCGGATCGAAAAGCGGCAGAATGCCTGAATTGATCCGCTGCACTTGAAAGTAAGCGGCCGCCACGCGGCCCTTGCCATACCTGCCGGTTGCGATGAAAGGACGGCCGCTCAGCGTTGCCAGCACATCTGCCCCGGCATCGGCCGTTACCTGGTTCGTCGTTGCATGGGGCCAACTGGCAAAAGAGAACGAATCAGATACCGCCGACCTGACCTGAGTGCGCGCTGGCCTGTCTGTAATGCCGCTATGACCATGCTTGAGAGGAGAGAGCTCGTCGAGCCAGGCCAGCCGGGATTTGCTCAGACGATACCAGCGAGGATTACCATGCAGCAGGACAAGCCCGCATCCCGCGGCGACCTTTTCCTTGATGCGACGAAGGATGCGATCCTTCACGTTGTCGAAATCTTTGTAACCGCCTTCGAGATCGCCCGTCGCCAGAAACACTACGTCGCATTCAGCGTCCAGCAGTTTCTGAAACTTGGTCCAAAAGAAATCATGCACCACCGGTTGCCTGTCCGGCCTGGCGTCATTCAGAACGCCAGGGATGTGAAGTATCGAAATCTGGAAGTTGGAACGCTGTCTCAGTTCGAGGGGATTCCGCCCGCCATAAGCCTGGTTCGTCACAAACAGCACTCGCACCGGTCCGCGAGCGTAAGGCACGACCCATTTCGTATGCGGGGTAGGAAGCCCCTCATAGGAATCGAGCAGCGTGACACTGTCACCATGCTCAACGATTTTCGAGCCGGTACGCGTCGTAAACCCGTAGTTGACGGTGACCGCTTCGGGGTCTCCAACCAGGTCGTTACCGTTGATCGGAATCTTGCGAAATTCGAGCGGCAGAATGCCCGTCTCCTGAGCGTAAAGAACGGGAAACAGCAGCAGGAAAAACGTGACAATCATACCGGCGTTCATACTCAGCTTACTTTTGACCATAGTGACCACCTGTACGCACTTTAGGACTCAGTCGAGAATAACTTTCCATTTTGAAGGTGTTTTTGTGTAGTTCCATTGAGGATGGCCGCCTCACTTTCACTTTCCAACTGGATCTCTAAACTACCAGATCTTTTAACTGCCACGTACCTGCGACACCTTACTCATCGCTCATTGCTTCCATGCCTGTCCGCAACGTAGTCCTTTACCCAGACGAACGCCTTCGCAAGAAGTGCAGGCGGGTCAAGGAAGTCAACGATGAAGTCCTGCAGCTGATCGAAGACATGGCCGAGACGATGTACTCAGCGCACGGCGTCGGCCTGGCCGCCCCGCAAATCGGGGTCAACCGGCGGATCATCGTTTTTCACGCTTATCAGGCGGAAGACGATCCCCGGGCAAGGCTGATGGGAATCGTTAATCCTGAAATCGTGGAGCGGGGGCCCAGCAGCGAATTTGGTGAAGAGGGATGCCTCAGTATCCCCGGTATTCGTGCAGATGTCCTGCGCCCAACGGAGGTCGTGATCGAGGGCCTCGATCATGAAGGCGACGAGATTCTTGTTGAACTCACCGAGTTTGAGGCGAGAGTCTGTCAACATGAAATCGATCACCTGGACGGCGTTCTCTTTACCGATCACCTGGACGGCCTGACGCGCGAGGTCCTGCTCCGTCAGTACGAAGAAGAACAAGCGAATCAGAAAGGTAAGTAACCGTTGTGCGAATCCTGGTAGGCATTCCGGTTTTTAACGAGGTCCAATACGTCCAGCGAGTGCTCAGTGAAGTGGCTCGATTCACGGAGGAGATAGCTGTTGTGGATGACGGCTCGACCGATGGCAGCCTGGCGATTCTGCACAGATTGAGATCCGAGAATCTGATCAGCCATCTGATCGAGCATCCGGAAAACTCCGGCTACGGCCAGGCCCTCATCCACCTCATCGAGCTCGCCCGGAACGAAAACTACGAGGGCCTGGTCACTCTCGATTGCGACGAACAGCATCAGCCTTCGCAAATACTGGAGTTTATTGATGCACTCGAAGCATGCGATTGCGACATCATTTCCGGAACCCGGTATCCTCCAGAGCCTGCCGAAGGACAAGACCCGCCCCCTGAGGACCGCCTTGAAATCAACCGCACAATCACTGCTGAGATTAACGAGCTGACAGGTTACAACCTCACCGACAGCTTCTGCGGATTCAAAGCTTACGGCCGGCGCGCGCTGGAATCGCTGCACGTCAAAGAGCCCGGTTATGGAATGCCTCTTGAGCTCTGGATCAAAGCCGCGGCCGCAGGATTGAAGGTGGAGGAGATTGCCGTTCACCGTATCTACAAAGATCACACAAGAAGTTTCGGCAGCGAGTTGGACATCCCCGACGAGCGACTGGCCTACTACAATCAGGTAATTGAAGACGCCCTGAAGGAGACACGAGAATGAATTGGGAAGAAGCGGCAAAACTAGTCAGGCAATCCCGGAAACCGGTAATCACTACGCACGAAATGCCCGACGGCGACGCCATTGGCGCGGAGGTCGGGCTCGCGGAAGGGCTGCGCTCCATCGGTCTCGATCCGATCATTTTGAATTCCCATCCTCTCAGTCCATCGAATGAGTTTCTGCAATCCGATGGAGAGCCGCTGGTCTTTGATCCGGCGCACCACACCGAGCTTCTGAATGCAGCCGATCTCTTCATCATGGTCGACGCGAATTTCTGGGATCGGGCGGGCACAGTTGGGGAAGCCATGGCCGCGCTCAATAAACCCTCACTCTGTATCGACCATCACTTTCCGGCCGCCGAATGTGCAACGATCAATTGCGCGACCATCGAGGCAAGCTCGGCCTCCGAGCTTATCCATTATTTCTGCGAGCACCTGGGAGCCGAGCGCACTGCACGTTCCCGTGAAGCCATCTATACGGGGCTTCTGTTCGACACCGGAAATTTTCGATTCAGCAACACTTCGCATCGTGTGCACGAGATAGCGGCCACTCTCATTGAAGAAGGCATTGTCGCCGAGCACATGTATCAGAAGGTATTCGAACACGGCACATTGGAGCGCATGAAGCTCTTCGGTCTGGCGCTATCCACGCTGCAATCCGCTTGCGATGGGCGATTGGTCTGGTTCCTGGTGAAGAACGAAATGTTCGCCGAGTCAGGCGGGGCCCCGACGGATGTCGAAGGTTTTGTTGACATGGTCCGCACCATTCACGACTCCAGGATGGTCATCATGTTTCGCGACACTCCGGACGGCATCGTCAAGGCGAGTCTCCGCTCAAAAACCAACGACATTGATGTGCAGGCCCTCGCCGGGAAATTCGGCGGAGGCGGCCACAAACGCGCGTCAGGCGTGACACTGCAGCCGCCCATTGAGCAGGCGGTGGAAGCGGTGGTCGCAGAGGCCGAGAAACTGCTGGACTGATCTGCAATCCGGAGAAGAATGGAAGCTATGAGTTACTCTTCATGGTGCCGGTGGCGATTAAAGTGTTCGGTCTCTTCTTCCGAAGCTCAAGAACAAGAAACGTACACGCACACAGCGCGGAGGTTTCGAAATAATCTCTGATCCCCATGACTGAATTCCAGCCTCTCTCACTATTGTTACTCATCCAGACCTGTGCTTTTGCCGAGGATTTCCAGCAGGTCGTAAACTCCCAGAACCCGGACGATGTGGTGATCTCGCCTTCGGAAGCTGTCAGAAAAATGACGCTGCCGGACGGATTCAAGGTCACCCTGTTTGCCGCGGAGCCTCGTGTGCGCCAGCCTATCGCACTCGAGTTGGACGACCGAGGCCGGCTCTGGGTGGCGGAGTGTTATTCATACGCACGGCATGGCTACCTGGAGAAAGGCCAGGATCGAATCATCATTTTCGAGGATCTGAATGACGATGGCCGCTTCGACCGGCGAAAGGTCTTCTGGGACTCAGGCCATCAACTTACCGGGCTGGCGTACGGCTTCAGCGGCATCTGGGTCCTCAACGAAGGCAAACTCGTTCACATTGCAGATGAGGACGGAGACGATAAGCCTGACGGAGAGCCCGTCGTCCATCTCGATGGCTTTAACACCAAAGACACCGGGCACAATATCGTCAACGGAATGCTGTGGGGGCCGGACGGATGGCTCTACGGCCGTCACGGAATCAAGGGCACATCGATTGTGGGTGCACCCGGAACGCCTGGCAGCCAACGGTTGCCCCTCAATTGCGGCATCTGGCGATACCATCCGACGCTCAAGAAATTCGAAGTCGTCACTCATGGCACGACCAATCCATGGGGGCTGGATTACGATGAGCATGGCCAGATGTTTTTTACGAACAACGTCATCGGCCACCTGTGGCACGTCATACCGGGAGCTTACTACAAGCGGATGCACGGCCGGCATTTCAATCCATACCTGTTCGGCCTCATCGATCAAACCGCAGATCACTACCACTGGGATACAGGAAAGAATTGGCCGGATTCCCGCGAGGGAAAGGGCAAGCATGGCGAGCTCGGCGGCGGACACTCCCACTGCGGCGGCATGATCTATCTGGGCGATAACTGGCCAGACAAATATCGGGGACGCATCTTTATGGGCAATACCCACGGCCGGCGAATCAATCAGGACAGGCTCACACGCCGGGGAACAAGCTACGTCGGCAACCACGAGCCTGATTTCCTGAAGGCGAATCAGCCGTGGTTCCTGGGAGTCGAGATGGAGTACGGCCCGGACGGCGCAGTCTATCTTTCCGATTGGGTCGACCTCGGCGAATGCCATGGCCGCGACGGCATCCACCGGACGAGCGGACGGATATATCGGATCACTTTTGGAGATCCTGTGCCGGTGAAGATGGACATTTCGAAGTTGGACGACATGACTCTTCTCGGCCTCTTCAAGCACAGAAACGAATGGTTCGTCCGCCGCGCACGAAGACTCCTTCAGGAACGTGCCGCGGCGGGCAGTCTTGCCAGGGAGACGTCTCAAGCTCTGCACAGTATGCTGGAAAGCGAGAAGGATGTGAGGCATCGCTTGAGAGCCCTCTGGGCATTGCACGCCGTTGGAAAATCCGAGCCAGAATTGCTAGTCCCCCTGCTCAATGACAAAGAAGAACATCTTCGTGTATGGGCTGTAAAACTCCTTCTGGACCATGGTACTGTGCCGAAGGACGCGCCCATAAAGCTCGCCACCCTTGCGAAGACCGAAACATCCGGCCTTGTCCGCCTGCATCTCGCCTCCGCTCTGCAACGGCTCCCTTTCGAAAAGCGATGGCCCATTGCAGAAGCTCTGGCCTCCCACGGAGAAGATGCGAACGACCGGTGTCAACCGCTGATGATCTGGTACGGTATCGAGCCTGCAATCCTGTCATCTCCAGCTCAGGCGTTGGAGCTTGCACAGACGTCAAAGATCCCGCTGCTGAGGCACCATATCGCACGACGATTGGCCTCCGTGCCACCGGCGACGAATAGACGGAAATGATTGCAGTCAGATTACGGGAGTTCCAAGATATGACTTCTTTAAGTGGCGCAACAGCCGCAACACGCAATGGCTACTGAAAATCAACCAGACGACCGCCTGAAGATACGTCGCACAAACATGGCACCGGGACGTCGCAAAGGTGCCGTGGGCCGGCTCTTGTTTCTGGTCGTGCTTCTCATCATGACTCTGTGGGCGATGCGTTACCTGAACAGCCCGGCCGCGCACCGGGTGTTCCAGATGTTCTTCGGTAGCAAGCCGCAGGCTTCAGATGAGCCGCCCGGAACCGAAGAAGGTGAAGAGCTGACGCCCGTGCGCATTCTTAAAGACCAGTAGACCTCCTGCATCCGTAGGATGGCCGTCCTCGGCCGGCTCTTGCCCAGCAGCTCAAGACGGGTGAGGGCGCCCATCCTACATGGGAATGGCGCGTACTTTAGCGGGCGTGGCATGGGCGTCTCGCCCGTGGAGGATTGTGAGTCCTTTGACCACGGGCGAGACGCCCATGCCACGATGGAATTCTCAAAAGCACTTCCGGCTTGGAATACCAAACCGCTGGCGAAGGGCATCAAACACTTCATAAATAAGGCGAAAGAAAAAAGTCGGACGGCCCAACCACTTCGGGTATGTCATGAGCAAAACAAAGAGACGAACTTTTATCAGGAATTCGGTGGCTGCCGGTACTGCAACTCTCGCCCTGCCTCGCTTCAGCATTGGCGAAGCTGGAGAATCTCCCAACTCGAAACTCAACCTGGCATTTATCGGGTGCGCCGGGCGCGGGGCAAGATCGCTCAACAGTTGTAAATCTGAGAACTATGTCGCGCTCTGCGATGTGGATGAAGCGCATGCGGCCAAGAGCTTCAAACAGTTCCCTGACGCCAGGCGCTTTCAGGATTTTCGGGTCATGTTCGACAAGATGGAGAAGGAAATTGACGCGGTAGTTGTATCGACTCCCGATCACACGCACTTTGCAGCGACCATGGAGGCCATGAGGCGGGGCAAGCATGTTTATGTCGAGAAGCCGCTCACTCATGACATCTGGCAGGCGCGCACGTTGCGAAAGGCCAAGCACCACTACAAGCTCGTTACGCAGATGGGCAATCAGGCTCATGCAACAAACGGAATCCGCAACGCGGTCGAATGGAGCCGTGCTGGCCTCATTGGCGAGATCAAAGAAGTCCAGGTAGCTCACAGCGGTCCGAACTTCGGAAGCAAGTTCTTTACGAATCCTGAGACCATGCCCCCGAAGGCGGACGAGATACCTGAAACAATGGATTGGGATCTGTGGCTCGGTCCGCTTTCTCCTCGTGACTATTCGCCGGAATACGCACCGCACAGTTGGCGCTCTTTCTGGGACATGGGCGGCGGTATGCTCGGCGACTGGGGATGCCACACGGTGGATGCGCCGGTCTGGGCCCTCGATCTCGGATTGCCCGGCAAGGTCGAGGTGGTCGAATGTGCCAAAGCTCCAGTGGGCGTTATTCCGGCTCACTCCGTGCTCAAGTTTCACTTCCCGGGCAAGGACGGAAAGCCACCTGTCGTCATGACCTGGTATGACGGCATGAAAAACGAAGGAACGAAGCCGCCCGCAGCTCCGGATTACGGGTACAAAAAACTCGGAGGCGGCGCCATCCTGATGGGTGACAAGGGCTGCATCGTCACGCCCGGCCATCCCCGCAACGCTACCATCTATCCACGAACTTACTTCCGCGACATCAAAGACCAACTTCCCGAACAAAGTATCCCCCGCGTCCCGGATTCCTCCCCCTACAAAGAGTGGTTCCGCGCCATCAAGGGTGAAGGCCCCGAGCCCGGCTCGAACTTCGATTACTCCGCCCATCTGACAGAGATTGTCCTGCTCGGCGTGCTGGCGCAACGCACGGGCAAGAGTTTCGAGTGGGACGCTGAAAAATGCCAGAGCGGAGATCCGGAGATCGACGTATTCATCAAACAGCCCGTCCGCAAGGGATGGGAGTATGGTGAGGAGCTCTGGAAGGAAGGATAGGAGGCTCAGCGGCTGGGAAGCCTACGCCAGACACTTCTTCGGTACCTTACATACCATGGTGTATGCCGGATCGAAGATGTTGCCGAGATCGTATTCCACACATTGCCCCAGCAGCATGTTGGCGGCAAGGGCGTCGAAACCGTAATCCTGTTGCAGCCATTTCAGCATCTCGGTCGTTGCGTGCTGAACGCATTGATCCAGCGGGCGTGCGTTGCCGACGGTGAAGACGTAATCGTCGTTTTCGCCCCGCGGCCATGACGACTCTTTTCCCTTGAGCACTTTGAACGTGACCTGGACATCCATACTGATCTCGACACCAGTGCCGACGATTTCGCCGCAGCCCTGGGTCGCGTGTCCGTCGCCAAGATGGAACAACGCGCCCTCAGCAAACACGGGGAAGTAACAGGTAACTCCGCTGACGTAACCCCGGTAATCCATGTTGCCACCGTTGGGGCCGGACGTACCCGTATTGATGGACTGCCCGCCCGGTGGTGCAACGCCGAAACAGCCGAGCATGGGAGCGAGAGGAGCGACGATCTTGTCCGGTGTATGGCCGGGCAGTTCGGCAGTAGCTGTGCCCGCTTCCAGATCTATCTGCCAGTCGATGATTTCATGGTCGTCCGGCAGCGAACGCACGTAATTGGGATCCACGACATTTGCGGCGACCACCTTCCGCGTCCAGCCGAATTCTCGATTAGGCCTAATGCTGTCGAGCGTAACCTGTAACGTGTCCCCCGGCTCAGCACCTTCGATGTAGAAGGGGCCGGCCATTGGGTTGCCGCGTTCGGTGATGTTTTCGCCGGAGGAATCGTTGCCACGGGCATCGACGGTGGTGGTTGTCACGGAATCGCCATCGGCGACCTTGAGTACCGGCTCATGCCAGCCGAGTGTGGTGAAGTAATGTGTGGGTGTGAATGTGTGATTCATGGTCTGGTGGAACGGTGGGCGTGGCGACGGGCCGTCAGCCTGTCAGCCAGAAAATCTTGGTCAGTGTTCGTACCTTGGATTATTAAAAGACAGGCAGGCTGGCTGGCAGCCCGTCGCCACAGATTCAGCTCGCAACGATTTCCTTCATTCGTCTTGCCATTTCAATCTGCACATCACGGTCGCCCCCGACCTCGTGGATGACGCAATCGTCGTAGCCGATGTTGCGCAGCTCTCTCATGAGGACCGGCCAATCGGTATCGCCGTCCATGAGAGGGGTGAAGTTCTTGTCTTTTCGGCTGAAATCTTTGAAGTGGACTTTCTTGATGTTTGCACCGAGCTCGCGAATCCACATGTCTTCCCAGCCGTAAAACATCATGTTGGCGGTATCAATGTAGATGCCGATCCATTCGCTGCCGATTTCCTCGACAATCTGGTTACACTCGCGCGGATTGAGCAGGAATTTATTCCAGACGTTTTCGATGCCGATGTTGACCTTGTGTTCGGCGGCTACCGAAGCCACATCCTTGAGCGCATCAACGAGGTTATCCCAAGCCTGCTGGTAGGTGCCCTCGCGGGCGAGCTGACCGGGATGCAGAAGGGTACAGTCTGCGCCGAGGCGACCGCCGATTTCGAGTGAACGGACAAGGCTCTTCACGCGGTCGTCCCGCTCGGCACTGTCCGGGCTCAGCAGATTACCTCCCTCGGGGCAGGAGGCGATGACGCTGCCGATGTGGATGTCAGCGGCGGCACACTTCTCGCGAACAGCATCTATCTCTTCATCAGAGTTATCCGTGTTGAGATCTTTGCCCGGCCGGAAGGTGAGCTCGACGCATTCGTAACCTGCCGCGTTACAGAGCTCGAGGGTGTCGTCGAGGGACATATCGCCAAAGATGATTTGGGTGACGCCGATTTTCATCATGTACTCCTGATGGTGGTTTTGGTTGAAGGGCTGGTCTTTATAAGTCCTATATCGTCACCGAGGAGTCAAGCGGGCCTCAGCTACCGGGATGCCGTGGAGATGAGAGTCGCCCTGCCGAAGTGTGCTGCTTGACTCGACTCACTTCGCTCGTCTCGTCTGTGCCATTACAAAGGCATTCACCACCCTCTATTCACTATTCACCATTCACCATTCACCATTCACCATTCACCATTCACCATTCACCATTCACCATTCACCATTCACATCCTCCTCCTCACACCTCCGTCCCCGACGGCACCACCGCGTTCTTCGGGATGCTCACGATGCCATCACGGATGTAGAAGAAGTCTCCGTCAGCTTCCTGGACGTTGTCTTTGTTGATGAGACGGCAGTTGTTCCCGATGCGCGCGTTCTTGTCGATGATCGCTTCGTGCACTTCGCATGATTCGCCGATCCCTACGTGCGGCATATTGGCGTCCATGTTCGTCTGGAAGTCTCCTGCGGACTCATAGAAATCTGCGCCCATCATGACGGTATCGCGCAGTATGGTGTTCTTGCGGATGAAACACCGGATTCCGATCATGCAGTGATGAATGCTCGCCCATTCCAGAATGCATCCGTCCGCGATGACGGACGCATCAATCTGGCACTGCTGAAACTTGGAGGCCGGGAGCTGGCGCGGGCGCGTGTAAATCGGCTCGGGGAAACTGTAAAAATCGAAGTCCGGCACGACGTCCGTGAGAGCCAGGTTCGCTTCGAAAAATGACCGAATTGTCCCAATGTCCTCCCAGTAGCCGCTGAACGGGTACGCCAGAGCTTTGAATTCGCCAAATGCGTTCGGGATGATCTCTTTACCGAAGTCCGTGTGTTCATTGTCCAGCAGTTTCACCATGACCTCCCGATTGAACACGTAGATCCCCATGGACGCGAGGTGCGATTTTCCTTGAGTAACAATACCGAATCGGTCGAGTGAACCTGCCGGCAGAACGAGTTCGTCCAGGAGTTCCTCCTCCTGCGGCTTTTCCACAAACCGTTCGATCATGCAGTCATCGTCGATATGGAGGATGCCGAAGCCCTTGGCCTTTTCTTTTTCCACGGGAATCACTGCGACGGTAAAGTCTGCGTCGTTGGACTGATGCCAGTCAATCATCTTGCGATAGTTCATCCGGTAGAGCTGGTCACCGGACAGAATGACGATCGGATCGTGCTCGGGAGAATTTATGTAGCGCAGGTTCTGCCGAACTGCGTCCGCGGTGCCCTGATACCAGAACGAGCTTTCGGGCGTCTGCTGGGCCGCGAGGATTTCGACAAAGCTTCTACTGAAGTGGTCGAACCGATACGTGCCTTCAATATGGCGGTGCAAGGACACAGAATTGAACTGCGTCACCACATAGATCTTGCCGAGGCCGGAATTGAGGCAGTTGCTGACGGGAATATCAATCAGCCGATACTTGCCGCCAAGTGGAACCGCCGGCTTCGAACGATGTGAGGTAAGAGGAAAGAGACGCGTGCCTTCGCCGCCGCCGAGGACCACGCAGAGAGGCTCTTTCATGCCACTGGACTGGGTAGGTGAGAATATCTTGGTGCTCATAGACGCGGCATTGTAGTGAGAATCAGGTGTTCGTAAAACGTCCGTGCATTTGAATGAGTTGCGAGTGGCGGTGGTTTCTTTACTTCTTGATAAACAGGCGCACACACAAGGCAGAACTGACGATGCCGGCCATAAGATTTGAGCCCAGCCATAAATGCGAATCGACGGCTGCAAGAACGGGGGCTGTTCACACGCCACACGGCGCATTTCCCACCCCTTGCTTCGCCCCGGTCGGCACGCTGGGCTCCGTGAAGGGAGTCTCCCCTCAACAGCTTGATGAAATGGCGGCCAGTCTGATTCTTGCCAACACCTATCATCTTTACCTTCGGCCCGGTCACGAGCTCATCGCTGAATTGGGCGGCCTGCACAAGTTCATGAACTGGCCGAATCCCATTCTCACCGACAGCGGCGGATTCCAGGTCTTCAGCCTGGAGCATCGGACAAAGGTGACCGAGGAAGGCGTCGAATTCCGCTCGCATATCGACGGCTCGAAGCATCTGTTCACGCCGGAAAGTGTGATGCAGATCCAGGCCGGCCTGGGAGCGGATATCATCATGGCCTTTGACCAGTGCGTGGCCGTGCCAAACTCCGGAAAGGTCTTCGAAGACGCGATGCATCGGACACACCGGTGGCTCACGCGTTGTGTAAGATCGAAAACCAGGGACGACCAGGCCCTGTTCGGAATCATCCAGGGCGGCGTCGACCCCGAATTGAGAATTGAGAGCACGAACTATGTCTGTGGAGAGGACGTCGACGGTGTCGCCATCGGCGGGCTGAGCGTCGGCGAGACCAAAGATGAGATGTACTCAACCCTCGATCTGATCGAGCCACATATTCCAGCGGAGAAGCCGCGCTACCTCATGGGTGTTGGTTCGCCAGAGGATCTGGTGGAATGCGTGGCGCGAGGCATGGATATGTTTGACTGCGTCCTGCCGACACGCATCGCACGCAATGGCGCTCTCTTTGTCCGCACGGGCCGGCTGAACATCCGAAACGCAAAGTTCGCGAACGACCCTGGCCCGGTCGATGAAGATTGCACCTGCTACACATGTCGCAATTTTTCACGGGCTTATCTACGTCATCTGATCCGATGCGAAGAGCTCCTCGGGTACACGCTCAACAGCATTCACAATCTGCGTTTTCTTCTGCAATTGATGGAGGATATTCGATCGGCGATCGATGAAGGGAAGTTTGCGGAATTTCGACAGAGTTTTATCGCGGGGTTCGAGGTCCGCGATCATGAGGTGCGAATGCGGAACAGAGAGGCGAGGCTGGAGAACGTGAGGAGGCGAAAGGATTGAGCCTCACTCCTGAAACATTCCCAGATTCACCGCTTCTCCTCTGTCCTTCAGGTCCAGCATGAATTTAGGAACGGAGCCCGTTGGCCGGTGCTGTCCTTCCCGGCTGGAACCGGCGCGTTCCTCGAAATAGAAAAGTTCGTTCAGGCTGAATGCCTCTCCTTCGATGCCGCTGATTTCGACTATTTCGGTAATCCTTCGTGCGCCGTTGGGGAAGCGGCTCTGCTGGACCACGATATCGATGGCGGAAGAAATTTGCCGTTTGACCGCGGTGAGTGGCAGCTCGGTACCGGCCAGCAGAACCAGCGTCTCCAGCCTGTTCAGAGCGTCTCTGGCCGCATTTGCGTGAAGCGTGGTCATCGAGCCGTCGTGCCCGGTATTCATGGCCTGCAGCATGTCCAGGGCCTCACCGCCGCGGCACTCGCCGACAATAATCCGATCCGGCCGCATGCGAAGGCTGTTGGCCAGCAATTGGCGAATGGGGATAGCGCCTTTTCCATCGAGGTCGGGGGGACGGGCCTCCAGCGGCAGCACGTGCGGTTGATTGAGCTGCAGCTCGAGAGCGTCTTCGATGGTGATGATGCGTTCGTTCTGCCCGATGAAAGACGAGATGAAATTGAGGAGCGTGGTCTTGCCTGAGCCCGTGCCTCCCGATACGAGAATGCTCTGCTTGTTTTCCACGGCGGCTTTGAGGAAGCGTGCGATATTCTTCGACATGCTCCCGTAGTCTACGAGCTCCTGGGGTGTGAAGGCCCGCGGCCTGAACTTGCGGATGGTCAGCAGGGTCCCGATTCCGGATAGCGGCGGAAGGATGACGTTGATTCGTGATCCATCAGAAAAACGCGCATCGACCATCGGACTCACCTTCGCATCAAGTTTCCTGCCCGAAGGTTCGAGCAGCCGGTGTGCGACTTCGATCAGTTCCTCTTCGTCACGGAACGAGGTCTTGGCTTTCACAATGCGGCCATCCTTTTCCACGTAGACCGAGTCGTAGCCGTTCACCATGATCTCGCTGATAGTCGGGTCAGCGAGGAAGACATCGAGCGGCCCAAAGCCCGCGCTGTGTGCCCGGGCGATTGGGCCCCTGCTTTCTGGCGTCGCCCTTCTCGTTGGTTTCGGTGTGCCCGTATAGCTGGATGCATCTCTGATATTCGTGAGCTGCAATTGCACTCGGCCCACGCCAATCTGGTCTCCGCCGGCGAGGACTTCGGAATCCTCCACTGGCGCGCCATTGATAGTTGTGCCACGTTTGCTCTTCAGATCGATAACGTGGAGGCCGTTTGCCTCAGCCACGATCTTGCAGTGCAGCTTCGAAACCGAGCTGTCGTTGAGGATCAGATCGTTGTCAGAGGCCCGCCCGATCAGAAACGGTGACTGCCTTATCTGGATGCTCCTCTGCGCGCCCGTTTCGGGATCTTTGAAGACGATGTTAGCCATGTGCCTTTCTTGGATTCAGGTAGGACATCAGTGCTCCGCCCCCAGCTTGATATTGCTTTCCGGTTCGGTGACCACTTTCGGATATTCCTCAACCAGGCTGTCGAAAGGCACGACTGGATCGACGATGCACGCCCCATCGAGCTTGCCGGATTCCAGCCAGTCGAAGCAGGTATCGATGATGCGCCTGCGCGTCCAGCGCGGGTACTCGCGATTCGGTTCAGTGCAGGCCCGGGAGAAAATGATGTTGGGAGTATTCTTGTGCGCCTCCGCTCCGAGGTCGAGCCCCGCGTCCATCAGGCCGGGCGCAGCGCCGAGAACGACATTGCCACCGAGCGAGACACTCCGAAGCGACTGCTGGAGGGCCTGACGATGTCCGCTGTAATCGATGCAGACGTCAGCGCCGCGATTGTTTGTGAGATCCCGAATTTCGAGACCGATGTCCGTATCGAGCGGATTGAGCAGCAGGTCCGCGCCACATGCCCTGGCCGCTTCCCGGCGATTGGGAAGTGGATCGACGGCGACAATACATTCTGCTCCGGCAAGCCGCGCCACCTGAACCACCATCAGGCCCAGCGCACCCATGCCGAATGCGACGACCACGTCGCCGGGCCGCACATGCCCGTCACGAACCGCGCCCAACGCAAATTCCGCTGGGTCGATGCAGACTGCAGATTTCCATGACATGCTTTCAGGCAGCTTTCGGCATTGATCTTCCGCCTTCGTCTGTGTCTCGCGAAAAGGGCCGTGCGAGAAGACAATTTCACCGACTTTTAATTCATTGACCTCCGGTCCGAGCTCGATCACCTCGCCGACAAACATGTTGCCTACACGATTCGGGTAGATGGATCGATCCTCAGGCGAACCAACATGGATTCCCTTTTCGGAATCAAAGCCCCCGCGGTGATTTGCCTTACCCGCAAACCATTGCATTTCCGTTCCGTGTTTGGTTGCAGAGTTGGTGCAGCGAATCCGGATTTGATTCCCTGACAGAACTGGTTCTTCGTAATCGCGAAATTCCAATTTCAAAGGTGCAGTGCAGATGAGCTCTTTGGGCATAGTCTGGTCTCAATATCGACGACGTGCTGGGTTGTTACTTTTAACAGTTCCGTTTATTCATCATCAAGTCAGAAGTAATCAGGGGCGTCGGCCGCATCCTCTGTATGGTCCTTTGAGTCTACGACTGTTTGGCGTTCAGAACAATGAATTTCATATTTCTGCTGCTTCTGAGCACGGTTAGCTCGTCACTATCATTTGGAGAAAGCATGGTTGCTTACAAACCGGACATCGTTGGTGTTGACCGGATGTTCATGGTGGCTCTCAAGATGCCTGCAAAAACACCAGAGATAAAAGTGACATTGCCCGATTCGGTCGAGATGTTCGATCGGTCAAGGCTGCCGACCAGAAAGACGCTGCGCAAGTATTACTTCCGCAGCACTAAGCCTGCGAAGTCTGCGGACATTCTGTTCCGACATCCGGAGGGTGACATCAAAGTCACCATCGAAATCTGGTCGTTCGAGGACTTGTGTAAGTTCCGCAAACTGAAAAAGACGCAGCTCCCGCGGCGCTGGCCTCTCGGCGAAATGTTACCGGAACTGAAAGAGGCGCAGACGATCACTACAAAAGCTCAGAAGAAAGCGGCGAAGGACAGCAAGAGGCTTCCAGGCAAGCTCTGGTTGAATTATTCGGACGATCAGATCTGGTCCCTGCAGCCGGACTCCACCATACCGCGCTGGCATTGGGTGAATATCCAGAAGGGATGCCCGGTTCATGGAAAAGAGGTGTATCGAGGCAGACCCTTCTACCCGTGGAAGGATGAGAAAGGGCGGCCGCTCCGCACTTACAGCAGCGCGGTGCTTCCTTATGCCTGGAAACTCAAGTGCCCCATTGATGGCGCTCTCTATCCTTCCAACGATTTCGGTAACGGGGACATGACCAGCGGTGAATTTCCCGATGACGGCTTTGGCGGCGCATGCGATTACAAAGGAAGCAAGTACGGCTTTGTCGCCGAGACTTGCCAGTCTTACTGCCACAAGATGCTTGCAGTGGCGCCACAATGCGCGAACGCTTACCTGGTAACTGGTGACATGCAATACGTTCACAAGGCCCTGGTGGCGTTCAGCCGCCTGGCCGTCGAGTGGTCGTACCTGGCAACAATGACTCAGCACCGACACCGCGACCGCCGCGGGCAGGTCGAGCGTCTGGGCCCTGCGCCATTCAGCGAAGGACCTTGTCTATCCGGCAGTGGGTTCACTGTCTACAGCATCGACCAGCCTGGCTATCAGTGGCGCCATGCAGAGGCGTACGACCAGATATTCCCTGCCATTAGGAAAGACAAGAAGATCGTCCCTTACCTCCAGTCAAAGGGCTTTGACGTCCAGTCTCACAAAGACGTGCGTCGCTTCATCGAGGAAAACCTCTTCGCGGTCTGGATGCAGGGAGCGATGGATCTGGCCACGCGATCCAACGAGCCCTATCACCAGCGCGGTCTGGCACGCATGGCCGAATCGCTCAATTACCAGCGTGGCGACGAATTCATGGACTGGCTCTATGACGAACAGGGCAAGATGCGCTTCTTCGTGACGAACGGCTTCTTTCGCGATGGCGCGCCTTACGAATCGAGCGGCGGCTACAACGGAATGCACCTGGTGGCCCTCGGCCCGATTATTGAATCCATCGAGCATATGCGTGAGCTCCGGCCCGACGTCTACCCGGATGAGAAGTATCCCAACCTGACTCGGAGCCGCCGATACCATCACGTCTTCGATTTCTCAATGAACACCGTCAACATCGACCGCACTTATCCGAGAGTCGGCGACGATGGCGCGCCCCCGGTCTATCGAAAACGGCCAAAGCGATCTTTTCAAAATGGCGGCACAGAGGCATTCGAGCACGCGTACAGAATCTTCAAAGATCCGAAGTTCGCCTGGGCCCTCATCAACAGCCGGGGCTGGAAGCCTTCGCTGGATTTCCCTTTCACCCGCGAAGAAATCAAAACGGAAGCAGCAAAATGGCCTAACAACTGGAACGACCAGAGCTGCCTGCAGGATGGATACGGCCTGGCCATGTTGCGGAGCGGCAAAGGCACAAAGAAACGTGCCCTTTGGATGATGTACGGCCGCGCAAGGGGGCACGTCCATGACGACATCATGCATATCGGCATGGACGCATTTCAGAGCGAGATCCTCGGTCATTTGGGCTACCCGCGAAACTGGAATCACTGGACGAAAAACTGGATGACTCAAATCCAGGCCCGGCAGATCCCTTTTGTAAACATGACCGCGTCTGCCCAACTCTTCGCGGACGCTGGCCCGGTGCACGTGGCCGAGGCCCTCGCCTACGGGATGCGAGATCAGGTAAAGCTGGGCAAGGGTTACACCGTCAGCAAAAGTGCGTGGCAGCGCAGAATGCTCGCCATCATCGATGTCTCTCCTGATGAGTTCTATTGCATCGATTTCTATCGAATCTCCGGAGGCAAGGAACACTGGTGGACCTTTCACGCGCAGGAAGGGGAGCTCACAACCGAAGGACTCAATCTGAAAAAACAGAAAGGCGGCACTCTCGCCGGCCCTGATGTTCCTTACGGAGACGAAGCGTGGCTGAAGAAGGCAGGCTGCAGGAAGGGCGGCTACGGCTTCGGCGGCAACATGTTCGCCTTCCCTCACCTTTACAATGTCGAGCGCGACAGGCCGAAAAGTGTATGGCACGCGGACTGGGCTTTGAAGGATTCGGATGGCCTGCACTTTCGCCTGACCGTGCCGAGCGCGGAAGGCGTGGAGACCGTCGTCTGTGATGGCAAATCTCCCGCGGGCGCGTCGCCCTACGAAATGAAATGGCTGCTCATGCACAACGAAGCAAAATCACCTGCCCGCACCCAGATAGCCAGTGTGATGGAGCTCTACCGCGAGCGGCCGGTCATCAAATCTGTCCGCCCCCTCGAGGTGACAGGCAAAGATGAAACCGGCTTCAAACCGTACGGCCTCATCGTCGAGCTACACAGCGGCCGCACAGACACCATCTTTGCCTCCGCCGATGGCGCGGTGAATCGGACTGCGGAAGGCGGTTTCGAATTCGCAGGCAGATTCGGGCTCCACTCTGAGAAAAACGGCAAGACCGTGAATGCCGTCCTGGTCGGGGGCACGCACCTGAAGCGTAACGGTCACGGCATCACTCTCGAGAAAGCCGAGTATCGCGCGGAGATCACCAAAGTTAATCGAGAGGAAGAGATCATCACCGTTTCTGCACCGCCGCCGAATCTGGATGCCATTGTCGGTAAGACCATCTTCATCACGAATCCCGTTCGCCGTATCGCTTACAAGGTTCTGGAGGCCAACTCCGTTGAGGGAGGCGCCGAACTGAGTCTCGAGTTTGAGTCTCACATCGGCACAGGAAAGGTGACGGGACACGGTGACCACCAGCTTAAGACTTCCACACCCTTCGCATTGAGAGGATATCGTTATTACCACGGCGCACGCCTCGTCAACGCCGCACGGACCGCTGAATACCGGCTCGACGGAATCAGCGGCCACGTCTTCATCAACGGCAAAGAGCATCCGAATGCCAAGGCCAAAACACTGAAAACAGAGTTTCCACCGAACACCTGGTTTGATGTTTTCGACTACGGCGTCGGGGACGAAATCGTCTGGCCGCAAACATCCGCACTGACACGCCGCTCCAGATAAAGTTGGAGAAAAGGCATTAGTCGGGGCCACTCCAAAGCACGCTCTCCGAGAATCGGAAAACCTTCTTTGAGTTTGCCCCTTAATGCCCAAATCCTGAATATTTACCTTTGAAGTCTGTCCGTGGCAGGCCGACATGCGCCATTCACCAAGCATCCTCTTGACCCTGTTTCTGCTGCTCTGCGGCTCCCTGCACGCCAACCAGGGCTCCATGTTCGACCCGGCGATGATTCTGCCTCTGAACTGTATGGAGACGACGAAGCAGTATCGGCTGGTCAAGGGTAATGCTCCGGCGTTCCTCTACTTTCCAGGAGAAAAGGTCGACCTCACTTTTTCATTCTCAAACGTCGGAGCAAAGGCGGAACAGATTTACGCGATCGAAATCCAGGGGGTGCACACCCGTCGGCCGAACAAGGCAAGAATCTATGTCGATCCCTTTGGCCATCCCGACATCCTGAATCTAGACGGCAAAGCCATTCGACATCCGCTCGAAATCGAATCAGGCGATGAGAAGGAAGTGGCCTTCGAAGTGAGAAACCTGCCCGTGCCGCAACGCTACGGCACCTATTGCCTGATCCTGCTCAGAGGCGAAGGCAAGAAAAAGGAAAACAGAATCCTGCTTGGCTCGGTCGTCCGTCTGGTCAGGACCAGGGACGACGCGATCGTTGAGAACACGCCCGTATTCGGTGAAGGGCAGATCTTCGGCGGATTCAAGGACAAAGCTGAAGCTGCCGGCGCCTATTACCGCATGGGCGTGCGAGGGGTCCGCTGCGAAATCTCCTGGCGGGGAAATAAGCCGAATGGCTCATACGACTGGAAACAATACGACGAGTTGACGGGGGCACTAAAGGAGGGCGGTATCCAGGCGATGTTTACCCTCGGCGGCGTCACTTCGAAGATGTACGGCATCGCCACGAGCCATCAGCCGATTCCGGCCGCGGTGAAGCCCGACTGGAACGGGAGCCCCTATGGCGGAAGAGCAGACTGGGGATGCGCGCCGAAACATTTTTCGCTCTATGCGGAGTGGGTTAGAAAGTTCTCCGAGCGTTACTGGGAGAACGGCAAGGGCGCTCTCTGGGGATTCGAGAACTACAACGAGCCCTGGGAAGGCGGCGGCATCAGCGGTTACGCTCGCGATTGCATCAGCTATCGCGACTGGCAACGATACATGGCCAGGGCCGCTTACTCGGTCAGCAAGAACATCCGTATCTGCGCGGCATCTTCGATCATGAATACTGAGGACAAGTTTTACTCCGAAGGCCCGGACGAGAATGGCAAGTACGAATTCGACCAGCACATCGACGTCTTTACTGACCACTACGTCACGCCGAACATGGCCTATGGTCCGGCCGTTGCAAAGGCGCATGGGAAATTTTCCATCGAGAACGAGACGTGGCTCGTGATCAGCGAGTACCTGTTGCCCCAGGTGATGTGCCAGTGGATGGCCTCCGGCCAGAGCGCAGTGTCTCCCTGGCATCCAAGGGTTCTCTTTCAGGGCGTGGCCGGCGGCCACCAGAGATACCACTGTCCCAGCACAGTGCCGGTGGCCACGGCCGCTTTCAATCACTTTGTGACCGGGCTCCGATTTAAACGGCTAGCATTCCACAACCACCTGCCATGGCTGTTTCAGTTTGGCGAAGACGACAACCCGCGGGGCGTCTGCGTCATGTTAGGCCAGCTCCTCACTCGCGGCGGGCCGACTCCGCAGGACAACCC
>Ga0066834_10000307_pt1 | contig 23006 bp, 8 predicted proteins | sample ETNtaG_30_FD_66729 | JGI IMG/M metagenome (GOLD analysis project Ga0066834, IMG submission 66729) | Marine microbial and viral communities from oxygen minimum zone, Eastern Pacific Ocean - ETNP201306PF43B | ecosystem: Environmental > Aquatic > Marine > Oceanic | place: Pacific Ocean: Eastern... | reverse complement strand
ATTACGTATTACGTATTACGTTTTGGCGCCCCCGTTGGGTAACGATCCCACTTCCCCTGCTTAAAAGGCAGGTGCTCATCCGCTAAAGCTTCGGAGACAGAAATCAGGTCATGCTCCCAGAAGGAATTGCACCTTCACCCACTGTTTAGAAGACAGTGACGCTATCTGTTACGCCATGGAAGCTGGTGGCGGGGGCCGGAATCGAACCGACGTACCGGGGCTTATGAGACCCAGGAGGAAACCAACATCCACCCCGCTCGATACTCTTAATCTTTATCGTAATCTCGCACTTAATCTGTGATCCCGAATTGGCTGTGAGAGCTGGAATCGAACCAGCACCGTCTGCTTAACAGGCAGTTATGCTACCCTTACACCACCTCACAATTCATGAGCCATCAACCATCAACCATAATCTGGTAGCCCGCGTGGGAGTCGCACTCACCACAACCTCTACGTCACAGAGGCTCACTACTCCGGTGACTGCAGGCGTGAAATGGAGTCACTGGGATTCGAACCCAGATTTCCGCCGTGCAAAGGCGGGATCCTGCCTGTTAGACGATGACCCCATTTGGAGCAGCCGGGACTCGCCCCCGGACCTCGAGGCTGCCGTCCTCGTGTGATCCTGTTTTCACCACGTCCCCGTAAATGGTGGAGGCCCCAGGTATCGCACCTTGGACCTGTTGCTTTTCAGACAACTGTGCAGACTATCTACACCAGACCTCCGGATTTTCTCTGCCTCTTGTTCCTCGTCTCAGAATCATCTACCGGGGTCCCGGGATTTGAACCCAGACCGCCTGATTCAAAGTCAGGTATGCTTACCAGTTACACCAAACCCCATGAAATGGCGGCCCCGACGGGACTTGCACCCGCTTTCTCCGCCCTGACAAGACGGTGTCTCGACTACTTCGACCTCGGGACTCTGAAAACAGACGCAGGCTGGTGATAACTGTTTTCTGCTGACAGGCCGACAAGGAATCGAACCCTGCTGCAGGGCTTTGGAGACCCCACCAATCCCAGATTTCGACCTGAATTCTGCTAACGCGACAGATTGTCAAAGAACAGGCAGCCCACGAAAAAAGCCTCGCAACTCCCTGGAGCTGCGAGGCTTCTCACGTGCCTGAAATGAAAGCTACGTGATACAACTCGCACACACCAGGCTATCCTGGGCTGATTTCGTTTGCTCAAAGAGAGATTTACCGCTGATGTTCGAAGTTCCAGCCGTTCGAACCAGCAGCATCCAGAAAGACACGGATTTCCGATCTTTCTGATAAAAGTTAGAGAATAAAGGAAACATCAAATACACTCTCTCCAGATAACCTGGTGCAGTGAGGTCTTCTTACCACTGCTGTCCAAGTGGGCGGGATACTAATGTCGGTGCGCGAAATGTCACACAAAAAACGCAAGAAATTTCAGAAACTAATAGGCAGGTAGGAGGTCGGGGCTAAACCGGTTCAGTAAGTCCACCGAAGAGCCGCCTGATCCGCTCTATATCTTCAGTGCACAGTCCTGGCCCTGTAATGGATTCAACGTTTGCCTCGAGGTGCGCGACATTGCCTGTCCCCATGATCACACTGCCAACCACCTCCAACTCAGCGGCGAATTTATAGCCAGCCGATACGACCGAATTCACATGGTCGTGTACCAGGAATCCCAGCGGATTACTTTCCGGCAGGCAATCCTGCGGAATTAATCCCCGAGCCTTCCATTCTTTGATGAGGGCCTCCAACTCATCGGCTTTCGGTATCTTCACTCGAACGCTCGCCATGTTGAGGATGCCGATATCCTTATTCGCTGCCTGAGGAATTACTTCCGCTTCAGCCGAACTGTTGAGGATGCCATGTTTAAGCATCACCGTATCCCAGATGTCATCCTTGACAGCCAGCTTCAACATCTCGTGAGAAGCGTCGGAAAAGAAGGGCTCTGTAACACCAATAGACCGGATATCCCCTTTTTCCTTGAGCCGCAAGACTGCTGGGTACAAGGCTTCAACCGCCTCTGCGTATTTGTCGGCCCGTAAGCCGTGGAACTGGTAAACGTCTATCGTTTCGACCCCCAACGCCAATCTGCTGCGTTCAAAGGATTCCACCATATCTTCGGGCGTGCAGACTTTATCTTCCCTGACTGGGTGAAACTTGGTCGCCACCAGGAATTCGTCGCGGCCAAAATCTTTGAGCGCACGACCAAGTAGACCTTCACTGGTATACCCCTCCGCCGAATCAAACAGGTCTATGCCGAGCTCCAGAGCGCGGCGAATCACCTCAATAGACTGCGCTTCATCCCCGTGCGTTTTCATGCCGACCCGGCTCGGACCACCAGTACCCAGCGAAGCCACAGAAACTTTCAGGCCAGTGCGGCCAAGGGTGCGGAACTTCATCCTATTCTCCGCCCATCCTTACAGGCAGATGAGAAGTCGGCCCCCAGTTCCCCGCCTTGTCGCATGCCCGAGTGTGCAGATACCAGATGCCAAACGCCAATTGTCCGGTATCAAGAGTGTTCCCCTGCACGTCTATTCTCTTGTCAGGCTTGTCATATGGGTTTCGGCTTATGCTAAAGCTGTAACCTTGAATGCCTGAAATATCGAGGGCGGACATTTCAAACCTGGAGGATGAATTCGATGCCCCGAGAATCGCCACGTTGTCCAGATAAAAGGTAGTGCCGGCAGGATTCTGATCGAAACCGAAATCGCCAAGGGTCACAGACTTTACAGGATAGCTCGGCTGGTCCGGTGCAACTGCTTTTACGTAGCTGAATAAGTCCAGGTCCATGTGGCGCCACTTATTGTCGCAAACGACCTCAGCGCGGCCTATCTGAGGATATCGCCTTCGAATGAAACTGTCGGTCAGCCGCAGCACATACCTGCTGGACTGAATCGTCACCATCAAGTCAGTCTTGAAATCTTTCGGAAAGCGGTAGTCAAATGAAAGGTATGGATAGTCCTTCAGTTCATATCCCTTGCTTTGGAGCACAGCCCCCAACTGTGATCGAAAAGCAGACTCCGCCTTGAGGACATTCTGACCAAGGATTTCATCTTTGTGGAGCGACAGTCTGGCACCTGAGCCGGATGCAGAACATGGGCTTGTCGTATCAGAGAAACTGGTGAAAGAAAATACATCTTCAGAGGCTTGAACTTCAGGCGCTCTGGGAGACTTCTTGTCCTTTGAGATGTCGAAAGTCCATTCCCATTCCTTGCCTTCAAGCTTATTTTCGGCGAAGTCTGCTACTTCCCCAAGAGCAACTTTGAAAGTCGCACCGTTTTCCACTGAGACTCGCTGGGACGGGCTAATCTTCAGCCAATCCCAAACTAAACTACCTGTCTTTGAATCCCAATTAATGCCGGCCGTGTTGGGGAGATACTGGCTGCCATTCACAGTCAGGGCTATGGTCGACGGATCGAGGGCCGCCCCGCCCTTCCTGTCGATGACTAATCTGATTTTGTCATCGCCAGATTTCTCGCCTGCGGCAGGTTTAGTTTCTACTAATACGGGGGCCGTATCATCGACAATGAATCGATACGATCTGTTTGGCCCCCAATTCCCGGCCTTGTCCTGGGCCCGAATATGGAACCACGCGTCACCTTCAGGAACCGAGGTAAAAGTTTTGGAGTTGAACACACCTTCCGGATTAGTATCTGCGCTGTCCTTACCCGACTTTGACCAGTGGTAAGAATATTTCTTTATTCCACTGGCATCATGAGCCTTCCAGCTCAGCACAATGCCCTTCTTTCGGTTTAGCAGCGGGGCGATCTGGAAATCATCAAACCAGACTTCGACGCCCTCAGGGTTTCCCTGCCAGCCCCAATCAGCAAACAGCATCTGGCTGATATTAAAATGCGAGGTAAAGCGCACATGGCTCGCAAGCATCGCGGCTATATCGATCTCTGCCTGGTGCCATCGCCCATCGGCCTGGAAATTAGGCACAGACCCAATCCTGGGATGTGTGTTACGGGCGTTATTGTCTGTGAGATTGATCCGTTTCCAACTACTGGCGTTTGGAGTCAGATCGATCAGCGTACCCTCTGGTATCCGGTATTTGAAGCGCAGGACTGGATACATTCCCCCATGGAATGCACTGGCATTAATCGTCACTCCGAATGAGCCACCTATCTGTTCGTTAAATAGTTTTAAAGAGTAATTGCCCTGCCCGGGATTGTTCCGGTCCCGAATTAGTAAAGCGCCGTGTTGCTTGCCATACCTTGTCCAACCCTCCAAATCATTCTCGAAATCCGCATCGACAAGCAACTGATCCAGCTTCACCAAAGTAGGTACGGTTTTGTCTTTCTGGTAACTCCATACGTACTCCCATTCAATAACTTCGTCTCCAAAATTCAGTTTGAATGGGATTCGCTGTCCAGACGCGAACGTATGTCCGTTGGAGGGCAGCGAAAATCGGATCTGCCTGGCGGCAGCATCTGCTTGTACGTTCTGATGCGCAGAACTATAGGCAGAGCCGGCAACAGTGATCTGCACCGTCTGAGGAAAGGTCCTGCCACTGGATTTGATCAGAATCGGCTGCCCACCCCACTCAGACTGGGCCTTCGGAACGATGCTTTCAACAAAAGAAGGAGCTGCGATCCGGAGTGGGAAAGAAGTGACTGGCAATTCTTTTCCATTCATCAGTTTTCCTGCCATATTCAGGTAGAAATAACCATTCTTTCCAGAATCAAATTTGACAGCCCTTTTCTCGGGATCAGTAGTTCCGTCGGCTTTAAACAGAACTTTATTAGTTCCTTCCTGAACAACAGATTCCGGACGATTGCTGAACCAATGGGCCACAGATTCCAGGCCAGCGCTTTTTCCACCATCAGAGCCATTGACTGTCAATTCGATCTCGCCAGCCTGGCCGCCCTCACTCCAGATCTTGAAATTGTCGAGCCAGTATCGCAGCCCGGCCTGGTTGCCCGCAAGCCCGGCCTGAATGTAACCCGTGTGCCGATTGCCAAACCACAACTGCTCAATGTTGATTTCCGAACTGGAAGGATAGAGTTTCTTCAAAGAGGCATAGAGGTCGAATTCAGCGTGCCTCCATTTGCCATCGGCCTGCACGTCACGAATGTGACCTAACGACTTCAGGTTCTCATTCGAATCTCCAGAACCGGTCAGTTGCACAAAGTGCCACTGCTTTCCCGCGATTCTGTCAGCCGATTCAAACGGTGATACGGCCCCGCTCAATTGCAGGTAGAGATTGGTTTTAACGTCCGGTGGAATTCGATATTCGAACTCCAGCCGGGCTCCGAGCGCGAGATTGATTCCTGATGCCGGAGCCGAGACGGCGAAGTCGCCGCCGGCATTAATGTTCGTCATCTCCAGGCACTGATTGCGTCCGTTTCTGGGAACAACCGCAATGGCCGCTCCCTGGTCGCCACTTGGATTTGCCCATCCTCCTGAACCGTTAGCGAAGTCTGAATAAAGCCCGGGATGGCTCTTTGAGGCTGCGTGCATGCGCAGTTCCTTACTTCCTGTTGCCGTCAGCTCGGGATCGACTTTGCTGCGGAGAGTTCTTTCGTACTGGGTTTTGACGCGAGCCACCATGATGCTGTTGTTTTGCGTCCAGAGGCCCACCTTGCCCTGTTTGAGGGGATTTGGATCTTCCCATGAGAGGATGAGCTTGTTGTCCAGATAGTAATAAAGCTTGTTCCCCTTCTTTCGAATTTTTACATAGAACCATCGCCTGTGAAGGGTCGGCAAAGGCGGGTATTGAAATCTGGTACTTGGGACTCCAACATTTTCTGTTTCGGCAACAACTTTTCCGTTTTTGAATATACGGGTGGTCGTAGTGTGCCATCCGGCCAATACGAATGTGTAGCCGCTGAAAACATTTTTTCCGTCGCCGCAGATGACCGCGTTCATGTCGCCCGGCCGGGGATAGTATGGGCTCCAGTTCACCTCTTTTCGGTATCGCATGCCGGTGTAGTATTCGAGCGTGATATCTCCCTCGAAAGAATTCTTGTGCCACGCCGCGGCAAGGCCATCACTTTCGGCGGCAAGATACGACCAACGAGGGTCGCACGCGAATTTATTAGTGACTTCCCAACGGCCAACGACGTTCCAGTCGGTGGGAGCGGATTTGAATAAATTGTCAATTACGTGGCCACGCTCGATCCTCATCTTCTCAAAAGAGGGCTCACCCGTGAACGCAATTCCCAATCGAGTTCCTGCCGGCCTGCTCTTTAAGCGCCATGTCATCAGATCTTTGCCCTGATAACTGCAAACGATGTACTGGCCATCGCATTCAACCTTTAACGGTTCGTCAGCACTGGGCGAAAAGAATACGTCTTTCACAATTTGGCCAGACTCACGCCCACCCAGTCTTGCTTTGCCATCGGAGGATTCAAGGAATAGCAGGTGACCGCCCCAAAAAAACGATGTCGTCTCTGCACGGAGGTAAAGCAGCGTTCTGGATATCTTGGGCTTTTCACCCTCCTTGGATGCACTGTTCACCGGGATTTCAAGATGAACTCGGCCGTAAAAATCACCTTTGTGCCAGAACGTCCGTGTTCCGTTCTGTTTCTTATCCTCGACCCATGCACCTCTTGGAGCAGACCAATCGAGCATGTAAACGTCCTTATTGAATATCTCATTGTCTTCGAGAATCTCGATGTTCTCCGAAATAGTTTCATGCCATCGGTTGCCTCCAAAGGTGGCGTTGATTCGTGGTCCTGTGGCGAACAGGCCGGCGCCCCCTTTGACGTTAAGAGGGAGTTGCGTCCGCAGTTCCAGATTGCCGTCAACATAGAACCTGGCGAGAGTTCGGTCGGCAAGGTCGAGGGTCAGTACTGATGGATGCCCGTGTTCTCTATGAGTCGACAGTCGTGCCGAATTGAGTGTCTTGAACTGTCCATCTTTTATTTGAATCAGTTCGACCAACTCGTTCCTCTTGACCGCGAGCATGAAAGTTTTCGCATCGCGCCAGTCAAACATTATTCCGGCGGACATATTTTCAGGCTTCGTTTCAACCGTCGTGCTGAAACAGTTAGCCCGCCATTCGCTGTGGCCCAGCCAGTAGACCGAAGCAGCATCTTCGCCCCGCACCTGTAATGCGGCGCCATCTGGCTTCTTGATTACCTGCCATGTGGCGCCTTTTGTCTTTTCAGTGCCACTCGTACCAGTGACAGGAATCTTCTTTCCACGGAGAAGGGTTTCAGAGTAGGCCAGATCCCAGGCTGTCGGTGTCTTTATCAGCACGTCATCGAATTGAGCGTGGCCGCCTTTGGCTACAAACAGTCCTGCTTTACCTTTCGAGTATCGGGTATGGGGCACATCAATGTATTTGCGGCCGTCAATCTGCACGCGAATCCTCTCCGTCCCTGCGTAGACCTCGACGCCATACCACTGATTGAGTTTGCCAGGCAGTTTGGCCGTGGCCAGCTCGCTTATGAGCTCGGCATCTCGACAAAACAGACGCAGCTCGGATGCGACTGGAAATACGGACTCGATCTTCCATTCAAGGCCGTAGTAATGGGAAGCATCCTGGATAAAGAAGGCACAACCGCCGCTTCCTCGTATCGAAAATTTGAAATCATATTCGTCCCAGAAGCTGCGCCCGACAACGGACAGGGCCAGGTCTTCCTTAGCGTCACCTTCAAATATGAAGGGATTGGAACTTCGCGAAAAATTGTCCTCCTTGAAAAATGTCGACTGAAGATGTTTGTCGATGGTTGAAGTTATCTTCCAGTCACCCGAAACAGTCTTCCAGACGGTGTCCTCTGCCTGAGCCCGCATAAAGTCGTCTGCGAAGTAAATGTCTGTGACAGGCTGATACCGAAACTTCAGCAGCTTTCGGTGCTCATCAGAAATCGCAATCGCGATCTTGCCTTCGTGGAGGGCTCCATCGCCGGTCGCGAGTAGTGCATCTTCACCGAACAGAATGGACAGGCGGAGCCGTCTGCGGCGGATGGTCAGACTGGTGAATTCCGAAACGGTGGCTTGTGCGAGCTGTTGCTGCAGACCGGCGAGGGTGCGGGTCAGGGTGGCCTGGCCCTCGGCGACGGACAGCCTGTAGAAACGTGACGCATCCTGGTAACCGAAGATGAGGTCGGCAGGTTTGCTGCCAGTTTCCAGCTTGAATTCGAGATTGTATTCCCCGTGCTGAGCCTCACTGCCGACGGTGTATTCAGTTCCGCCGATTGAAAGCACTTCCACCGCGTTCTCCTGCTTCTCTGCATCTTCGGCGAAGAGAGGAAGACCAGTGACCAGAAAGAAGGAGAGGTATACCCGAGCGAAAAACAAAGGTGGATGTCTCGATGAGAGAAGCGAGGCGCTCTAGCGGCGGGGATGGGGACGCCCATGATATTAACTGCATCCCCCGCATCCACACCCAATCATCCCTGGGAGCAGTGGTTGACGAACATCCGCGTAAAGATTCCGGTATCGGCAACTCCAGCGCGCCGAACGGCAGCAGCCAGATCGTTTTCGGCAACTGCCATGTAATGGGCGTCCAGGAGGACGCGGAAGAGGCACCGGCAGCGGCGCGTCAGTCCAACTTCTGCTTCGGCGGCACGGGCATTTGTGGCCGCCGCGGGCTTTCGGCTGGCCCTTCGAATGCCTTGAGTTTCAGAGGTGGATGGTGGCCGGGCAAGGGGTAGTGAACATCTGCGTGCTGGACATCTGTTTCGTGGGTCGAGAGCCGGGGCCAGTTGGTGAGCACTTTCAATTCAGGCAATGGCTCTGTCTGCTGTGCGGGCGGCAGCGGGGACGCCGTCAGTTTGCGTGATGACTGATCGGGATACCTGGTTTTGGAGATGCCCTTGCCCGACCTTGTGATCGGGTCGTCAGCCTTCATGGCGAAAGACTCTCTGCCGAGAGAGGAATCGCTTACGGCCTCGTCCAGATGTTTCGGGTCCAAAGATGGCATCTGCTTCATTGGCCGGGGAGCGGGAAAGCGAACGGAAGCGAATTGATCTTTCAATGTTACATCCGGAAGGACTTCCTGTGTGGGTGCTGGCTGGTCTTTGGCGAGGAGGTCCAGTTCCGGGATACTCGATGGCGATTCAGGGCTCTCCCTCCGATCTGCAGGTGGCACGCCGGTGAAGGAGCCAGGCGCAGGCCGGTCCCTCGGTGTCCCGCTAATCTTGACGGGCGACAGAGCGCGGTCTGATGACCACTCTTTTGCTGAGAACGCGGCAAGCTTTTTGGCCGTCTCTGCCCCAGGTACAATCCTGACCTCTGCGGTGGGAAAATCGAATGACTGGCCCTGTTCGGCACGCTCTCGGACGGGTCTGCGCAGCCGAAGGATTTCGCCGTTTTCCCCGGCTGGTTTTGCATGCCCTGCAGGGGTTGGGAGCCGCACCGGGCGAGATGGCGTTTCGCTGGGTGGCTGCACCTGGAAATCGATCTGTGTCTGCTCACCGTCCGCCAGATTTGAGGAGGCAGGATATGTGTCTGCCAGCGCGACGGGGTTCGGGACAGGAATTCTGATGGGCTCGACACGGTTCGCCTGATTCCGCTCTACCACGACCGGGGCAAGAGAGAAATGCGGAATTCGTTCGGCCAGAACGTTCGTTCGTTTTTCAGCCGCCAGCGGAGCGGATGGAACTGGTCGAACCGGATTCTTGGGCTGTATTCTCGCGAGTCTCTTGCCAAAATTGGATCGGACAAGAGGCGGCGACTCGGCCGGTTTCTGTTCAGTTGGCTTGTTAGGTCCGGCAGGCCCCGGCGCAGTCGATCTCCCAATGAAGATGCCAACGGCGAGGGCCGCTGCACCAATAGCAATTGCGACAGGTATCAGGTGTTTGGGATTCATAGGCGCTAAGGGGACTTAAACCTAAAAAAAATTCTCGATTTGAGAGAACTCGTTTGTAGTGCGCCAGTCATGGCGCTTTGGGCGACTTCGTCGCCCCGAACGGCGATAACTCGCCGACTACAAACTGAGCCCATGCAGGCTGTGACTCAGGCCTGCTGCCCGAAGGGCCCATTCTTCTCAGCGCAGCCTGAGAAGAATCATAGAGCCTTACTTCAGCAATTTCGCCAACTGCGCTTTTGCCAACTCGGCATGGGGAGTCTTCGAAAACTCGGTCAGGACCCGATTCAGATAATCTTTGGCTTCCTTGGTTTTCTTCTGCTGGATTGAGGCGTCGGCGGCCTGGCAGAGGGCGGCCGCACTCCATTCGGGATAGGCGTAGCTGTAGACCACGTTCAAGAAATTCTTGACGGCCGCGTCAAAGAGTTTCGCCTCCATGTTACTGGTTCCGATCTGAAATTGAGCCTTTGCGGCAAACTCGTTGTCTGTGGCGTCGATCACTATCTGGTAGGCCTTAATAGCCGCGTCGTATTTTTTCTGTGCCTGCAATGCCCGGCCCTGCATGAATTGGGCTTCGATCAGAAACGGGCTCTTCGGGAAACGAGAAATCAGTAGAGCTGAAGTCTTTTCGCTGTCGGCATGCTTTCCCTGCTCAGCCTGGGCAAAGGCGAGCCGGAGCAGGGCGCGGTCAGACAGTCCGGCAACATTCTGAAAAGCGGGCTGGTCGATGAACAGTTGGAATTTGGCCGCGGCCTTGTCGTTTTCGTTGAGTCGCAAGTGAGCTTCCCCGCTCCGAAACGCTGCATGGGGGGCCAGGGGACTGCTCACGTTTGCGATCACCGATTCGAAGAGTGGAATCGATTCCTTGTCCTGCTTTCTCTCAAAGAGGCAGGAGCCGAGCAGGAAAGTGACCTTTTCCTTGAGCGATTCGCGGACAGGCTTGGTGCGAGCTGCGGTCAGCAAAGGTATGGCTTCGTCATAGCGGCCGCGCATTGCGTGGTGATCGGCCAGTTCATACCTCGCGTCCGATGCGATGAGTGAGTCGGCCCAGGTCGCAATGATGATCTTGTATTGATCCATCATCAGCGTTTCTGCGGGGACGATGGGCACTGCATTCATCGGCACGTCTGGCGGGACGCTTCCGTCTTTCGCTTCCTCCACCGCTTTCCAAGCCAATCGCTGTCGAGCGTTTGCCATCTGCTGCATGGCGGCCGGGCGGTAGCACCACGCGAGCTCGTAATGAACTCTCGGCCAGGCGGCTGAGTCACGCTGCTTCGCCTTCAGGGCCAGCAGATTGGTGAAGTATCGGCTGCAGCTACCAAAGCTGAGAAGCCCGGATTGTTTCTGGGTCTGGGCCTGTGTGCGCGCGTCCGGAGTCAGGTCTGTTTTCTCGAGCGCGGCCTCGGCAGTAGCAAGGAGTTTGCCGGCATCAAGGGTCATGGCCTGGCCGATGCGCAGGCCCGCTTCAGGGGCTTCCGGTCGGGCGGGGTAACGCTTCAGAAAATCTTCCATCACAGTTTTGGACTCGGCCGACTTGCCCGCGTCTTTGAGCGCGAGGCCATGCTGGAAGTGGAGGTGCACGGCCCACGCGTCCCTTGGCGGGCCGGATTTCACCAGGGCCTCTTCATGCTGCTTGCGGGTCTTATCAAGGAGGGCGACCGCGTCCTCAGCCTTGCCCTTCGTGCGCAGGGCCTGGGCCTGCCGCAGCGCCGCGAAGGGGACAATCGGCGAAGCATTCAGCGGCGGCTGCGTGAATTTGGCGAGTTCCCTGATCCCGCCGTCCAGGTCGCCGGCAGCGATGAGGCTCTTCGCAAATTCAACAACCGCTTGCGGTGCGAGGGCATGGTCCGGGTATTTCTGATTCAGTGCGACATACGTGCCCTGGGCGAGGGTCAGCACTTCTTTGCGCACGTCCCCCGCCTCCATCGGTTCGGCCTTGAGTTGGTAGCACATTCCCAGCTTCATCAGGGCTTCGGGCCGCTGCGGGTGATCGGGATTGTTGCCGAGGAAAACTTTCAGCAGCTTGATCGCTTCATCCAGATAGGTTTCCCGCTTTGCTGCATCGGCTTCCTTTTCCCAGGAATCGGGGACCTGGCGGAGAAGGCAATCAGCCCTGAGTGGGAGGCCCTGTGCGATATCGCCCTTGAAGTCCTCCGGCGCAATCGGAGTGAGCGCTGCATCGGCTTCCTGGAATCGTTCCTGCCGGTAAAGCGATGCGGCCAGTCCAAGGCGCGCCAGGTTGAGATGCGAAAACTCCCGGTAACCATGCACGAGCTTCTGATATCGAACACCCGCCTCCGCGTATGCCTTCAGGATCTTTGGGCCGCGCTGGGCGTCTTCCTGCGGTAAATTTTTTTCGAGGTCTGCTGCAATGAAGTATGCGTTCTCCGCGGTGCGAAAGAGTATCTGCGGGGTCAGCTCGCTTTTCGGATAGGTCTGAACAAACTTTGCGCACAGCTTGTCCGACTCTTTATGCTCGCCCGCGAGGTGGAGCGCGGTCGCCTGCCGGTAAAGCAGCTCTTCGCCGCGGGCATCGGCGCCCAGATTGAGAATATCGAGGTAGTTGGCGCCGGCGTCCTTGAAGTTCTTGGTCAGCATCTGGGTGTCGGCCAGATGGATCATGACTTCGGACAGGCGCTTCTTGATGGCAGCATCGGTGGCGCTCTTGGGCTTGAGAATTTCGATCGCCTTGCGGAAGTGATCCATGGCCGCCTGATACGCTTTGGGCTGTTCCTCCGGCTTTGCAGCTTCGCCGATCGAAACCTGCGCCCGGCCAAGCCAGAGCTGGGCTTCGTCGGCCATCTCAGGCGCACTTTGAATCAACGGTGTCACCGCATCCATGCTTTCCTTGAAACGGCCAAGATGCCAGAGACTGATGCCCTGCCGCAGTTGGGCGTCTGCCAGCAGAGCGGATTTCGGATGGGCCTTGGCGAAGTCGGTGAATGCCTTGAACGCGTCGTCGTGCTTGTCCAGCTCGAAGTAGAGCGCGCCCTTGTAGTAGCGCGAGCGCTCGACATGCTCCGGCGGCATCTTTACGAGCGACTCGAGCCGGGCCTTTTCGTCGGGCTTTTCTTTGAAGTCATCCGGTTTTTTCAGGGCGGCCTCGGCCGCGGCTTTCGCTTTCTGGTAGCGAGCCAGAACCATGTCGTATGCCTCGAAGGCGCCCTCGCTGTCATTAGTGAGATGCCGCGCCCGGCCGAGCAGGTAGCGGCCATGCTCAGCATGTGTCTGCGAAAGGGGATCTTCCGGCATCGGAACTCTATCAAGGGATTCCTTCGCCTTTTCGTAGGTGCCTAACTTGAATGACGAGAACCCGAGATGGTAACGCACCAGGTCCAGGTAACTGCTGCGAGCAGCCCAATTCAGCGCGAGAAATGCCTCGGCGACGGTGATCACATCCTTGTGTTTGCCTGCACGAAGGAGCATCTCCGCCTGTTCGCTTCTGGCTCGCGCCACCCATTCCCAGACGGATGGTAGATCTTCGCCATCCAGCGGGGCCGGTGCTCCTGCGCTGAAGGCTTCGGCAGCCGCGGAGAAATGCCTGGAGGCGGTCTCGAAGCTTTTGATGGCCGCGGTCAGCAGATCCGTGGCGGGGGTCTGCTTCGATTTCGCTTTGAACATCGCAGATTCTCCAAGGCGGCGATTTCCGAGCGCGAGGTAATAGAGCGCATGCTGCCGTTCCAGGAAGTCCTTAGCAGCGACGACCTCCGTGAGCTGCGCGACCGCGGTTTTGAGCTCCTCGTCAGACGAGCCTCTGGAATCGATGAGCGTCAGCGACAGACCGAATTTGGCGTGGAGAGCCTGAGGGTTGGTTGCGAACCGCGCCAGGAACTCCCGAAACCGCGCCGCGGCATAGCCGTATTGCTTATCGTTGTATGCCCTCTTGGCGGAGTCGAGAACAAGCTTGCTGACATCGTGTTTTGCCTCGGCCTTCAGGGCTGGGCAGAGGGCAAGCGTAAGGGCACAGACGGCGAATAAGAGTCGATGGAGTTGATTCATGGGGTACACGAGAGGATGTGAATAACGAAAAGAGATTGAAGGGAAGGGGCGAAAACCAAGGCGAAGACTGTATCACTTCGAGCCTCTGCCGGACACTGGCCGCGCCGCACGACTCGTCCGGCATTTCGGCAAAGGCAGTACACCATATTGTCTTCATTTTGACGAACGTCTGATGGTGCCTTTCGACGAACAGAAGCAAACGCCGCTACGACACTTTCATCAGAATATCGAACACTGATATCGTCATGCCTTTGCGGTCTGATCCGAATCGTCAATGTGGTAATAGATTTCCGGTTTCAGGCAGCGGGGTACAAAGCACGAGTTCCGCCGTCGTTTGGCAATCTCTTCCGGGTCCAGTTCAGCCACAGCCATCGCCTCGCCGTTACCTCGCTGACGAGTGAAGGAGACGACATTACCATCCGGGCCGAAGACCCCTGCCCAGCCGGGAAATTTGTTTCCATTCGGTTCCCATATGTTCTTTTTGCGAGTGCCGGCGTTGTTGCAGACGATGCCGTAACAGCCATTGGAGTAGCTCGTTGTCCGGTAACAGAGCGCGGTGATATCTTCCTCCGGAAATCGGCTGCGCGGTATCGAAGTATTGTACGCGAAGGGCATGATGAGGAGCTCTGCCCCCTTGAAATAGAGGGACCGGGCCAGCTCGGTGAAAAGTGAGTCATAACAGATCATGATGCCGACCCGGGCCTTCCCGATATCGAAGGCGTCAATCTCGAAACCGCTTCGCCAGTAGAGATACTCCACGTGCGGCATGTGGATCTTCCGCTGCTTGCCCAGAATGCCATCACCATTCACCAGAACCTGCGTGTTGTAGGCGACATCCGCATCCCGCTCGAGCATGCCAAAGCAGATGACAGCCCCCACCTCCTCGGCGATACGAACAATCCTGTCCGTTGTCGGGCCCGGTATCTCTTCGGCCAGGTCCCAGGACACGTGATTATGGACATAACCGTTAATACCCAGCTCCGGAAAAACGATCAGATCCACATGCTTCTCCGCGGCTTTTCTGGACCAGCGCGCGAGATCCCGGATGCTGCGATCCGTCTCACCGATGTAGTTCCTGGTGGATATGGTTGCGACTTTCATTTTCTGCATTCGAAAACTCCCGTTCTGACCGCAATACGTAATGAGTAATGAGTGATGTTTCTTGGACCTGAATTGAGCGATTCTTCACCTGTCGATCAGAAAGCCATAGGCGATAGCTGTCTTTGTCATAGTGGGCACGACTCCTTCGTTCATTCCCGGTGCCATTTCGACGTCGGTGTATGTGTGGAGCTGTGGCCATGGGCCGTTCGGAAAGAGGCCGGCGGCGATCCAACTGGTCATGCTTCCGCCGGCCGGTTTGCCCCCTGTTTGAGGCGAGGGGCCTTCGCACTGGATGCCCGGCATCGGGCCGTCAGGTGAATAGCGGGCGTAGGAATGGAGAGGGCCTGAAATCGACCGCTGCCCGAGCCCCGTCGTGAAGACCGTGTTCATCGGATGGCAGCCAAGGCTGAAATCGCAGGTCAATTGAATCCATTTGAGGTACTGCGGATCCTTCAGCAGCGTGTATGCCTGCATGGGTGTATACAGCCAGCCCGGGTATGCGCCCGTGCCCCACGTATTCGGCGCGTAGGGGCTGCGCATGTATCGATAGCCCGTTGTCGATGCCATTCGGATCCATAGCCTCATCCGGGCTTTGTAGGAATTGAGGATTCGGTCCTTGAACTTAGCATCCACAGGACGCTTGCAGAAGGCATAGTAAAACGAAGCGAACTGCTGGTCGTATTTTTGCCACACGTAGAGCTCTGCATTCGCATTCCCGCGAAAAACCGAATGCTCATGGAAGTCTGCCAGGAAAGACGGCTCGCCGGTCGCGCGGTAGAGCTGAATGGCTGCCAGGGCCAGGGCATCCGGATGCTTTGCTGCTTTGTTGGACTTGGCCCAGGAATAGGCATCCTTTGCCCGTTTGAGGAACATCCCGGCATCTTCCGTTTTCTTCAGGGCTTTCCAGATGACGGCGGCCTGTGCTGCCGAGGCCGCGAAGTCGAGGGAGCCGGGCGCGTCCTTGGCGAAAGCGAAATCTCGCTTAAAGTCGATCTCCGGCGAAGTGATCATGTCCGGATCCCCATCCGACTCAGTACCGTTGCGGACCCCACCGTCCGTATCCTGCAGCCGGACCCAAAGGTCAAGGGCCCACCGCGCTTCATCCAGAATGTCCGGGATGCCGTTGCCGCTTTCGGGGATGTTGTTCTGGCCGTCCGCGTAGTTTTCCGGCTTCATTTCCCAGGCCATGAACAGCCACTGGGCCACATCGAGGTGCGAACGCGGATTGAAATCGCCGGCATCGTGGTGGCCGCCAAAGAGATCGTGTTTGGTCTCATCGATAACGCTCTTCGGAAGCATCTGCCAGGCGTTGCGTTCGCTGCCGTGGACGAGGCTCGTCAGCTCGGTCATGTTCCGGTGGCAGGCAGGATGATAATGCCTGGTATAGGGCTCTTTCATTTCCATTCCGCAGCGCTGGTGAAAGACGCCGCGAATGCATGTGCGGTAGGCTTCTTCGTAAACGTTCCGGCCGATCCGGAATTCAAATGAACGTCCCATCCCCGGCAGCGCCAGGTAATAGGTGCCCTCCTCTCGCAGGCCCGTAAGCTCGATCTCATGGATGTCTTCGTAAGAGAGGTCGTGTTTGTAGATCGTCTCTTTGCCCTTCGCGCCTTCAGGTGCGAGGGTGCCGTCAGGCTGCAGGTCAAAAGTATGCTTCAGCCGCAGCTTCGGCTTCACCCTCATTGCGATCTCATGGGTTTTGGCGTTGCGCACCTCGAATTCACGAATCGCAAGAAACGACAGGTCCAAAGTGCCGAGGCTGCCCATCCAGGCGCCGGTATAAGCATACTTGGCCACGGCATCCGGCAGGTACCCTATCTGATTGACCTTGATAATCGGGTTGAAGCTCTCTCTGGAATCCAATCGAAGCTCCCCCTTCGCATTTCCACAGGTGATTGGAAACGCGCCCTCATTCAGATCGATCGAATAGGTTTTCCCCTCTTTGAGATCGCGGTCGAAACGCAGGAAGACTTCATGCTTGCTGAATCTGCTGTATGGCCAGCCGTCCGTGTAGTAGCAGTCGGTCCGTGAGCGCCGCCCCATTTTTTCTGCGGGGCGACCGTCTTTGAAATCAGCGTCATCCTGCGATCGCAGGACGTATCGGGAGGGACCAGGGGGAGGGAAATTTCCGGCCGCCGCTGCCGGTCTGGAAATGACCCGGATGTTATCCAGCATGAACTCGGGCTGGCCACGGCCCTTGAAGGCGATCAGTTGGACGATGCCAACAGCTAAGGTCCCGGTGACCTTTTTTGTTGGCTTCTTTTCATCAACGAAATCAGAAAGCTTCAATTTCACACGAGTCCATTTGTCCAGAGTGGCTTTTCTGATCTTGTATAGAGCCACCTTTCCCTGGTGATTCAGCCGGACAGAAAGTGCTGAAGCATTACGCAGGCGGTAATCAAAAAAGAGCACACCAGTGGCCGCGTCCGCCCTGAACTTTATGCCGGGATTGTAGTCCTGGATCATCATGCTTCCGTTCCACTTGATCAGGTGCGAAGAGCGGACCGCGCGCCGATTGCCCGGGGGGAGTCCCTTGGTCACCTCTTTGTATGCCTGCCAGGATTCTGGGACACCTCGCTCGAAATCTGTTTCATAGACCGTCGATGGCTGGCCCGGTGCGCCGGCCTCTTTGGGAGTGTGAACACCCGCGCCCAGAGTGAGCAGAATCGTGTTCGGTGAGATGATCTCGATGCCTCGGAGCCCCAGCCGATTTCGAACTGCGTCTTCAGGCGGCTCCGTTCCCCTGGGCATGATCCAATGCGCGGCGCGGCCCCCTGTCACCGGTTGATGCTTCACTCCCATTGACTGTACCCAATACCGATGCCCGGGTTTCATCGGTTTCGGCAGGTCGATCGTCACTCGATGCCGCTGATACCTGCGGCCCTTCCAGCCTTCGGGGAAGGGCCCGTCATTCTCCGATTCGATCGACACCTTCACCGACCGTATGCCCCGCTGAAAATCTGTGTCTGTAGCACTGACGACGCGGTAGGTCTGAGCTTTAGACCCAATACTCTTGACAAACGATGCGCCAAAGAGAAGGCGCACGCGCGTCGGTTGAACCTGCTCAGCCCAGCGCAGCCCGAGCCGATGGTCGGGATGCCCGGCGAAGCAGTGTGAAGCAGAAATCAGCACTATCGTTAGAACAGAAGCTGCCTTGTATGTCTTCATCAACAGTCTCCCCAAATGGAATGCGTATGGACCCTTTCGGTCTCAACAGTCCCCCTTTTTACATCAAGATCCTCTTGCTCATTCGACTGAGTATTCGACGACGATCATTTCGTGCACATCGAAATCGCGGATGAGGAAGCGAATATCGCTGGTTCCGCGGACAAATGGAATCCGCTCATTCGTATCGGGATAGAAGACCCGCAATCCTCTCAGCGAGGGTGGCCGTACCGTAATTGCGACGCCGCGAACGCGGTCGAGCTCGGTATCGTAATTCAGCAGATGAACGATCCAGCGATTGTGCTCATCTTGAGTTCTGACGGTCAGTTCGACTTCCGTCGGGCAGTTGGCCGCTTCGACTGGAAGGCGCGCTTCGGAATCGGCCAGGCCCCCTCTGATCATGTTCTCGACAAGCTCGCGTGTGCCCGGCCAGAATCGAAAGTAGTTTGAGTACATCTCCCAGCCGGACGCGGTGTGGCTGAGCCCGGGATACGTTGGTGTCCAGAAAAGACAACTGCCCTTCCCGAATTGATTCGACATCAGAGCCGGTTCGCCGTCCTGCCATGTTGCCAGGACAGTTGCCTTCTTAATGGTGACGCGGTCATGTCCCAGCGCGCCGTCATATTCAAAAACCTGGTCCGGCTCGATCGACCAAAGCTGTGACGCCTCTTTCGTATGAAACGTGCGGATGGACTTCACCGGCTTCACTTCACGATGCACATGGGTGCGAATCTTTTCAGGGTCGTAGCCATCGGCCAGGAGTTTTATTGGCGGTTGGCTTCTCTCCCACGCGAAGGAATCGCTGTCCCTCCCATCAGCTATCCCACCCATGCCTTTATAGGACACGCCGAATACCTCAGCGAGGGCGTAGTCCGGCTGCTGTTCGCCCCATTGATTGAAGAGAGTCGACGTGCCCGTGGCCAGGAGGACGCCTCCCTCGTTAACCCAGTTTTTGATGATGCTGACCTCGTGGGGCGTCAGGCTTTTTGCGTCAGAGAGAACAGCCACGCGGTAGCGTGAAAGCTTTTCCGGTGTGAGCGTCTCTGCCCAGATGGTGTCAGTCGGAATATGGGACTGCTGGAGCGCGACCCAGAGGGAAATCTGGTTCTGGTAATAGCGACGTCCTCGCGGGTCGCGGTCTGTAAGGCTCTTTATATAATGCAGGGCGTTGGAGCGATCGCTGTAAACCAGGGCCACATTTGCTGCAGAACCTGTGCGGCCCAGATAGTCCTTAACCTTCCGTGCTTTGGTGAAGACGCGGCGCGCCTTGTCCCAGCGTCCCTTTTGCCAGACCCAGAGCCAATCCACCGGGGCCTGCTCGAAGATGTGGGGGAGATAAAAGTTGAAAAAACTCTCCCCGTGCATCAGGTGCGCTGCAAAACCACGTTCGGCATGTTCCGGCGACTGGCAGTACCAGTTGTAGAACTCGCACATGACGGGGCGCACCTCGCCGTCGCGAGCCAGGTCCATGCTGAATGTATTGTCGCGGCCGTAAGAGCCGTAGGACTCCGGGCCGTGGGCGTCGATCACCTGGCCGGCCCGCGGGTACACGCCGATAGCGTGGGACTTGCACGCGCGGGCCGAGACGCTGAATGCAAAGGCGCATCCCTTCCGCAGGCCATGCAGCCACTCCTGGCTCTCCCGCCAGTCCTCGATGATCATGTCTCCGGCCAGAGTCAGATACTCGGCCCAGAGTTTCTTCTGTTGCCATTTCTGTTCGTCAGTGGGAACTGCAATCTTTTGCTGCGCATCGAGACTGAGAACCTTCCGAAAGTCCTGCCCGTATTTCTGTTTCAGGTAAGCTTCGAAGGCCGCATCGTCTACTTCAATTCTGGGATAGACCTCCTCACTCCAGAAGCCACTGAAAGATGGAATGTCCTGCGCGAAGAAAACGGTCTCCTCCGCACCCGGTTTATGAAGAACTCTGTTTCCGAGGAAATTCTTGTAGAACGCCTTCCGCCCGAAAATGTTCTTGTCAGTGGGCATAACCTCGACCCAGCGGAATTCACGTTCGTCAAGTTTTTGCAGGAATCCCTTGTAGTCTTTGACAACGCCGTCCATGCCCCAGGCATTGTGAAATCCCGTGCCGCCGGCGCTCCACAAGTGATCGGCCAGTTCCTCCGGTCTTTCCTTGAAGCGGAAGTTCAGAACTCCATTGGGACGGCCTCCAAGAAAGTTAATCTCCTCTCTCAGACCGTAGAAATAGTGTCGACGGCTGAGATAGTCGGGCTGCCGGATGCCGGGCAGACGTTGTGATTCAGATTCAATCTCGCGGATAGCCAATTCAGAAAACCCTTGAAGACCGAGGCTCTGCGCGGTCGAGTGGATGTTCTTGTAGCGGCTGTTTCCGCGGCGTGACAGGGGGAAATCGTTTGCGGTGTCGGCCATTTCTTTGAGCACAGGTGAGGAGCGTTTATCACCGATGTGACCCAACGCCCGGATGGCTGCGCACATGAAGGCGCGCTGCTCGGGGTTCTGTCTGTCCGATGCTTTTATGATCTCAACAAGAGCCGGTACAGCTTCACCAGCGCAGAGCCAGCCAAGCGAGAAGATCGCGTTTTCGCGTGTGTAGACATCAGGATGCTTCAACAGGGCGAGCAGGTCTTTCACCGCACGGTCATCATCGATCAACCCCAGCGCACGGGTACGACCGATCAGCCCCAATGCCTGGACGGCTCGGCGACGCAGCCATGCGTCGCTTCCAGAGGCGGCTTTTCTAAGTGCCGATACTGCCTTCTTTTCCTGCATCCAACCCAAGGCAAGCACTGCGTGCTTGCGCACCTGTTCGTCAGAATCGCCAATCATTCGAATCAGCTTTCTGGACGCTCGTTTGTCGCCGATTCGGCCGAGTTCCTGAGCTGCGCGCCTTCGTTGCCGCAGGTCTTTTGAATCACACCGGCGAATCAGTTCCTTCACGCTTGCCAGATCTCTTACTCGCTCCGCAGCAGCCCGTGCTTTCTTTGCCGCGGCCAGGGCCGGACCGTATTTCGTCAAAACTCGCCTCGCATTGGCCACGATCGGTTCAATGACCGCGCCGGGCAGCAATCTTTCTTCGAGCCCTTCTTTAAACGCTTCAGGATCGTCCGCCCTCAGTGCCTCCAGGTTCATTGCCTTGAGCTCGGAGATGCGGGCATCGAGAATGCTTCTGTAATTCCGTTCAAGCTTATCGAGCAGGTTCTGAACAGATCGCGCAGCCACCGCGACTGCCTCCTTGTCTTCACCTTCAAGATTCTGTTCATAGTAGCCCAGGCGGTAGAACACCGTCTTCAGTGGAATCTCTCGGTCGTATTTTGCGGCAGGAATTATGCCCGGCCCTCCGTCCGGCCCCTTGTCTACGCCCCGGGCGTAGTCCCAGACCTTGTCCTGTCGCCAGAACCACGTCTCGGCTTCCTGTTGCGATCTGGCCAGGGCATCACCTTCGAGCCGCGGGCCCGCCGCGAGCCAGCGAACACTGTTGAGGAACACGCGTTTAGCCCCCTCGGTCGTGGCCTTGCCACTGAGGCCAACAAACCAGCCCAGTGCTATATACCGCCCGTTTAACACGTGGCCATAAACCGCGACAGGCAGGTCATCGCCATCGACCATAAATGTTCTCCCAAGCCAACCGGTGCGCAGTACCAAGTGGTCCCACGAGCTCACGCAGATGGGCTCTTTCACGCCCGCCAGCAGCGAGTGCGTTCCTTTGGGAAAGACGTAATTGCCATTGACCCGATTCCAGGTGAAGGCCACCTCGGGAAACATCGGCCGATTCGCCGTCCGCACTGGCCCCGATCTGAATGCGGTGGCCATGACGCCCTTGCCATGAGCGACAAAGTCTGCCACGAGCTTTCTCCCTTGGACCCCGAGAAATTTGTAGGAGCCCCATCCATCGAGAAAGCAGATGACGTCCAGGTCTGAAAGGTCTTCGGCGGTCAGTTCTTTCTTGGTCAATATACGTGTGCCGATCCCATTCTTTTCCAGCAAAACCTTGAGCGTTTCCTCGCTGTAAGTTCTGCGGTCCTTATAAAGCCCGACCTGGATAGCGGCGGCTTGTGAGCCAAGGACAGACAACAGAAGCGAAATGCAGATCAGCCAGATGAAAGAGTTGGTTTTCAAAAGATGAGATCTCCGGATGCAAAGGACTGCTCAGACCTAAACTCTCACGAACCACGGGCTCGTCCAGGCCCGGTGCCCGTCCGTTTGAGTGATACGCAGGTGGTATGGGATGACGCCTTCCACGGCTAGCCCCATCGAAGTTGACACCTCTCTTTCCCATACGACCTCTCGCGGGAGCGAATCGGGCGGCGCCAACTCGAACACCACTTGCTGCTCGACCCCGCCCGCCTCGAACGTCTGCGGGCCTTCAGCAAGATCTGAAAGATTCACCGAACATGCGATCACGTCTGTCGAGAAGTCAATCCTGCCTTCACCTGCATGGCTCACGGTCAGGAGCAGGCCATCCTCATCCCCGGTCGTGATGCTTTTCCAGCGGACGCCCTCTGCATCCGAGCCCTGAATTCCCTCCGCCGGCGAGTCAAATGCAAAACCTTCAACCGCGGCAATGGAGTTTCCATCCATGCGAAGAGAACCATCCCATTCAGTGGCTCGTTTCCGATTGAGGATTCTTGCCCCCGACCAGCGGATGCGCACTCGGTCTTGAGGACGCGCTTCATAAGGGCTGCCAGTCCACGAATCGACCTGGTTGCCCGCGGCGAGCAGATCGATGCGCTCGATGCCGGCCGTCCCCGCGACCTCGACATTCATGGAAAGTGGACCTTCGCTCTGATTGAGATCTCTGCCTATCGGTTCTCCATTCAAGGCTGCATCGACAGAGATCCGTGGGCCACTTGTGCCATAGCATCGACGCGATTTCAGAGCACGAAACATGGATGCTCGCTCGAACTCCTCCGCCAGAATGCAGGTGAGCCCGCTGAGAACACCGAACTTGCCTGCGCCCGCGTGTTCCGCGCCCGGGCGGCCTTTGTGACCATCACTGTTGGAGACAACACCCACTCGATAGCCGCGTC
>Ga0066834_10000299_pt1 | contig 23332 bp, 17 predicted proteins | sample ETNtaG_30_FD_66729 | JGI IMG/M metagenome (GOLD analysis project Ga0066834, IMG submission 66729) | Marine microbial and viral communities from oxygen minimum zone, Eastern Pacific Ocean - ETNP201306PF43B | ecosystem: Environmental > Aquatic > Marine > Oceanic | place: Pacific Ocean: Eastern... | reverse complement strand
AGAAGATCGTGATGCCCCGTTCGCGCTCGATATCGTTCGAGTCCATGACTCGCTCCTGGATCGCCTGATTCTCACGGAACGTGCCGCTCTGCCGGAGGAGTTGATCCACCAGCGTTGTCTTCCCGTGATCGACGTGCGCGATGATGGCAATGTTACGAATTTCCTGGGACATGTGTGTCTCGTTCCGTGTTCGTCCTTGATTTGAGGCGGCGAAGTATGCCAAAGGTTTGGACGCTCGCATACAGTATTGCAATGACAGTGTAGCCGGTCATGATTCGCGGATTCTCACCACCTGTAGACTGATGGAAGAATCAGATTCAAACTTCAACGACAGAACTCCAGTTGAACCTGCAGAAGAGACCACGTCCCTTCAGAAGGCTTACATCCTCCTGAGCGTTGTTCTGCTGGTGGGCGCACTGTCCGGAATTATCTGTCTCATTTTTCGTATCGACCTGGCAACCGGAATGCACGAGGTCGAAAAGCATCTGAGAAGTGATGACGCCGTTGTCCAGGAACTGGCAACGAGAGAACTCGTCCAGATTCTCAAATCCACCACTGCAGAGAGTCGGAGAAAGCGGGGAATCGACGACGTTCGCCTGTCGCAGAAGGTGCTTGCCGCGCTGAAGAACAGCACGAACGCGAATGATGCCGCATTAGGCAATCTGGTATTGGCCTTGGGCCATATGCGATACCACGAAGCGATTCCGGCTATAGCCCCCCTCCTGAGAGTCACCGAAAGCGGCCAGGACGTGCGGCAGCATGCGTTGCTCAGCCTTGGAATGATGAACACTACCGAAGTGCTGCCACTCATGACAGATTCTCTCAAAAGCACAGCTCCCCGTGTGCGAAAAGCCGCATGCCTTGCCATAGCCATCGCGGGCGACAAATCCATGACTCAACACCTCGAGCCGTTGCTTACCGATTCAGAGATGGACGTGAAATGGAGCGCCTCCCTCGCGCTGGCAAAGCTGGGCAGCAGCGCGGGCCAGTCGAACATCCGCACCATGCTTGATCGTGAATTCCTGGCCACGCGTGCCGATTGGCCAGAACAGTCTCTCCAGGATCTCATGATCGAGTGCATCGAGGCAGTAGCGGAATTGAAGGTAGAGGGCTTCAGCGGCGAGCTGCAGAAGATTGCCAAGAGCGACCCTAATCTGAAGGTGCGCAGTGCGGCGATGGCGGCGCTGAGCGTGATGAATGATGAGTAATGCGTAATGCGTAATGCGTAATGCGTAATACGTAATACATATCGCAGCCGTAACAGCGAATGAAGAAGAGGAATCTGTTCACAAGAGCTTTCGACTTCCATTTTTTTGCCTTCCATTTTTTTGCCTTAAGAAAAACAAGACTCTGGACCGTAACCGTGTAATGAGTAAGGGATGCTCGATACTGGATACTGGATGCTCGATACTCGATCCTTTGTGGCGCCTCTGCGCTGCGGGGCGGCGCCAATCAGGAATCCATTCCTAAATCTGTCTGTCGGCTTCTGGGGACGCCTGCGTCTCGCTGGCTCCGGGAGCGACCGCAGGCCCTTCGACCGGTGTGCCGACACCTGATTGAAGCGTCACGAAAACCGAGCAACAGACATCGAGCATCCAGCATCCAGAATCGAGAATCGAGCATCCTTCAATGCATTACTCATTACTCATCACTCGCCTTTATTTCACCCGCGGCAGCAATCTTCAGAAACCAGGCCGACGCGACCAATCCCACCACAATCCAGATCACACCCCAGACAACGGAGTGGCCTCCGATCTCCCGGGCCAGCATGACCGCATCTGAGCGTAATTCCGGCCTGTCGAGCACATCGCTCTTGATATCCAGAATCGCGTAAGCGCAGCTTGTGAGGCCGATCGTCTTCAGGATTAGATCATTCACCCTTTCAGAAAGGAACTCCCCGGCGGCAATCATCGCGGCACCTGTGACGCAAACGAAGATGAAACCGAAACTCATAAAAGGTCGAACGTAAAGCAAAGCCATCACGACCATAAAAATGCCAAGCACCCACGAAATGATTTCATCGAGGTCCGTGCGGGCGGCCATCACCAGAATAAATCCGCCGCAGAGGAGGCTTCCCAGATAGCCCGCGGTCAGCGTCAGAAACCGATTACCACCCATGGTCACGCAGAATCCGCCCTGATGCGGTGAGAGTTGAATCTCGACAATTGAGCCACCGGTCAGGATCGCCGCAAAGCCGTGGCTGAACTCGTGGAACATTACAACCAGCACCTTCAGCGGGTAGAGGAAGATTGAATTCCAGAAGAGAACGACACAGATCAGGATGAGTATGAGTTTCGCTGTGGCTCTTTTGTCGATGCTGGACATTTCGGTGAGTTCCGCACATAGTCGGTAGCCGTAATCCTACGGCAGCAATCTGACGCGACCAACCGTTGCACAAGCTGCCATGGCAGTACCTGTGATTAAGGCAGCAATGAAGACAACCAGCTCCTTTTATACACCAGATGTCATTGAGCGGGTCCGCAGCAATGTCTCAAATGAAACCTGGGCCTCAGACGTCGCTGACAGAATCCGTCAGAATGCCGAGCCCTGGGCCACGCTTTCAGATGACGAGCTCTGGCAGATGATGTTCGGGGCGACGATCAATCGTTCCTGGATGGTCTGGTCGGATGGGCATTGCCCCTCGTGCAGAAAGCCAGTGCCGATGTATCAGTGGGTCGCTGAGCCGATGACGCATCCCTGGAAACTTCGCTGTCCCCGTTGTGAGGAACTGTTTCCAAAAAACGATTTTCAATCCTTCTATCAAAGCGGGCTCGACGAACATGGCGTATTCGATCCGGAAAGATCGGATCGAACTCTTCTGTTTAATGAAGACCATCCGGATGTCGATGATCCCCTTCGCGGTTTTGGTGTCGATGACGGCGAAGGATTCGTCGATGGCGACAAAAGATGGCGGTTTATCGGCGCCTACCTGATCTACGGGCAATGGAAATCAGGCGTTGTTCTCGGCATTAAGAATCTTGCGGCCGCGTTCCTGGTGAGCGGGGAACTCCGTTATGCTCACAAGGCTGGCATTCTGCTGGATCGCGTAGCGGATCTGTATCCGAGTTTTGATTTCAAGGAACAGGCATGGATGTATGAGAATCCCGGCAGCGCAGGATATGTTTCGACTTGGCATGATGCCTGTGAAGAGACGCGAGAGATGTCCCTGGCATATGACATGGTGATGGAAGCCCTGAGCAGGGACCACGAGCTGGTGGAGTTCCTCAGCAGGAAGGCGCGTGAGTTCAAGATTGAGAATCCCAAGAAGGCCTTTGCGGATATTCAAAGGAATATCGAGGAGAGAATACTGCGGGACGCCATTCAGAATGATGACAAGATTCGCTCCAACTACCCGAGGAAGGAGATCGCTGTCGCAATGATGCAGACCGTGCTGGATTGGCCTGATTGCCGAGAAGAAGTTCTTGCGGATCTGGCTGAGATACTGGAGCGAGCGACCGCGGTGGATGGGGTGACAGGCGAGAAAGGACTCTCGAATTATTCGGCATTCGTTATTCAGGCGTTAGCGAGTTTCCTGGGCTGGTTTGACCTGTTGGAGGACGGGTTCATCAGTGAGACCGTGACCGCGCATCCTCGTCTGATCCAAGGCTATCGTTTTTTCATCGACACCTGGTGCATGCAGAAGTATTACCCGCTGGTAGGCGATACCGGCTGGTTCGCTGGGCCAACCGAAGAATATCGTGGTGTGATCTTCAATCCGATGGGTGACGAATCCAGAGCAGAGGATTCTTTCAAGCTCATCGAGCCTTCTTCATTCACGTTTCTGTGGAGGCTTTTTGAAATCAGCGGAGATGCGGATTTCGCGCGAGTGCTCTTCCACACGAGGAGCAAATGCACGGACGGTCTGCAGGGGGACATGTTCGGCTCAAGATCTGCCGATGTGCAGAGAAGAGTTGAGGAGATCGTTGCCAGTGAAGGGGAAGCGATTGAACAGGGAAGCATCCACAAAGAACAGTGGTGCCTGGGCATTCTCCGTTCCGGCCAGGGGGAGCACGCACGGGCCCTCTGGATGCATTACGACGCTGGCGGTAATCACCATCACGCGGACGCGATGAACGTGGGGCTCTTCGCAAAGGGCCTCGACCTGATGCCTGACTTTGGTTATCCGCCCGTCCACTTTGGCGGCTGGAGCTCGCAACGAGCCAACTGGTATCGTATGACGGCCGCGCACAATACGGTGGTCATCGATGGCAAAAATCAGAAGAGCAGCAAAGCGGAACAATCGAAGGCGACGCTCTGGGCAGACGAAGAAGAATTTCATGCCATCCGGGCATTCGGGGACAAGGTTGTCGAACAGGCCCGTTATGAGCGTACAGTTGCTCTGGTGGATATTTCAGAAACCGATTTCTATATCGTGGATATCTTCCGCGTCGTTGGCGGCAGCGACCACGCGAAGTTCTTCCACAGTCACTTTGGGAACATCGCCGCAGAGGGTCTCAGCCTCGAGCCAGCCGAAGAATTCGGATTCAAGACTCAGATGCGAGGCTTTCAACGCGACCCTGCGCCCAAGCCGGGATGGAGCGTGGAATGGAAAATCGAAGACCGGTACGGAATTCTGCCAAACGAATGTAACGTTCGTCTCCGTTACACTGATCTGACCGAAAAGGCCGAAGCTTGGACCTGCGAAGGATGGGTCGTTGAGGGCAAGTACAACTGCACCGTTCAATCGTGGATACCGCGTGTCATGGTCCGACGGCGCAGTGAAGAGGCCCCCTTGGCCTCTACGTTCGTGAGCATCATCGAGCCTTTTGAACGCGAACGCGCCGTACGGAGCATCCGCAGGCATACATCGCAGGAAAGCGATCCTGAGGTCGTGATTGAGCTGGAACTGACAGATGGCCGAAGCGATATATTTATTGCTGGCGATCCTCAAGACCAAAAGGCAGGACCAGTTGTTGTGAACGCAAGGAATGGCAAGCAGATTAAGCTGGAAGGTGAGATGGCGCTCTACCGGACGGAGGTCGATGGCTCCTTGAAAGCCCTGGCATCTGTCGGGGCTGCTGATTTCTAGTTTTTTTCTTTTCTCAAAGCCGGGCGAGCTCTGATAATTCGGCACTGTTGGCTGGAACCCACCTGACACGTTTTGCATCCAAGAAGAGCACGACAACCTGAAAGAATCTATGGCAGAAGAACACATCCTCGGCATCTGGGACGGCCACGATAGCGGCGCGGCGATTGTCCGGGGCGATGAAATCCTGTACGCGCTCAACGAAGAGCGACTGTCTCGGCGCAAGCTGGAGATCGGGTTTCCCAAGCTGGCCATCTCGGCCATGCTCGAGCGGTTGAACCTCTCTCCGGAAAACATCGATCAGGTGGCGGTTTCGACTGCCGACTTTGCGAAAACGTTGACTCGTTTCTTCCCCGCCATGAAGGAGGAGTACTACAAGATACGCCGTCGCAAAAAGCGGCCGGGGCTGTTGACCCCAATTAAGAAGCGCGCCAAATACACTCTTACCGAGTGGCCGCCGACCGGCATCAGCCGCAAACTCACGCATCGGTTGGTGCGCAAGGAGCTCAATGAATGCGGCCTCAAAGATTTCGAGCTCCACATTGTCGATCATCATCTCTGCCACGCGACCGGTGCCGCCTACTGCAGCGGATTTGACAAGGCTGCGATCATTACTATCGACGGAATTGGCGACGCGCTATCCGGCGGTGTCAGCCTGTTCGATAACGGCAAACTCGAACGGCTCAGCACAATATCCGGCAAAGAATCGCTTGGGATTTTCTTCGAGCATGTGACCAACTTGATGAATATGCGCGAGCTCGAGGACGAGGGCAAAGTGATGGCACTGTCCACGTATGCGTACCCGCTGCCGGATGATCAGAATCCGATGCTGGAGTGGTTCAAGGTCGATGGTCTGACTCTTCATGCCCGGTACGGGGCGCATCGCACGTATCAGCGACTGAAGGAGCTGCTGTGGCATTTTCCTTCCGAGCAATTCGCTTACATGGCGCAGCGCACGCTTGAAGTGAAAGTCATCGAGCTTGTGCAAAACGCTGTGCGGCAGATGGAGACCGAAAACGTCGCACTGGCGGGCGGCATCTTCGCCAACATCCAGGTCAATCGCCTTATCCGGCTCCTGCCGGAAGTAAAAGGCTGTTTCGTATTCCCGCACATGGGCGACGGCGGGCTCGCCCTTGGTGCAGCGCTCTCACTGAATGCAGATCGGAATGGTGTAACTTCTTATTCGTTCCAGCAGATCTATTTCGGGCTCGATTTCAGCGAGGAGGAGATGGAGACGGCGGTCAAGGAATTTGGCTTTCCTTACACCAAAGAGGAAGACATCGTGAATGCGGTGGGCGCTCTCGTTGAAAGCGGTTCGATAGGCTTGTGGCTGCAGGGCCGGATGGAATTCGGACCCCGTGCGCTCGGGGCAAGGAGTATCATCGCTCATCCCGGCCGCGAGAAGATCAAGGATGATCTCAACCTGCGGCTGAAGCGGCGTGTCTGGTACCAGCCATTCTGTCCATCCATGCTGCGCTCAACCGCGGAAAGGATCTTCGAAGATTTTCATGACCAGACTGACCCTTTCATGACGAACGCGTACCTGGTGAAGGAAGAATTCCGGGAGCATATGCGCGGGGTCATCGCCATCGACGGAACGTGCCGGCCTCAAATCGTCAGCGATGACACCCCCACCCCGCCGAAATTCAAAGAGCTTCTAAAAGACATGGAACGCCGTACCGGACTGGGGGTGATACTGAACACCAGTTTTAATCTGCATGGTGAACCGCTGGTCTGCTCACCTTCGGATGCTCTGCGGACACTGCGGGAAACGAAGGCCGATTACCTCGTGCTGGGCGATTTCCTGGTGCGTCTGCCTGCGTAAAACGAGCCCATGGAAGAGACCCAGAACAAACTCGAGCCCGATCATGAGAGCCCGGCCCCGCCGGGGTTCTGGCAGCTTCAACGCTGCCCGCGGCCCCACTCCAGTTGGCTGCTCACTTTTCTCACCATCAATATTGGGTTCCTGTTCGCTCTCGTTTATGTGTTTCTCTTTGGCATCAACAGTCTGATTCCTGGCAACTCGACCATCGGAACGTTGCAGAACAGAGTGGCGCGGTTGGCTCCGTTTTTTCTCGATATTAATTTCGGCCTGCTCGTGCTGGCGGTGGTGATCAACTTCAAAGACATCCGTCTGCTGTGTGCGCGGATCAGCCGGCGGACGTGGCTGCTTCTGGGGCTGATTGCGCTGTCCGGATTTCTCATTACATGTTTGGTTGCCCCGCGCACGCACCGCATCTATTTCGACGAAGATATTTATGGGAATATAGGTCTTGCCATTTCTCATGCCGGGCAGGCGGTAATGACCAATCAGGGCATCTGGCGAGACGGCAACTACTACCTGATTGAGGGGGTTTTCAATAAGCAGGCCAATGCATACCCGTACCTGCTGAGCCTGATCTACCGGGTGACGGGGCCCAGCGAAGCCCTCTCGCACCTGATGAACAACTTGGCGATCGCGGGAAGTATCCTCACCGTATTCTTCATCTCGCTCTTTGTGTTCGGGAAGGAAAACCTGGCTCTCTATGCATCGCTGATTTTCGCTCTCATTCCGAACAACCACCGCTGGTACAGCACCATGGCCGCAGAGCCGACGACCGCGCTCTTCGCGGGGCTCGCAATACTATCCACACTTTTCTTTGTGCAGCGCCCCAGGTCATCACGACTACTGCTCCTGGCAACGGTGACCGCGCTTGCGGTCCAGTTTCGGATGGAGTCCATTCTGGTTGGCGGAGTGATGGCACTGATCATCGCTCTCTGGCGTCCGGACGAATATCTTGGCAACAGGCTGTATCTGGCAGTTCTGCTGTTCGTGATTCTGATTCCGCATCATTTCTGCCATGTTTACTCCGTGCGGAATTACAAGTGGGGTTCGGACCATGGTAAGTTTGCAGTCCATAATCTATGGACGGATATGCGGCTTCCGAATGTTCGCAATTACGATCAGAACAAGCCGATCGGGCTGGTTCAAGCGTGGGATATCGGTGAATACCGCGACGGTAATGTCTATCAGAACGTACGCTTCTTTTTCTGGGATGACGTGCATCGTTTTCCCGTTCCCTATGCGTGGCTCTTTGTGTTGGGTCTTTTCGTGGGCGGCACGATTCGCCTCTACAATGACTGGGATGGTGAGAAGCTCCTTGATTTTGCGAAAGGTTTCTTTCTAGATGTGCCGTGGCGTGGGAAGGCGGTCATCCTGTCATGGTTTGCATGGTCCTGGGGGATTTTTCTGTTCTTCTACGCGGGCAGTTACTTTTACGGAGCGGACGACCGGTTCTCACTGCTGTGCTTTATGCCTGTATCAATCATTGCTGCCATTGCCGTGGAGATGATCGCACGCATCTTTCGTCACTGGCTGAGTGACGAGCAGGCGGCGGCTGTGGCGACCGCTTTTCTCCTGATCGTTTACAGCCGCTACATACCTGTTTCGAAAGCCATCGGGCACGAAGCATGGCTCGCCCGTGCAGATCATACTTTTGTTGAGGAGAGGATTGCAGAGCTGCCCCATAACAGTGTGGTGCTCACTCATAATCCTTCGATGTTTAACCTCCGGGGCGTCAGTGCCATACAGACATGGAAAGCTTGGGAAGATCCGCGCCGGGTTCAACATCTCATAGAGAAGAACTCGGGCGGCGTCTATTTGCACTGGGGTTTCTGGTCCGCGATCCAGAATGTCAGCGGTCATCGGACCAACGTATTGAGGGCCCTGGATAATTTTGACCACGCTTATCTGCAAACGCTGAAGCTCCGGCACGAGACCGACAACTGGGAGCGAACCTTTCATTGGATTCAGTTACTTGGCCGTAAAACGCCCGAGCCGGAACCGCCCGATGAAGAGGAAGAATCGGAGGAGGTAGAAGAATCGGTGAAGGAGGAAGAGCCGATGAAGGAGGAAGAGCCGATGAAGGAGGAAGAGCCGATGAAGGAGGAAGAGCCGATGAAGGAGGAAGAGCCAGAAAAGGAGGAAATAGAGAAGGGAGATTTATCGGTTGAGGGGGAAACAGAAAAGAGAGAGGAATCGGTGAAGAAGGAAGAATCAGAGTGAGAAGAGGAATCGATGAAGATTGAATAGATAGCTGTTTCGCTGGGTTTGTTTCTCTTCTGATGGGGCAATCTTTCCACCTTCTTCACCTGCCGCACGAGGGCTAGTCACCCGTGAGATTTGCCCAGAACACCATCTCGTATTTTTCGGGATCGATGCTGGACTGAATGAATCTTGCGCTTTCGATTCGTTCGGGTGTGTCCGCCTTGCTCAGGTACAGGAAGCGCCTCGCGTTGGGTGGCAGGCGCGGCAGGTAGCCATCCGGATGCTGTGAAACTTTCAAGATCGTGTCGATGGTGACTTCCGATCCAATCGTCTGCCCGGCGAGAGCGGCAGTGATTTCGTGTCGGTGGACTTTTTCGCTGTCCAGCGGAACCCCGAGGACATCCAGCCCGACTGAGAGAATGCAGTGAGTGGTGCGTGATGGCACTCTTGGCTCGTGCGGGGCAGGCGCTTTGAATGAGCGGCGTCTCGCACCATCGGCCTGGATGAGCAGGATGTCCTGCGGTCCGTTCGCGTGTATGGCATCCATTTCCTCCGGTTCGAAGCCTTTGATCTTGTCCCGGCGAGTTCTGCCCTCGCTGTCCGGCGAAGAGATGCTGGCGCCCGCGGCTGTAACCTGCTGGTGCTTATCGAAGCTTCTCTTCAATCGTTCCAGAATATCCTCGCCGGGCTGCCGGACCAAGAACTCGTCAGTCTCTTCAGGCGGAGGCGGCTGCATGTTGGTTGTGGAGCTGATGAGTACCCGTAAATCGCTGGCAGTGCACTCATCAGCGATATGGGTCAATAGGGTGGATTTGCCACCCGCGCCTATGACGGAGACAAACGATCCTCTTCCAATCTTCAGCAATTCGATGATTGACTGAGTCATCTTCACTCCTCCTTGAGGTATTTATTATCGAGCCTCTGAATAGCCCATTCAGAATACTTGGCAACCAGAGGGCTCGTCTCCGATGCCTTTCTGAGGCTTGGAATCAACGAAGCGTCACCAGAGTTCCCCGCGGCCAGACAGGCATTGCGCAGGAGGCCGGAGTACTTGGCCCGCTTAACAGGGCTCTTCCGGAATCTCTTCCGGTAATCCTCTTCTGACATTTCCAGCAGATCCTCGATCGGCGGTGCAACACTGCCCTGCCGGGGTTGGTATTCCGGACGAACAGTGCGCAGCGCTTTCCGATTCCAGGGGCAGACATCCTGACACATATCGCACCCGAAGACGTGAGTACCCATGTCTTCTCTGAACTGAGCAGGGATGCTGCCTCGCAGTTCGATGGTGAGGTAAGAGATGCATCTGCGGCTGTCCAGCACGTACGGCTCGCGAATCGCGTCGGTCGGGCAGGCGTCGATGCATGCGGTACAGTTGCCGCAGTGATCGGTTTCCGCAGGAGTCGGATCGATTTCGAGACTGGTGACGATTTCACCGAGAAATATGAACGAGCCAAGCTTGCGGTGGATCACGCATGTGTTTTTCCCGAGCCAGCCAATGCCCGAATAGGCCGCGTAGGCCCTGTCGAGAATGGGTGCGGTATCGACACAGACTTTCAGATGCGTGTCGTCCCCAAATTCATCGCGCATGGCGTCTGCGAGACGGAACAGAGTCTTCTTGAACGTGTCGTGGTAGTCATCACCCCACGCATAACGTGCGATCCAGCCCCGATTCGATGGCCGGGGATCGGTGGAGTGAGGCGCGTTCGCATTGTAGTTGACCGCGGCGCAGATGATGGACTTCGCCCATGGTTCGAGCTGGCGCGGGTCTTCACGCTTCTCAACGTTGTTCCGCATGTAAGCCATCTCGCCTTCGTATCCCATATCCAGCCAGCCGCGCAGATACTTGTTGTATTCGCCTGGTTCGGCACTGGCGATGCCGATGACGTCGATGCCGTATTCGTCAGCGAGATGTTGGAGCTGCTGTTTCAATTAGGGCAGGCGAAGTGAGTAATGAGTAATGAGTAATGAGAAAGTTGAATCTCGACGCCCGGTATCGCGGAGATCTTCATTACTCATTACTTCTTTGAAACGCCTGGATCTCCTCGAGCGATTTGACACCCGCGGTGCACCCTACTGCCTGAATACAATGCGCGGCCGTAGCGTTGCCGAGCAACGCACAGTCATCAAGCGGCAGTTCTTTCAGCAAACCGCAGAGGAAGCCGGCGACCCAACTGTCCCCGGCGCCGGAGGTGTCGACCGGATCAACTTTGTACACAGGGAAGTGCTGGCCTCCATCTTCGGTAAGCAGGTAGCTGCCTTCACCGCCGCACTTGATGCCAGCCACTCCGCATCCCTGATCCATAAAGAACTTCGCCATGTCTTCAGGTGTGGACTGGCCGGAGATCGCTTCGGCTTCTTCAATGGACGGGAGGAAGTAATCAAGGTGCGGGAAGCATGGCTGCATCAGCGCGAACCAGTCTTCGATGCGATCGTTATAGGCGGTATCGAGCGCAGTGATAAGACCTTTCTGCTTTGCGGCCTGCAGTGTCTGGGCCGCGCCTTCTCCATCGAAAGCCGGCATGAGATAAGCGCCTCCGATGGAGAGTATTTTGGCTTCGTCCATCAGGTCCAGGTTGACGTCCTCAAAACTGAACGTCGCGTTTGCTCCGAGTGTGTGGAGGAAGCGGCGTTCGCCGTCGGAGCTGACCATGATGAACGTGAAAGAGGTCGAAGCATCGTCGTCCCTTGCGATTCCTCTTGTGTCGACTCCCTCTTTGCCGAGGTCGTTCACGATGAAATCGCCGAAGCCGTCGTTGCCGACTTTGCCGATTAATCCGGCCGATACGCCCATGCGTGACAAAGCCACCGCGGTGTTCAGCGGGCAGCCGCCAAGGTGCAGTTCCATTCGGTCGAAGAGGGCGAGGCGAGCCTTTTCCGGGATCACATCGATGGGGTGGCCAATAGCATCAGCCACGGCAATCCCTACGCAGAGTACGTCCATTGGTTTTCCTTCCTGTTTCAAAACGCGTTTTTGAAAATCTCGATCGTTGGTGCTCCGTGGCCCATGACAATAGACACAATGTCATAGCGAATTCGCGGGCGTCGCAGCTTGTTCTGCACGATAAAACGCTCGGCGGTTCTCTGCAAGAGACGCTGCTTGCGCTCGTTCACCGCGAGGATCGGCGGGCCGTGGTCCGCATAGCTTCGGGTCTTTACTTCCACGAATGCGAGGATGTCGCCGTCCATTGCGACGATGTCGATCTCGCCCATCAGGTATGAATAATTGCGTTCGAGAACCTTGTACCCCTGTTTCCTCAGATGCGCTGCTGCCAGGTCCTCACCTTTGTCACCGAGAGTGTTTGCCTGGTCGCCTGGCATGTCTTGGGGCTCAGGCGAGGTGGAGTGGCTTGCCGCACGCAAAACAGTCCGAGTCTTCTCTGAGATTCGGGAGGCCGCAGGCCTTACAGAAGACGACGTCTTGGTCGGTGACCGACTGTTCCTGGGTAACGGCAGGATCCAGATATGGATCAGCATTTGGCGGGGGAGACACTGGAACTTGCGATTCAGAGGCTCCGTCTGCACTCACAATCTCGAGGAAGGCATCCCCAAGGCGGATCTTGTCTCCCACATTGAGTTGTTGCTTACGGACGAGGTTGTTGTTCACAAACGTCCCAAATCGGCTGCCGAGGTCTTCAATCTCGACAACGCCGTTCATGACACTCACTCTGCAATGCCGCCGTGAGACGCCCTTCTCATCTATTGAGACGGAATTCGCCACACTTCTGCCGATGCTGTGTTCTCCTTCGAACAGCAACCAGCTTTGTTCACCGTGAGCCAAAACTAAGAGATCCGACACCGGGCCACCACTTTCTGTTTTGAAATAAAATGCTGGCCATAACGCAGACCAACTAAACGTATTTTGAAATTTACCTCCGGAATTTTCAACGGCAAGGAGAGACTCCTTTGAAAGCATGTCAGCTGAAGTGCGGCATCCACTTTTATATCCCTTTGTAGATCAGGATCAGCCCCAGAAAAAGCACTAGTGAATAGAACGCCTTGTCGAATGCGTGGCAAGGAACGCGGTCGGCGAATTTCATACCCGCGACGGTAGCTACCAGCATTGGTACGGTAGTAATGGCTGTAAGTATGAGCAGGTCCCCAGTAATGGTACCAATGTAGAAATAGCCGATTAGCTGTGTAACTCCTGAGAAAATGAACACCGGCTGTACAAAAGCCTTGATGGTCTGCGCGGACCAGCCGCGCACAGTGGAGTAGAGGATAAGCGGTGGGCCGTTAGCACAGCTCACGGCCCCAATCGCACCGGTCACCACACCGCAGACCACCGTGCAATACTGCGGGACATCTGATACCGGTTCTGCAGGCATCCAGCCCGAAAGCTTCCAGATGGAGATGGCGAGAACGGTCAGACCCAAAATGAAGAACAAGGGCTCAGGACTCAGAATCTTCAGAAGAAAAATGCCGGCAACAACACCGGCGGCCATGCCTGAGAACAGGGGGGGCATCACTTTCCACGGCACCCGCGGAAGTGCCCACTTTATCATGAGCCAGGTCTGCACAAAGGAGCAGAGCGTGATGTAGGTAACGATCTTCTTTGGGTCGTCCCAGGTAAGCGCCAGAAGGGGGACGGAAATGAGGGCAAAACCGAGACCGAAGAAGCCCTTTACTGCTCCGGCGAGAGCCATAACTAAAACAGGCCAGTATTCAAGCACGCGTCAGTGTGGAATGTTGAGCGACCGAAGAAATCATTGGCGCCAACGTAGTTCTCCCCCTGCAATCCGCAAGACGTATCACGGGCGAGTTCATGATCGAGCATGAACTCGCCCGAGGTCAGCAGCGATCGGAAGATGTGCATCCCCTATTGACATCGCAGCGCTGTGCCCAGTGACACGCCTGGCGTCGAGGCTGACCTTGGCCTCGCTGTTCTCATCCCCGCGACCCGTAGCTGGCGCCCAAGCCCTGCTCAAATAATCGTGGACTATTTGAGCAGGGCATTGTACCTTACCTTAATCCTACAGCAGCCATTGGCTGCAGCCGAAGAGTCTCAGCTCTTACTCTCAGTCTTGCTTTTAATCTCAACTTCCTTGAAGAAAGAAAGTTAAGATTAAGAGCAAGAAACGTACACCCATACCGCTCAGAAGTTTCGAAGCAAATGTTTGTTCTACTACCACCTGGAGGAGAGATCTGTGATGCGGAAACTCGACACCTTTTTCCTGCTGGCTCTGCTCTGCCTCGTTCCTCACGCTATTCGGGGAGAAGAGGCAAAGAAATCTAATAAGAAACGCTCCTCCAAATCTTCCGCAACAACTTACAGCCCTTTCTTCATCAAGGGTGGGCAATACTTCCGTTACAGCCATGGTCAGGACAAAGTCGCCGAAGGCTCCCCAAAGAATCTGAAGCAAATCACAGGTCTCTGGGCCCAGGTTGATGCCGCGCTGATGTGGGGAGTGAAGAGTGCCTTCCTTTCTCAGGGGAAAGGAGTACATGCGAATAAATATCAGGACGAGCAAAGCTGGCGAAGGATATCCCAAGCCCATCGAAGGCAATTGGCCGGGCCTCTGGCCTGATGGCGTGGACGCAGCCTTAAATGTTGGCAAAAACAAAGTTTATTTTTTTAAGGGCGACGAATACGTTCAATACAACATGAAGAGCAACAAAGTGGTATCGGGTCCGAAAAAAATAAAGGCCGGCTGGTCTGGCGTCTGGCCCACAGGGGTAGATGCTGCCCTGAACTGGGATGGCAAATATATCTACTTTTTCAAAGGAGAAGAGTACCTGCGTTACAACTTTTCCAGTGATAAGGTGGGGAAGGGCTACCCAAAGAAGATCTCAGAAGGATGGAAAGGCCTGCCAGGTTCCAACCTGGATGCAGCATTCAAGCGGAACTGATCGTTAATGATTTCCAGTGAGCAAAACCCGAAAGACGCCTTACCGATTTCGATCGGATTTGCGTTTTCGGTTCTCATTCACGGAGTGTTGTTTCTTCTTGCACCGCTCTTGATGTTGAGCGACCGGGATGCAATCGGTACCGCCGATTCTGATGTCATCCTTTCCGTAAAGCTGGTGGCGGATGACAGCGATGAATTTCTGGAGCAGATTCAGGAGTCGGCCGCGTCTCAGCAGCGGCGCAAAACTGCGCCGATAGCTAAAGAGCAACTCGCCGACCCCACTACAATCACGGCCCCCGAACGCCGGTCAACTCCTCGTCGCATGAAGCAGAAATTTTCTGAGGATTCAAGATCAGAACCGGTGTCGCATTCGCTGTCCGGGGCCGTTGAGCCGTCAGCCACCATACAGAAGCCGGACGAGATGCACCCGACAGTGCAGATGCATAGCTCTGAGCAGACTCCACTTCCTCAGAGCAGCGTTCGAGGGTTCTTTGAGCCTCAGGTCCATGAGCAGTTTTCGGCATCACGGTCAAGTTCAGTACGGGCCAGGCCAACGGCCTCCATTAGCCGTCGGGACCGTCATATCCCGGAGCCGGTCGTTCCGGTGGTGAAGAGTTCTGTTCCTGAGAATGTCTCACGACCCATGCACGAGCACTCACCAAAACCAGTTGAGACGGCCGACTCTCTTCGTAAACGCAGCGTGACGAAGCCGGTCGAGGTCATCGTGCAGTCTGAACCTGCTGAGACCATAACTGAGGAGAGCATATCGAGCGTGAGGAGCCGGCCCACCAGCGCCAGATCCAGAGGCGACTTCGTGCCCGCGCGCCCGAAGGGAAAAAACCCAAGGCCATCATACCCCGAGTCAGCCAAAAGACGCCGGCTGGAAGGTAAGGTAATCCTGGCAGTTGCCGTTAGCGCTGAAGGTAAGGTGGAATCAGTGACGGTTCGACAGCCTTCGAACTGGAGAATGCTCGACCGGGCTGCGGCCGGGGCTGTGTCCAAATGGCGGTTCCTTCCGGCAAGCAGGTCCGGAAGTTCTGTGAGTTCGGTAGTGTTTCTTCCTGTCGTATTCCAGTTGGATTCGGATTCGAAACCCCGCACCCGGTCCTAGCCGGGTCGAAACAGCTTCAGGATTTCTGGTATCCGCATCGTCACAGCCGCGGCAGCGTAGACGACGCCGCCAATCCCGATGAACCCGATCAGGTAAAGGGCGCGATACAGTGCGGGCGCCTCCGTCCCCGGCCACAGGGACTGTGCCAGCAGCCACACCACAATGCCCATGAGTACCGAGCAGATGACCACCTTTGTCATGCCGCCCAGGATGTTCGCCAATGACAGTTCCCCGGACTCCTCTGTTTCTTGACAGCGAATCCCCGATTCCTTCCCAATCAGTGCACGCAGCAACAGTCCCACCTGGAGCATGTAGTCGACGCTGACAGCCAGGGCCAGTCCGAGATGCCCGAGGGCCGTGCAGCCGAGGACGATGCTCAGGATGACGTTGAGATAGAATCCGCGCACCGCTGCGATCAGTGGCGTCCGGGTATCGAGCATGGCGTGGAAGCAGCGATTCAAAAGACTGACCATGGACATCGGCCAAAGCCCGGCCGCAAGGAAAACGAGGGCCCAGGCGGTCATCGAAGTTGCGGCAGGATTCGTCCGAAGCCAGTTGCCGTGAGCGAAGGCGGTCTCCACCAGCGGCCTCGCAAGAACGGCGATACCAACCGACGCGGGCAACATCAGGAAGGCACACATGTGGATGGCCTCCAGCGCCTTCGTCCGGAAACTCTTCATGTCGTTGCGCGCGTTTTCCTCAGCCAACGTAGTAACCACCCCGCGGCTCAGGGCGAGGCCAATGACGGCGAACGGCAGGTGCACCAGCCGGGTGGCAAATGTCAGAGCGGAGAGGCTGCCGGTCATGAGGAAGGAGGCCACCAGACGTTTGGTCCAATCGCCCAGTTTGTCAACGGCCGACGTCAAAAAAATGGGCCCCATCAGACTGATGGATTTCCGCACACCTGGATGCTTAAGATCAATGACCGGCCGATACCCGCTGCCACGCTGCACAAGGGCAGGCAACTGCACCAGCATCTGCCCTGCGCCACCAAGCAATATTCCTGCACCAAGAGCGAGCATTCCGAGCGACTCATAGAAAAGGACGATGCCGGCAATCGCTCCGATGCCAAAAAGCATCGGCGCCAGGCTGTAATAAGTGTCGCTATGCCGGGCGAGCAACAGGCTCCCAAGGAATGCAGCAATACCGATAAAGACGGTGAACGGCAGCATCAGGCGTGTGAGTCTCACCGTTTGAATCAGCATGCTTTCGCTGAAACCGGGGGCAATGGCGTGGACGATCCACGGCGCAAGAAAGTAGAGCATTGCCGCCATCAAACTGAGAGTGATTGCCAGTATATTCAGGATGGTCGAAGCCAGACGCCATGCCTGCGCTTTATCGCCGCGCTCGGTGAATGTCTTGTACGTTGGCATGAACGCACTCTCCATCGCCGATTCCCCGAGAATGCGTCTGAAGAGATTGGGGATCATGAAAGCAGTCTGAAACATATCCATCGCAGCGCCGGCCCCGAAATAAGAGGCCATCACCACCTCCCGTCCGAGCCCAACCACCCGTGAGGCCATCGTGCCTGCGCCCAGGCGCCAGAGCTTGGAGAGCAGCGAACGCCCGGGCTGTGCGCCAGTTTCAGGCTTGTCAAAATCGCTCTGGGGCTGATGGAATTTCAACCTGGTTGCGCCCACTTCTATATGGTCGCCATCTTCGAGGACGCAGTGTTCGTCTAGCTCGCTGCCGTTCACCTTGACGGTCGCACCATTCATTCGGAGCAGGGCATACTTGCCGTCTTTGAGCCTCTTGAGTTCTGCCGTTTTACGACCGATGTTCTCAGCACAAATCTGCACATCTGAGAGTGCAGAGCGGCCGATACACGTCGTGCCAAAGATCAGTTCGATGCGTTCCTCTGCGGAATCAGATTCTGAGTTGAGCAAGAGATAGGCCACTTGCGCTCCTGCGTACCCGAGAGGCGGGTTACTGCAAACCGAATTTGAATCAGCCGCTTCGCCTGGCGACTGTTGAGGTGGGATTCGTCGGGTGGGAAATGAGTTATACGGCGAGTGGAAGTGCCTTCAACTCAAGGCTGCTGATTCCCCTTCAGCCAAATCATCGGGTTGTGATGTTCCGCCCGCATGGATGACGACCAGCCCGGCCAGTTGCACCACTCCATCACGCCTTCCACTTTGCGGATGTCTGCATCAATGAGCAATAGTGAGAATCTCAGCCGATCGCGATGTTCGTAGGGAACCCTCAGCCGCGGCCAGGTCACTGCTACTTCGTAGAAAGTCTTAGTGCCAGTCCGGACGATCTTGGCTTTCAGGTCATCCGGGCCGTTGTTGCCGGAGGGATAGAATTCATGGGTGTTAATCATGCCGGAGCCGAGCTTTGCCACACCGAAATCAGAGGCCAATTGCTCGCCCGCGACGGTAAATCGAATGCTGTCGCCGTAACAGAGGTAATTGCCGGAGTAAGGGTTTCTGTGGGTTTCGTCCGCCACTTCGACGGCCACGTAGAATTGTTCCGAATCCCAGCCGGTCCAGAAGCGGGCCGAAAGGTCTTCGGCTGATTTCCGATCGGGAGAACGCTCCTCGTTGTATTGATATTTCTGATCCAGCAAGGCGGGCCTGAGCCCCTGCCACTCCACCAGGCTGCCGTCGAGATCGACTTTGCTCATCTCGTAACACGGAGTATTGCCCAGATAAAACACTTCACGCTTGCCGCTGCCACGACCAGTGTTCAGTCGTGCCATGATCCGGGCCTGGGAATAACCTTCGGGATGCTCTGCCGCGGCCTGAAACAGTTTCACTATCGAGTCTTCAGCGGGGACTGTGAATTCTTCCGAAAGAAGTTCTTTGGACACCTCGGGCGCATAAAGACTGACCTGCACGTTTGCCTTTCGAACAATCGGCAATGGATTCGTTACAGTCACTTTGAGTGTACCATCCTCCGCCGCAGATAATTTCAATACAGTGCTTTCATGGAGCGAAACGTTGGTGGAGCTCGACATGCCAGGAAAGTTCTTCGGCTTCAGTGTCACAGAGTGGTTACCCAGGGATACTCTCTCCGGCAGGGCGAGCTTCAGGTCAGTCGTGCTGGTCCATTCGGACTGCCAGCCGCTCGGCAGCTCGAGTTCGAACCCTTCGTTTGGAAAGCCCTCGGCCAACGTCAACTCCATCTCGACCGGCAGACCGGCCGGCGACGATTCCGGACCTGTGAGGCTGAAGATAGGCGGACCGATTTCAATTTCGCTGAATCCCTTGATGAAGGTCGGTTCATTTGAGAGACGCAGCGAGAGGAGGCCATTCCATGTTTTCACGGTGCTCTCATTACCCATGAGATCGGTGAGGATCAGTTGTTCGGCGTCTGTTTTGAAGTTGTAGGTGAAGTAGCCGGCGCGCGTCCATGCTGCCAGGAGTTTTCCATTGTCGTTGCTATAAAGATGGGCAAAGGGCGCATAATTGTTGCCTCTGCCGCTCTTGTTGCTGACCTCAATGGGCAGGTTATTTACAAAACGCTTGTGACCGATCATTCTCGCTACGGTATTGAATGCGGCATATCCGGCGGTGGGTGAGCCATCCGGATCAATGAGCGCATTCACGTAAGACCTCTGAGACACTACACCGTCTGTGAGCGAATGGATGTACACACCTTCACAGAAATCGTATGGCGTGGAGGCCAGGGCCATGCGGCAAAACTTCGAGGCGGCATTGCGGTCCCCGAAGTGGTTCCAGGAACTCCCGCCCCCTGAGTTCGAACGTCTGACCGCACGACTGTTCCAGATGGAAGTCAGCCATACGTTCAGGTCGCCCGCGCCATAGGCTTTGAGATTCCGACCCAGCCGTGAGAGATAGGATTGGAAGTAATACTCGAGGTAAAAGTCTGAGGAACCGTAGTGGGTTGGTTGCACGGAAAAGGCATCCATGCCATCTCCGAGGTAAGTGCCCATCATGTCTTCAATATAGCTGAACTGGATGCCGTAAATGCTGCCTCCCACGATGACAGATTCGGGGTCTTCAGCCTTCATGAGCGGGTAAAGCCGCTCCAGGAGCTTCATGTAAGGCTTGGCGCTCTGAAGGTTGAAACGGGACGAGTTGGTTGCATTAAAGACCTCCCAATGCCTGACCTTCCCCTTGTAGCGTCGGGCCATGGCCAGCCCGAAATCTGAGAACGCTTTCATGGCCTCGTCAGACTGCGGAAATCTGCCGGACTCATAATGCGGATTCAGATCCCCGATTACCACCAGCGGCTGCAGTCCGAGCCTGAGGCACGATTCGATGGCCAGATCGTACCTCTTCGGAAATGAATACTCGCCCGGCGTTCCTTCAATCTGATTCCACATGAATCGAAACCGCACGCGGCTCGCTCCCATCGATTTGGCCGCCTCCAGATAGAACGGAATATCCTCACCGATTCCGGGGTCATCGACCGTGACTCCCAGTCTGCCTGCAGGGCTGACACTCGCCTTGCCCGGCAACCAGCAGAAACTCTTGCGACTGCTCGCCATCCCCAATCTGCACTGCACGTAATACGCACCATAGCTGGCAACATCGATCGGAATGGGCTTCGTCGTGACTTTGCCGCTCTCTACCGCGACCGGCTCATTGATTATTGTAGAGATGACCTTCTCTCGAGAGTCCTTCAGAATAACCTGCAAATTGGCCTTGACAGCTACTGTGCCGGGCGTGGAAAACTCGAAAGCCATGGCGGGTTTATCCTGCCCCCAGAAATAGGGCGTCCCGTTTTTGGGTCTGAGTTTCACAACCACAAGGTGTTCCAACTGAAACCGGCCCATAATCGACAGGTTGTCAAAGGCCAGAGCGCCTTCCACCGGCCTGGGGCTGCGGAGATAGATGCCTTCCAGAACAAATGGATAATTCATCCGAGGCATTCGAAACATCCAGGTCGATCTATTGACATCGTTCCTGTAGGGGTTGCCTGCTGCCGCCGAGCTCGGGGACACATATCGTGTCTGCAGTGTCTTCCACCCTTTGAAGGTAACCATACCAAGCGGTGATCGGACCAGAATGCCGTTGTTTGCCCTTAACAGGAATCCAATCTGCGCACCTTTGCCATCACCGAAAACCTGAATGGACAGCCGATAGACACGAGATCTCACCTTGAAAGGTCTGGCCACAATCACCTCGCTCTCTGGGCTGGCCAGTCTGTAATTCAGATTAAGACGCTTCGCTCCATCTTTGACGTCTTCCGCGCCCAAGGTGAATTTGTTGGCCGGATCGACCTTATGGCCTTCAATGCGCAGGCCGCGTTCGTGTTCGTAGCTCTCGATTGTCGCCGTCTCATAGTTTTTTGAAAAACAGAGACTGAGCGGCAGCAGAACAATCGTTGCGCACAGCTTTTGTGGGATGCCCGCGAGCATATAGAGAAAGTCGCTTCCAGAAAATCCGGGAGTGACTAACTATAGAAGAATCCAGGGGAAACGAAACTTTTGCAGGAAAACGGAGCCCACCGGATGTTTCAGCCAGTAAAGGTCCAAGATTCAGGATTCAACAGGATTCAGGATTCAGGATTCAGTGGGATTCAGGATTCAGGGGGATTCAGGATTCAACGGGATTCTGGATTCGGCGGGATTCAGGGCACTGCCAACTTCGGCATCGGGATGATGAATTTAGAGGTCGGGATTCAGAGGCATCCTGAATCCTGAATCCCGCTGAATCTTGAATCCCGCGCCCAGACACCTTTAAAAGAGAAGCACCGGGGCGTCGCACAGGCGAGTAAGCGACGGCCCCGGTGGCTTCAGACCTCAACGGTCATTGCATCAACACTGACTTGAGAGCCAGACTCCGCGGCTTTCACGAAGTCTTCGTCATATTCCACGCCGTAAGAGTAAACGTAAACAGGACGGATACCCTCCTGGTAGCGGAACATAGCCTTTTTGCAGCGAGCGCAGATGCGGTGGCATCTGTCGGTTTTGAACGGCTTGCCGCACTTGAGGCAGCTCAGCATTTTCTTCTCTGCGTTGAGTTCTCTGACAGTCATGATTCCCTCCATGGGGTTGAGCCCGTTTCCAATGAGCGTCTGCTCGCTGAAGGGCATGGAACAAAAAAAGCCCTGAGGTTTGTGGCCTCAGGGCTTTAAGAAAAAATCGAGATTGATTTCGTTTAAAGCCCTAAGGTCCACCTCCCTTAATCAGATTGCTGGAATCGGTGAGGCACATAAGGGAGGTATGGACGGTTCTTTTTTGTACTGCGCCGTATCCGACCCGTTCCGCGATAAAATGATCGCGGGCCCAGCGCGGGTTCGCGTCTGTTATCTGGGGTCGCGGTAATGAGAGACTTGGATACGAGAACATGGTTTGAATCTGGCCTCGTCAGCGACGGGCCTTAAATCTGCCGACTGTGTTCCGCGGCAATGGGGTGAAAGTAAAAGACTTACAACAAAAAAAACCCTGAAGCCTTTTGTGACTCCAGGGTTTGGAAAATGCTGGGTTGCCCTGAAATCACATTCGGCCTACTCCCATTTTGCATGCCGAATTTCTTAGAGCTGGACCTGAATCGGTTTCACTCCATGTTTCGGCTATATGCTGGTAACGGGAAATGAGCATGAATGAAGGCGAATATGTCTGAAGTTGGGGGATTATTTTGAACCGTTCAAAGGCGCAAGAAGAGTATGCGCTTCCTCCGAACGGCGGGGAGATTATCAACCGTTCGCGAACGATCAAGAAATCTTCCCGTTTTTTTCATTTTTTCCTGAAAACTCTATAATCCGTCCTTTGTCGACGCCCCCTGCCGTCTCCACAACGCTAATTCAGGAGCACTTATGCGATTTGCACTCATTCTTATTCTGACACTGCCAGTGCCGGCCATTGCCGAGAGCCTTGGATATGTGATCGTCCAACGGGACCGCGCCCCGGTCTTCAAGGGAAAGGAAATCATCGCCACCGTGCGAAAGGGAATTGAGCTCGAGGTGATTAACGTGCGCGGCTCCTGGTACGGTGTCGATCCGCCAGGCGGCTGGATCAACAAGAACACTGTGAAGTTTGTGCCCGCCCAAAAGGCAGGCGGCGAAGATGCGGAGAGAGCAGAACGCCGTGAGGCCGAACGACGCGAACGGGCTGAACGCAGGGAGACAGTTGAGCGCGACGGGGAAGTCAGACGAGAAGGCGAGGTCCGGAGAGAAGTGGATCGAAGAGAGCGCGACGGGGACCGGCCAAGAGTTGACCGGAGAACCGAACGCGATGGCGACCGAAGAGAGCGGGAAGGAGACCGAAGAGAACGGGAAGGTGAAAGGCCAAGAGATGAGGACAGGAGAGTCGAACGAGAGGGTGACCGCCGAGTTGAACGCGAGGGCGAAAGAGAACGCGACGGCGACCGCAGGAGAGAGGGTGACCGCCGAGTTGAACGCGAGGGCGA
>Ga0066834_10000291_pt1 | contig 23649 bp, 14 predicted proteins | sample ETNtaG_30_FD_66729 | JGI IMG/M metagenome (GOLD analysis project Ga0066834, IMG submission 66729) | Marine microbial and viral communities from oxygen minimum zone, Eastern Pacific Ocean - ETNP201306PF43B | ecosystem: Environmental > Aquatic > Marine > Oceanic | place: Pacific Ocean: Eastern... | reverse complement strand
TGTTTGATAACGCCTACTCGACCTGTCATGTATGTTCACCAAGTCGAGCCAGTATTCAGACGGGAAAATATCCTGCCAGAACGAACTTGACCGAGTGGTTGAGGGGCCGCCCCGAACGTGCTTACGAAAAGCTGCATAGCGCCGAAAAAACTTCGAAGCTGCCTGATGAGGAACAAACACTTGCAGAAATCCTGAAAGCCCAAGGTTATCGCACCGCTTTCTATGGGAAAGCACATTTGGGAAGACATCCCCGGGCCTGGGGTTTCGATGAGTCTACATTTGGATGGTACGGCTCGTATCATTACCCCTTTAAGGTCAGAGGTGGCAATGGGCCTGATGGGAAAGGGGGAGACTATCTAACGGATCGTTTCACAGATTTGGCGGTGGACTTTATTGAACGAAACCAAGATCAGCCGTTTTACCTGCACATGGCTCATTTTGCCGTTCATGACCCGTTAGATGGTCGCAAAGACCTTGTCAAGAAATACCAAAAGAAACTTGCCACGATGCCGGATGATGGGGGGCCTGCTTATATCCTGGAAAAGAATCCAGATGGCCCTGGCCTTTCCAGTGAAGAACTCAGAGCAATTGAAGAAGATCAGACCTTCAAGACCACGCAAGAGAGGCGGGTTTGGTGGGTCAAGCAGAAGCAGGACAATGTTCAGTTTGCCGGCATGGTCGAAGCCATGGATGAGAGCCTGGGGAGAATCCGAGCCAAGCTCAAAGAGCTCGGCCTGGAAGACAATACCATCATCATCTTCACGTCCGACAATGGCGGCATGGCAGCATCGAACCAGTATTGTGACATCAACAAGTCTCAAGGCGCGCTCAATCGTCGCTTTGCCACATCAAATCTCCCATTACGCGGCGCAAAAGGCTGGAACTACGAAGGTGGCGTCCGCGTGCCGCTGATTGTCCACTGGCCGGGGCATACCGAGGCCGGCAAAACATCGCATGCCGTGGTAACCGGAACCGATTACTACCCATCCCTGCTGGAGATGATCGGCCTTCCCTCCATGCCCAAACAGCACATGGATGGCAAGAGCTTCGTTCCCGCCCTCAAAGGCAAGGCCTATGACCGTGGCGCGGTCTACTGGCACTTCCCTCATTACAGCAACCACGGCTACCAGAGCCCGGGAGGCGCAATTCGTCTGGGCAAATACAAACTGCTCGAATACTTCGAAAATGGAACCGTTCAGCTATTCGATTTGGAAAACGACATCGGTGAGAAGCACGACATTTCGAAAGAGAATCCGGAGACAATGAAGAAACTGCTGAGGATGCTGCACGGGTGGCGCAAAGAGGTGGACGCAAGAATGCCGAAAGTGAAGACATCCTCGAGCAGACCGAAAACGCGGCCGACAGGAGGCAAAGCCCTGGCTGCCGCCGTCGAAAAATTCGCGCCCGGCTGGAAGATCCGCAATTGGGGCGGGCCCAGGATGAAACCCGGTTTACGGAACGAGTGGATGGGGCGCAGGAATGTGATGCTCACGCATCCGCACAGCACGGAGGTTCCGTGTGTCCTCTTTCGGGAATTCGAAGTTCCGGCCGGCAGGAAAACCGCGCTCGAGTTTGCTGTGAGCAACCACCCTAAAGGCGACTGGAAACTCGTCGTCCGGATCGACGAACACGACGTGCTCGCAAAATCAATTGAAGACTCTCAGTGGAAAGAGTTTCGTGTCGACCTGACTGAATATGCGGGGAAAACAGTTACGCTCGAGCTGGAGAACCGTGCGACCGGCTGGGCATATGAAGCCGGCTACTGGAGCCGGATCGAGATCGAATCCGAGTGAGAAGGACGAAAGAGGGTCAGGTCTCTTTCTTTCTTTCTTTCTTTCTTTCTTGCTTGCCGCTGACCAATGAAACCTGCCCCGTTCTAATCCCAAAACAAGCGCGATTTTCTGTATCCGTTTTGCCGGGCACAGGTTCGACCAGGCATGCGGGTCATTTCAGCGTAAAGAAATGAAGAAATGAAAACCGCGCTTGCTCTGGGGGCTAGCCTCCTAAACTCGAGTATGCAGTTGAGCCCTGCCCCGGCCCCATGCGATCGCGAGGTGATGCAGCGATTTATGCGGGTCTACTACGCGCCTTGACCGGATCGTCGGCCGCGCAGTTGTTTCTTCAAAAGTCTTCGTCGAGCTTCTCGAGCTGCTCGAGCAGCTCTTCGTCATTCTGTTTGAGAACGCCTTCGCCCTGGTCCCGGACGGCCACCTGAACTAATGCGGCAATCTGTGCCATGCGCCCCTCCAGTTGGCCTCTGCCGTCCATCAGACGTCCGGCTCTGTCCCTTTCCGGTGGTCGCTTGGCCCAATGGTAGTTCACGAAGATGCGAACCATTTCGTTCCCGTCGTTTTTCACACCGGCGTACCATTTCTGCAGTTTTGCTTCGGTCCTTTTCATGGTGCCGGCTGCGGCCGGGGTGAACTTCTTTACTACGTTCATATAAGCCGTACCGATATCCTGCCCATTGTTGTCGCGCCATTCCGGGGCCGCTTTGACGGCACACTTGACGATCCCGGCGACCAGGCCAGGCGCCATCTCGTTTTTCTCATCGATGTGTTTCTGCAGGACGGAAAGCAGGGCTTTGTTGGCGTACCAGCACTGCCAGTCACGGAGGTCGTGGACTGCCGCGTCGAGCGCTTTGCCGATGGCCGGGACGGACGCACGCACTTCCTTCCTGTCGATGTGCCGGCTGAGCACTTCGCCAGCGAAGGCGTAGTGGCGAGAATCGTTGCCTTCAACGTATCCAATCACAACGGTCGCTATCTTGATCGCGGTCTTCGGGCCTTTGCAGCGCCCGGCCCAGGCTGCGGAGACGGCCACCTTGCGCTCGAAAGCGTTGTCGCTCTCGGCCAGTGACAGCAAGACCTCATCGTCCCGGCCCTTGCCGAGTTTTGCGAGTGTCTGCCCCCAGACCTTCATTTCATGAATTACGTTCTGCATGGGCTGGCGCGTCTCCTCGCCGCCCAGTTCTGTCATCTGTACGGGAGGCGCGGTATCGAGCCACTGCTGCTGCGCCTTGACCACTTCGGCAACTTTCTCTTCCACCGCGGGCGTGAGTTTGTAGACGCTTCGCTTCATCGCTCGTTGAGCTATCGGCCAGCCGGGCCAATCGCTCTTGGGCACTTTGATGTAACACTTGATGAGGCCGGAGATGAGGTGAGGTGTCTTTTCAGTTTCCGGATCCAGATAGCGGTCCAGCACGGGCGCACAGCCATCCATGACTCCATTGGAAAACATGCCCCGAAGGTGGTGCGCGACATTGTCCAGGACAAGAGCGATGGCCGGGAACGCATCTCTGGCTTCGGGACGCTCAACGTGAGCTCTGATGAGTTCCCAGGCGAACCCGAAAATGCGGGCATCGTTGCCCTGCCAGTTTTTCGCTGCCGCGGTGCCGACTCTCAGCGCAGCGACGGGATCTTTCATGAAGCCTCCACGCCTTCTGTTGAACATCAGGATGGCTCTACTTCGAGTGCCCGGATCCTGGCTCTCGGCCATAGCCAGTGCGATTTTGTGAGACGCTTCATTTTCAACCTTGAAATCATCGAGCACTTTCGCGGTCGACTGCATGACCCGGGCATCGCTGAGGGATTGGGCCGCCAGGGCCAGCAGCTCTTCGACTGCGTTCTCATCGAGCTTCCCGGCTTTGTGCAGCGCAAGCGCGACATCCCATCCTCCCATGCGGACGCCGGGGTGCGTGTCCTGAACCAGTTCCTTGACCAGAGGCAATCCGGCTTTTCCCTGGCGAGCGATCGCTGACGCAGCCTCCTCAATAACCGTGAAGACCGGGTGCGTCAGGAACCGGGCGCACTCTCTGGCTGACTTATCTTTAAAGAACTCCCGGCAATCCTCATGAAAACGTTCGTCAGGTGGACGCCACCCGTTTCGCCCGCCGCCGCTTTCTGTGAATGGCTCTTTCGCTCGCACTTCAACTCCCTTGGGGCCGGCTGGTCCGAGCCCCAGCCTGACCAGACGTCTTGAGCCGGTACCGCAGCCGGCCAGCTTTGCCGCGAGGACATTTCTGTCGGGCCGGAGGAGTTCAAGGGCCTTCTGGCCGAGGTCAAACCTGCGCGGGCCATCGCCCTTTGTGAATGACATGATGCGCACACCATTGAGAAAGACGTCCCCGCTCACCGCCGGATCGACGGCCAGGCACATCGAGGTATACGCTGCTTTTTTTGCCGGCTCCTCCTCTACGGCGGCGAGGATCCCGGCGTCCTCATCGGCCTCCGGATCGGCATCCAGAAAGTCGTCCGGCAGGTCATCCCCTTTGCTTCGATTGAATTCCCTGCGAACCAGCAAGGTCTGCGCTGACGGTGCTGGTTCAGTGGCCTCGACGACCTTTGCCCAGCCAGTCGGCTTGTGATCGACCTCAACCCATGTCGGGCCTGGTTCAGGATGATCGTTATCGACTCCGTAAACATAGTGCTCGTCCTTTGCCGCATCGCCCCCTTCGAGCATGATGTCCCACAGGTGCACCTTCGCCTTCGCGGGCTCGGGCTCGTCCCTTTTTGCTGCCCGTGATCTTGGCAGGACTGGATTCACAATCCTGGCTGCCAGCTTCTTCATCGCCTCACGTTCCTCACCGATATAAATGACGAGCGCGTCGAGCTGTTGCTTCGCTTTCCATTCGTTACCGGCCCTGATGTTGTCTTCGATCAGAGCCAGGCTGGCCTGGTAATGTTGCTCTGTTCCGTGATATACGGCCTTCAATCCTGCAACGTATTTTCTTTCTGAATCGGTGGCGGGTTCCGATCGCTCTAAAGCCGAGGCAAGCTCTTTCCAGTTCTTTTGTTTAAAGAGGGCCGCCAAGCCTGAGAGATTCGCGGGTGGGCGTGTCCCGAATGTACCTTTCGGCGCGCCGAAGACGCGGAGCTTCTGCTTGGGCAACGCGTAGGCCATCCCAAGCCGCGAGGTCGAGCCCATGGGAGCCAGCGCCTGCATCGAGCCATCGCGCTTGTGTATCAGCTCGTAGTGCCAGATCAGGTTGTTCATATAGAGGTTGAATTCAGGCGCCGGTGCGAGGTGTGCCCCTGGTGCGCCCCAGGCCATGGCAAACATCCGCGCACCATGGCCGTGCAGTCGATTGCGGTAGGCATAGGTGATGGGCCGAGCTGTCCATCGTGCAAGGTCTTCCGCTCCGAGGATGGACAGAGTGATCGCCATGGTAGCGTTCATACCGTTGTAAGCCGCACCGTGGTAGTGCGACGCGGTCACTGTGTGATCGCCATAAGGCATACACGCGCCCACTCCCTTGCCAAAGAAGCGAATCGAACGCAGTAGCACATCGCGGTCGACTTCCAGCCCGGCTTCGCGCGCGAGCACCAGGCCCATGTAACAGACAGAACCGACCTGATTGACCGCGCCGTAACCGCCCGGCGGGCAGCCATGCGACCACGAGCCGCAGGTCATTTGCCCCTTCTCGAGCACTTCGACCAGTTTGGCCGCGGACTCGAGCACTGCTGAATCACCGGTCAACAGATAGTATTCACAGAGCGTGACGAGGGCATAGCTCGACCACCACGAATTCAATCCGCCGTATCCGAGGTTCTTCTTTTTTGCCAGGCGATAGGCGGAACGGCGCACCAGTTCCAGGGCCTCGTGGTCATCCATCCCCAGCAGGAAAAGCCCGTCCCACCAGAACGAAACGCCGGTGTCGCCCTTTGTATTGAGCACATTTCGCAAGACCTTCCTGCCGACTGCGTCGGACTTTGGACAATTGAAAGGCCAAGTCTCTCGGTAGCTGCCCTGCACGCCAAGCTCGATATTCACCTGTAGGACCTCTTGCCCGCGCACGACGTCGAGGATGAGCTGGCCGTTTCGCGCCTCGCTCTTCGCATCCGCCAGAGCATAGCCGAGCGGAACGCGGGGATCCCGTTCCTTCTCGAACAGATGCCCATAGGCGCCAATGACGAGGTCGCCCTTTTTGAGAGCCTTGCGCGCAGGAGAGTCAGGCTCAACGGTCATGACCGTGACCGCACTCTCGTTGTTCAGCTCTCTGAGCTGAGCCCCACATGTTCCCAGGGGAAAGGTCCCAGGCCCCGAACGCCGATTGAGAAAAAAGGTCACCGCGCCGTGTTGCCGGAGCGCAGTCGCCTTCTCTTCTTTGCTCAATTGCCGCAGCGGCTTGCCCATGTATTGCTTGCGCAGATCGACGTGCGTGTCAGCCGCCTCTGCACCGTCAGGAAGTTTCCCCAGCACGGAGGACTCCCGATCTATCGACAGATGAGGTCGATGGTCGTCGCGTAGCTTTTGCAGTTCTTCTGCCAACTCAGCATCAGAGAGTGTTGGCTTCGCCGAAAGCAGTGACGGCGTAAACAGAATTGCAAGCGCAGCAATGTGGATGATGTGGGAACGATTCATGCGGGGTGTCTGTGCGATTTACCGAGAATGAATGATAAACGGTTCTCGATGAATCGGATACTGGCGGTAGCAGAATCGACTGGAGTCGACTTCAGTCGATTGTAGTCGACGGTCGTGGCCACGGGCTGCTGCCATCCTGTGGTTCCTCCTCAGACAGCAGGCTGGCAGCCCGCCGCCACGGTGCGGCGAAATCGCCGTTACTTCGCTCTCTTCAAAACAAGATACGGCGGCTTCCAATCTTTCGGTTTGTCGCTGCTGAAGCCACCGGCTTCGATGAACAGGTAGGGCTCTGTCGGGCCTATCTTCTTCTCCTCGGTTTCCAACTCGAGGTCGACATCGAGGTCAAGATCATCCGCGTCATCCACCCCCAACGTCACTTCCGGTTCTTTGGGGTTATTGGGGAGCTCGACTTGCCGGATGGTCATCAGCAGCGCTTCGCCGCGGCTGGAGTCCATCAGGGTGTTGCCCGTCCAGATGCGTCTGGGATCGTCGGTCTTGCCGTCGTCATTGAAGGTGATCGATCGGAATGGAGTGCGGCCGGGATCCTTCTTCTTTTGGATTTTAAATTCGTCGAACGTCGCGACCTGGTCGATGACCCGCCAGGTGCCGAGGATCTCTTTGTTGGCGATGAACTTTTCGTCGTACACATATTTGTCGGATTCCTTGAAGGTGGACTGCCATTTGGAAGTCAGTTTGGGCAGCACGAGCAGGAGCTCATCACTCCCGGGCGCATTGGAGATGAAGCTGTAGGCGCGGCCGCGGAGAATTTCCGTCTGAGCGCGGGTGATTTTTCCGGTTGGGGACTTCACCGGCTCAGGGATGGCCGCATAGGCATCGGAGAAGAGCTTGAGGCCAAACTTCTGCACCTCAGGACTGGCCGTCTGGAGTTTCTTGGCAATGCCGCCGACCGGGCCGGTCGATTGAAAGTCGATCCGCTTCTTGATGAGTTCAGCGATGGGCGGCAGCACTTTTTTGTAGTAACGCTTGTCGGTCGCGATGGGTGTGAGTGCCTTCGTGGCCGTGGTGTGCATCCACCAGTCCTCGTGATTCACAAACGACACGAGCCGATCGACGTGCGGTGCAATACGCTCGGGGCCGGCCCGGGCGATGGCTTTCATGGCGGCCTGTGTTACCCACCACGACTCATCGGGATCGCTGAGCATTTTACCGACGAGGCCGAACATCTCGTCGGTCACCCGATCGGCCGGCAGGGCCCTTCCTTTGAACATGCCGGTGATCGGCAGAAGACCGGTTTGCCGCATGCGAGGGTCTTCGCTCTTGAGCAACTCGAGGATGAGGTGGTCTCGTTTGTGTTGTCCGATCGCCCGGGCGGTCATCACTCGAACACCAAACTCCGGGTGACGGGCATACATCCGCAACGTGTCGTCGCTGACATCTTTGTGATTGATGCGGCGGAGGATAGGCCACGATGCATCGGTGGGGACCACCTCATTGCTCAAATCCTGGGCTTTGCCGGGTTTGTATTCGGCCGGTTCGTTCGATTGAAAAGCATCGTCCGCGGCGTTGCCCCAGGGGCGTTTGGGCAGGGAGTATGTTTTGCACCATTGGGTCTTCGGCGCGCCGAACAGGCGAAGTTTTTTGCGTGGCAGCGTGTAGGCGAGCGCGTGGTAAGTGCCCCACGAGCGGGAATGCTCGGACGCCGAATTGTCGTAGCCTTCGCCGCCTGAGATGCCGATGCTGCCGTCGACACGCCGTGAGAGATCGTATAGCCAGCGGCGCTCGTTCATAAAGGAACGGTACTGGACGGGGCGCCTCTCCGGCATCAGTCCCATGGCCGTGCTGTGCCAGAGCTCGCCGATGCCACCGCCGGTGTGGCCGGCCATGAACCACGACGTGGCATAAAAACTCTTCATGGCTGAGTTGTTCCGCGCCCGTGCGTAGATTGATGACTCACCCTCGGGCGACAACAGAGCCGCAGCCGCCATGGTTACGGCCAATCCGCCGGTCTTGCCGTTGTCACGGAATCCGCCTTCGGGCCAGTGGTCTCCGTAAGGAACGTTGCCATGGCCGGCAAAACGGTAGAAGTGTTTGAGCGAGGTTTGAAGCATGTATTCGTCCACCTCGACGCCGCACTGCCGCGCCAACAGGAGGAACGTGACGCAGTGCACGCCCGCCGCGTTCATGTGTCCGCCCGCCATGTAGGTGAAGCCCGCGTGCCCGCGGCCGCTCCAGCCGCCGCTGTATAACGTCTTCCTGAGTTCCTCAGTCATTTTCTTGATGACCGGCAGGATACGGCGGTCTCCGGTGCGCAGGTAGTATTCACAGACGCCCGGGCCGAGCATCCCATTGCTCCACGGATAAGAGCCAACGCCTTCAAAATCCTTCATCCATTTCTTGACGACCTCCAGGTCTTTCTCCTCACCGGTGGAGAGCAGAAACAGCACCGATCCCCATCTCGGTTTTTCATGCGTGGCAAGGAGATCGGCCATCTTCCTGACGATGCGGTCAGACTTCTTGCAGTTGAGCGGCCAGGTCTCGCTGTAAGTGCCGAGCACCGGAATCTTGACGATGACCTCATACGCCACGGCTGCGGCCGCTTTCGGCTTTCCTTTGGCAATAGTCTTCGTCAGTTCGTCGGCATCATCACCGGGGAGGGCGAGGGCGCCGGGAGCCACTTTTTTGACCGGCTTACTTCTCGAGGGCTTGTCCCTCACGATCATCTTCAGCACGCCATCCGTGGCCTCAGCTTCGGAGATGATGTTGCCGAGGATGATGCGCGGGTCGACGTCCTTCAGGGTCTTGCCGTTGATGCTCTCGATGATTTGACCGGGCTTCAGCTTGCCCGTTGCCGCAGCCGGAGAATCCTTCTCGACATTCTTGATACGCATGGTAAACGCCGGCTGAATCAGCTCGAGACCAATCCCGACCGGCCCGAAGTGCGTGATCGTCCAAGTCCCCTTCTCGTTTGGATAAGGGTGGAATTGCGGATGGACTTTGTAGTACGAACTCCCGGCCAATGCATCGTAAAGCGAGCCGGGGGCAGCCGGGACATTCGCCACCAAGCCCAGCAATACCGCGGTGATGGTTACCCCCATTTCCGTTGAAATCTTCCTGCTCTTCATATCGTCTTGTCCGCGGATACTCATTTAAGTCAGGGAAGGTTATCCCCTGAATGCTCCATTGCCTGTCCAGGAGGGTGTCCTTATGCGTCAAATTTGGTGACCAGTTGCGCCAGCCTCACAGCCTGCATTACTTGCCCAGTCCAAGTCGTTGATGGATGTCGTCTTTTCTGAATGGTGAAGCCGGCAGTTTTCAGTTGTAACGAACGGCAGGAACTAAGTAGAAAAGACAGTTACGATAGCATCAGATTTCTCTTTCCGACCACCATCCGGACCAGGCTCACCATGATCAAACACATCGTCCTATTCAAAATCAAAGACACTGTCATGGAAGACCAGGTTCAGCATGTCTTTAGTGAACTTGCCGGGCTGAAAGACCTGATCCCCGGCCTGCTCGATTTCTCCGGTGGCCCTTACTCGAGCCCGGAAGGCCTGAACAAGGAATTCACACATGGCTTCATCATGACCTTCAAAACAGCCGAGGACCGGGACATCTACCTCCCGCACCCGGAACACGAACGCGTCAAGGAACTCGTTATCCCTTGCGTCGATGATGTTGTTGCCTTCGATTTCGAGGACTAACGCGCTGATAACCATATACGGCACGTTCAGGGGCTGTTGATGTGTGAAAATCGCAAAATGGGAAGCTATGAGACATCATAAGCCTCAATGACGCATCAGCCGCCCCTGGCCGATGGATATGAGGGCAGTGACGGCGCCATCGTCATCCAAACCCAGAGCGACTGAGCGGTCTGGTGGGTCGGGCCGTATCGGAGCCTCACTCGGGCCAGATTTACGGGTTCGAGTGTCGGAGTCCCCTTTCGTCTGCAACCGAAATTCCCTAAGCGCCAAACGACCCAGACGCGGAGCCAAGTAGAACACATGAAAAAAATCGAAAATCTCACATGGCGTCAGATGCATGTCTCACACCTCGGCTGCATCAAAGGTTGTCTTGAATTTCTGGGGATAGATGTTTCTCCGCCATGGCTGTTTGGTGCCACGGGTCACGCGTTCGTCATCAATGTTCACGAAACCGCATGCCCAAGCGGACCAACTGCATGGAATACGGAGATGCTTTTCGCCCTGGGTAAAAACATCGGTTACAACGCGGGCGGCTATTTCTGTATGAAATCCAGTGAGAGCTTCGAGGATTTCCAGGAGAAGAGCTGGCAAATGGTGCAGAAATCCATAGACGGCGGCACGCCCTGTTTCGGCTGGGAACTGGCCATCCCCGAATACTATGTGGTCAATGGATACGATGAGACCGGCTATCTCTTTTCCGGCCCCGGTGCTGAGGAAGGAGGGCCGGAGGCCAAACCATGGCGCGAGTTGGGGGACTCGGGGATCGGTGTTCTCGAAATGTTCACAGTGGACGCAGGCGAAGCAGTGGATGACTCGGTGGCGGTAAAGGAGGCACTGAGTTTTGGATTGGCGCACGCCAGCACCAGAAGCTGGATCTTTCCAAAATACAGTTCCGGCGTGGAAGGCTTCGAGACGCTGATAAGAGGCATCAAGGATGACGTTTCGGAACCATTCGGTTTCGCGTACAACATTGCCGTGTGGACGGAATGCCGCGAGATGGCAGTGCTCTTCCTGAAAGAGGCAAAAGAACGAACGGGTCTGGACGGCCTATACAACAGCGCTGTCGGTCATTACGAAGCCACAGCATCAGCACTGCGAAAAGTGGCAGACGCTTTCCCCTTTCATGGCATGAGCCCCGAACATCTCAAAGACTCGGACCTGCGTGCTGTTGCGATTGAGGAGCTTGGCAAAGCAAGAGATACCGAACGCGCCGGTCTTAACGCTCTCGAAGCCATCCGTGATGCGCTTTAGCAGCGACGATCCCGTCAGTAGAAGGACTCTTTACGCAGGAATGTCCCAGCCTTTCACCCACGGGCCACTTCTGAAAAACCACTTACTCTGATTGCATGAATTCATCCTCAGTCCTGTTGTTGCTTACTCTTGGCGTGCCGCTTTACGGGGAGACCTTCACGATCAACAGCATCGTCCCCGATCGAATGCCGGGGGATTTGGAACTGGCGGTCATCCCCACCCCGCAGGAATCAGATTGGCCGGACAGGATGATTCGGGCCGGACAGGTAGCGATCGTTGTTTCGGATCCGAAGAAACTGAGGGCAGGCAAAGATGAACTCATAGAACTGTTTGGCGGCCCTGAGAATGTGGAGTTTTTTACCAGACAGAAGAAAGCCGAGGCCAGGGAAGGCATCACCTCTACGATTTCAATCTCAGTCCCTGAGCGGGCCATCGCCGGCGGGCACAGGGAGGCTTACAGGCTGTCCATCAAACCTGGTGAGGAGCGACACCGTATCACGATAGAAGGCAACACTTGGCAGGCGTGCCACTGGGCGTTGCAGACGCTCAGGCAGATCTGTTACCTGAAGGACAGCAGCCTCTACATCCGCTGTGGCCGGGTGACCGATTGGCCCGTCTTCCCGTTGCGAGGCTGCAAACGGCCGCAGCCATGGGAGCACTCGTTTAAATCAAATTTTCGGTATTCGGTGAATGGGCTGCGCACGAAAGAACAGTTTCAGAATCACTTCATGGATCGGTTCATTCCTGATCCTTTTATCGGACGCGAATTGGATACGTCCGAGAAAACGATCGAGAAATTCGAAGAGCAGATGGCACAGTTCAACACCGACGGCGCGACCGGATACGCGTTTCACGTGGATGACATGCCCATGAAGCTCTCCGATTCGACTCAGGCAAGATTCAACGGTAACTACGAAGCCGCGATCCATTCGTTCTTGTCAAGCATGAAGTCAGCAAGAGACCGCATCGATCCGGGCGATTCACTTTATTTTATTGCGCAGCCGTACTGGACGAACACCAATTACAGGACCTATGCGGATGCCATTAACAAGGCCGGAGGTCTACCTTCCGACCTGGGGATGATCCTGTGCGGCCACGAAGTGACCAGTTGGGCCCTGCCTAGGGATGACATCCAGGCTTACCGTGAAGCATTCAAGACCATCAGAACAAAGGCGCTCATATACGACAACATTTACGATTCGACCTTCATCCCCGTGGATGCCCGCCCCGCGGAATTGGCAGAGGTCATCGACGGCGTCATCCCCGAACAAGCCACCGCTACTGGCCGGATCACTCGCCTTGATTGGGGCTGGAATCCCAGGGCATACAATCCCGATCGCAGCCTCAAGCTCGCATGCCGTGAACTCGCAGGGCTCAAGCACTGGGACACGCTCTACCATGCCATCCGATTGAGCGATGGACGTCTTCCCGGCCCAAATTACGAACCGCGCAAGGCCGCGCTGGGGCGGTTCAAGGTGCTCACCAGGCAACTTCATTCTTACCTGGACAAGCTGAACGAAATCGCGGATGACGCAGGCAACATCCCCGGCGGATTCGAAATTAAAGGGCCGGCTGCGGTCAGCCATCCGTTTAAAGGAATCATCGACGACTTGGGCCTGTTCTCTATCGCGCTCAGCGAAGACGAGCTCGATGCCATCTACGAGGAAGGGCTGGAATCTCGCCTCGAGGAAAACGATGAATTACGAGAGGCCGCGGTCGGTATCTGGCTCATGGATGATCCGTCCTCGGAAAGAGTGTTGGACAGTGCCGGTCGCAAGATCCATGCGGCAGTGAAAGGAAGACGGACTCGAAAGGTCGCGGGCAAACATGGCCTTGCCCTCCGCTTCCCCGGTAACGATGGCAACAGCGTGCGCGTCCCATACCGGCCGCTGCTGCGGCTCAACGCTTTCACGATCACCACCTGGATAAAGGCCCGGCACACCGGTAACTACCAAGTGATCCTGCACCGGTTTGGTAAAGATGATCACCGCAATTATTCGCTCATCCTCGACAAGGAGGGCCGCCCCTACGCAGACGTTTTTCCCGTCCCGGGAGTGAGCGCAAACATCAAGGTAACCGACGATAAGTGGCATCACCTTGCAGTCACGCTCGAAGGAAGGGAATCACGGATCTACGTGGACAACAGACTGAGAGGCACACGCCAGGTGAAAGGCGGTCTGAGTTTTCGCGGCGACGCGCCGCTGAGCATCGGCGCCACTTCCAGTCCGAATGTTTCGAGGCCCAAAGGCTACGCTTACGGGGTAGTCCATCACCTCACTGATTTCGTCGAGGGGATCGATAAACACGAGGCCACGTCCGCGCAGATGAAAAACGCATACAAGGAAATGAAAGCAGCCCGGCTTAGGAACAAGATTCAGATCGATGGAAGGATGGAGAATGCCTGGTCCGTCACTTCACCCGCTGGCAACTTTGTCATCGGCCACAACGGCGAACCGGCCTCAGAGCCAATCCAACTCTCCGTCCGTGCGGGCTACGACGCCGAGAATCTGTATCTGTCCATCACGAATCGTTCAAAGGCGCAAAGCGAAGCAGAACTGGCAAAGCTCACACGCCGGGACCGCATCCTGGCAAACGGACTCGGCCCCGATCACCTGATCGTCCTTCTCGACCCCGGTCATACCCACAAATGGAGCTACGAATTCCGAGTCTCCCGCAACGGGACAATGCACGACGGCCGCTTCCACATCGGGTCCGCCGAAACCCCGCAGGGCAAGCAATGGAACAGCGGCGCAAAAGTCGCCACGCACAGCACGGCAGCTCAATGGACGGCCGAACTGGCCATCCCGTTGAATAGGCTCGGAAAAGCGCCGGCGAGCGGCAGCGTGTGGGGCATCAATTTCTGGGCACGAAAGCCCGGCACTCCGCCCCTCATTTGGTCCCACAAGATTCGCTGGTGGGGGTTCACCGATACTCGGCAGGCGGGGCATTTGCTGTTTGAGTAGAGGTTTCGCAGTTTTGGGGGATTGTCGAGGCAAGCTGCGCACACGTCCTCGTCATAGCCTTTGTCTCTGTTTATCTGCCAGAGCATTCGAACCGACGAAGACTAAGATTACGCCACCACAAACCAACCCGGACAAACAAATGAACTTTTTTCTATTCGCAGTCTGCTTCTTCGGCTGGGGGCTAGCCATCTTCATCATGACCATTGTAGGCAAGGCTCTCGACTGGAAGACCGTCATCGTCTGCAATCTCATCGGGTACACTTTTGCCAATGTCTACTTCATCCCTAAGGCGAAGCTGGCATGGACTCTGAATCACGGCCTGGCTGCGGCGGTAGGCATTCTGTTCGTGCTCTCAAATGTAGCCTACTACAAACTGTGTGAATCAGGTGGACAGGCTAGTGTCTTGGCGCCTCTGACTGGACTCTATGTCATTGTCCCTGTAATTCTCGGCGTCGCGTTCCTCGAGGAGGATCTGACCGTGCAGAAGATTGGTGGTGTGGCTCTGGCGGTTGGCGCGATTTACTTGTTGTCGACAAGCCCGAGCGCTGCTTGACATGTGCCCTGCCGCTTCCCTTGGCACATACAGATCTGCGTGCCGGCGACTGACCCCATCATTCCAATCATCCACCATTGGATCATCCTTCCATCTTCCTCTTTCATTGACTCGATTGATGCCCCCTCCTAACATCCGCTCAACAGGAGTTTGGCGCCGGAAAACATAGAATTCGACCATTAAATCCCAAAACAGAACTTACTCATTACTTATTACTCATCACATCCGCCATGCGTGTCATCCCAGCGATTCTTGCACTGACGATTTTGCTGCTTTCGCCAGCGGCTGCTGAAGAAAAGCAGAACGGCCTCCTCTGGCAGGGCGGCGACCTCGAGCTCCAGATTCTCATGGAATATGTGAGCAAAGTGCTGGACAAACGATTCGTGTACAACCCGAACGACATCAAGGGCAAAAAGGTGGCGATGCTCTCGAACAAGCGGATGGAGCCCGAAGCGATGTACGAGCTCCTGCAGACGATTCTGCAGATGAATAAATACGTCCTAGTCGAATACAAGGACTACATCAGGGTCGAGCCCGCGGCCAATGCGAAAACTATGCAGACAGGCGTTTTCAACGCCGACGAGGCTAAAACATTCAAAGGCCAGGATCGCCTGATTACCCAGGTCTTCACTCTCGATCACACGGAAGTCGCCTCTCTGAGTGCCATGCTTACCAGGATGATTCAGCCGCAATACGAACAGATCATTCCCTTGACTAACAGCAACATGCTGGTCGTCACCGGATTTGCGCGAAATGTCGAACGAATCGGGGCTGTAGTGAAAGCTGCGGATACTCCTGCGCCCAAGGTGATCTCCGAATACCGTGAGCTTAAGCACGCGGACGCGGTGGATGTAGCCAAGCAACTGATCACCATCGCCAAGAATATCCAGGCATCCCGGCCGACCACTGGCCTCATCAACAAAAGAATACCGCCGCCATCCATCGCCGCGGTCACAAAGACGAACGGCCTTATCATCACCGGGCTTGAAAAAGAAGTCCAGGATGTAAAGGACCTGCTCGACCGTATCGACCAGCCGGGCGTCGAGATGAAGAGTGAATTCATCGAGCTCAACTACGCGGTCTCCACTGACGTGGCTAAACATCTTTTGCCAATCGTGAAATCCATGACTGACGAGCGGAAAAAGCCGGGCGTGAAAAATGGGCTCGGCCCCGTGCAGTTGTCCGCAGACGCACGGACTAATGGTATTTTGATCACAGCCGCACCTGACGAGCTGGCAGTTTTCAAGAACCTGATCGAGAAACTCGACGTCGATCTGCCTCAGCTTGAATCGGAAGTCCGAGTCTTTCCTGTCAAGAACGCGGAAGCGGAAGATCTGGCCAAAGTGCTGGTGCAGATTCTCAAACCCAAAGAAGCGCAAGGCACGTCCACATCGAAGACTGCCGCAGCGGCAGCGGCCGCCAAGCAGGCGGCTAGAACGGGCGATGTCGATCTTGGCGCGCCGACGGACCTCGAGGTAGTCGCGCAGGGCGGAGCTATCGTTGTGCGGGCACCGGGTATCACCCTCGACCGCATTGCGGAGCTGATTAAAGAGCTCGACGTCAGGAGACCCAAAGTACTGATCGAGGCCGCCATCGTTGAGCTCACTGTAACGGATGATTTCAATCTCGGGGTCGAGCTCGCAACCGTGGATACGCCCACCGGCAAGCCAAAGCCCTTCGGTGCTACCAGCGTCGGTATCTCCAGCCTGGTGGATACGAACAACGACGGCACCATCGATGCCCGTGTACCGCTGCCCGGAAACGGCATCGTTGCCGGCGTGTTCAAAGATTCTTTCGGCGACATCCCCGTCCTGCTCAAAGCGCTCGACGAGAAGGCCGGTGTCCGTGTGCTCGCTGTGCCGATGGTCATCGCCGACCACAATGAAGAGGCAACTTTTTCCGCGACCGATTCGTTCCCCGTTGCCATGTTCACCACCACTCAGTCCACGACGGACGTCACTTCGTTCGGTAATTTTCAGGAAGCAAAAATTGAGCTCAAAATCAAGCCCAACATAAACGAGGAAGAGGGCTACTTGCGTTTGGAAATCGATCAGCTCGTAGAATCCTTCCAGGGCGATCCAGTCGCCACAAATCTTCCGCCCCGCAAGGTGAGCCGGCAGGTCAAAGCCACCCTCACCGTGCCCAACCGGAAAACGGTCGCGGTAGGGGGGCTAAGCAACCACCGTGTCGAGCGCAGCCAGTCAGGCGTGCCCATCCTGCAGCACATTCCGATTCTCGGCGCGGCCTTCAGGGCGAAAGGCAAGAGAAATGTTTCCACCCGCCTTTATGTCTTCGTGACTACCACCATTCTGAAAGACGAGTCATTTGAAGACTACCGGAAACTCTCTGAGGAAAAGAAAGATAAGATGGACGAATTCATGAAGGAACAGGAAAAGACCCGGGGCTGGAAGCTCTGGAAGAAAGACGAGCGCAAGGAATATGACAAAGGAACGGAAGCTCCGGTGAGAAACTATCTGGACGGGAACAGGGACAAAAAGGAAGAGTAAAGATTCAGTGAGTTTGTTGTCGCCCCAGCTTACTCATTGCTTATTACTCTTTACGACACCATGGCCGATCTATCCGACAACATTCTGGATCAATTTGTGAGTCACGGGGTGATCCAAGCCGAGAAACTGGATTTCTGCCGCAATCTTGCCGAAGAGACCGGCCGCACCCTGGAGCGGACGGTCGTCGAAGAGGGCCTGCTCTCTGAAGCTGAGATACTGCAGCAATACGCGGAAAAACTCGGAATGGAATTTTTTGAAGAACTTGGCGGCCGCCGCGTCTCACATCTGTTCCTCGATCACGTGCCTTTGCAGTTCGCACGGCAGAATGCACTTGTCGGTCTCATGAACGGCAGTGGCCGGCTGGAGGTCGCCACCTGTGCTCCGCTGGAGCTGCATCCTCTCGACGATCTCAGCCGGATGCTGAATGTCGAGTTTGACACGGTGCTGGCCACGCGGCCGCAGATACTCCAGATCATCAATCAGACCTATCCCCAGGGCGCGGAGATGGTGGGCCAGGTGGTGGAGGAGATTCGAGAGGAGGATATCAACAGCCTGTCCGCCGTGATCAGCGATACGGAAGATCTCCTCGACGTCGCCAACAAAGCGCCGGTCATAAAACTGGTGAACACCATTCTCAGCCAGGCCAACCGCAATCGGGCCAGCGATGTTCACATTCAGCCTTACGAAGAAAAAGTCGTCGTCCGCTACCGCATCGATGGCCTGCTCGATGACTACCAGGTACTGCCCAGAAAGGTCCATGACGCGCTCGTGTCGCGCATCAAAGTCATGGGCCGTATGGATATCGCCGAACGCAGATTTCCCCAGGACGGCCGCGCCACCGTTCGGGTGGCAGGGCACGAGATTGACCTCCGCATCTCTTCCATTCCGACCTCGCATGGTGAACGGATTGTCCTGCGATTTCTCGACAAAAGCTCCGGTCTCTTTCGTCTGGAAGAAATCGGCCTGGAAGAGAATCACCTGAAGAAGCTCGATACGCTGATCCATTTCAGCCACGGCATCATGCTCGTCACAGGGCCGACCGGCAGCGGCAAGACAACCACCCTTTACGCGGCCCTCGACAAAATCAACACCAAAGAAAAGAACATCATCACTATCGAAGATCCTATCGAGTACCAGCTCTCCGGTATCAGCCAGATGCAGGTCAATGAAAAGAAGGGCTTAACCTTCGCAGAAGGATTGCGCTCAGTGCTCCGCCAGGATCCGGACGTCATGATGGTCGGAGAGATTCGCGACAGAGATACCGCTTCCGTTGCCATCCAATGCGCGCTAACCGGACATCTCGTCTTCAGCACGCTCCACACCAACGATGCCCCGAGCGCGGCCACCAGGCTGCTGGATATCGGCGTCGAGCCGTACCTGGTTTCTTCATCCGTGGTGGCCGTGATGGCGCAGCGGCTGGTAAGGGTCATCTGCCCGCACTGCAAGACCGGCACGCTCGTCGGTAAGGAGAAACTCGAGCAGATCGGCTTGAAGGCGGAAGAACTACCGAACGGCGAAGTCATGTCGGGCGCCGGTTGCGACACCTGCCGCGGTACGGGTTATTTCGGCCGCACCGGCCTTTACGAGCTGCTGATCGTCGACGATGCCGTACGCGATCAGATCATGCACCGAACCGGCGCGAGCATGATCAAACGCGAGGCCGTCAACCACGGCATGAGAACCCTGCGAATGGACGGCGCAGAAAAAGTGAAAAGGGGCCAGACCACGGTGGACGAGGTCCTGAGAGTGACCCAGATGGATGTGTTCTGATGGGGGCAATGGCCGCCGAGCGAAGAGCAGAATCGTGCTAATTGTAAATTCAATTGCCAATTAGCACGTTTTGGCGGAGAATGCCTGGCATGCTTCAAAGACAATCCGAACAGCTTTTACGCCAACTCCAGCGGAGCTTTCCTGTCATCGCTGTTACTGGACCTCGCCAGTCTGGAAAGACCACTTTGTGCAGATCTTTCTTTGATAAAAAGACTTATGTCTCATTCGAGAATCCAGATGTTCTCGAGCGTGTGACTGATGACCCAAGAGGCTTCCTGAAAAGCCACGTGAAGGGGGCCATTTTCGATGAGGTTCAGCGATGTCCCGGCATTCTTTCCTATCTCCAGCAAGTCGTAGACGAAGACCCGGTGCCAGGGCGATTCATACTTACGGGATCTCAGCAATTCGATTTGATGTCGGGTATCACACAGACCTTGGCGGGGAGAGTAGGAACATTGGAGTTGCTACCCTTCTCGTATAACGAGTGGAATGTCGATGCGGCCGAAAACGACCTGGACTCTGTGATGTTTCAGGGACTTTATCCACCGGTTCACGACCGCGGACTCGATCCGCTTCTGTGGTATCCAAATTACACTCGAACTTATATCGAGCGGGATGTGCGGAAGCTGACGAATGTTCAGAATTTGGCAGCGTTTCAGCGTTTTGTGAGGCTTTGTGCCGGGCGGATTGGGAACCTGGTCAATTACTCTGACCTGGCATCGGATTGCGGCATTACACACAACACCGCCAAATCATGGATGGCAGTCCTGCAAGCAAGCTATCTGGTCTTCCTGCTGCAGCCGCATCACAAGAACTTCAACAAGCGAATAATCAAGACGCCCAAACTGTATTTCTACGACACCGGTCTCGCCTGCTGGTTGCTTTCAATCCAGTCTGCAGAGCAGCTAAATTCCCACGCGATGCGAGGCCACCTGTTCGAGTCCTGGATCATCAGCGAGTTGGTGAAAAAACGATTCAATCGGGGGTTGCCAGCCAATCTCTACTTCTGGCAAGACCGCGCCAAGATAGAAGTCGATGTGATACGCGAAGACGCTCTTCTGCATCCAATCGAGATTAAGTCAGGTAGCACCTTTCGTACGGAATTCCTCAAAGGATTGAATCGGTGGCTGTCACTCGCTGGAGATTCGAGCGGCACACCATGCCTGATATACGGTGGCACTGATTCTTTCACGCACAAGAACACACGGGTTCTGCCTTGGCATAAAGTAGAAGATGCCACGGATATCAATTGAAGGGAATTCTCCACAGACAACATCCAATGACTATCAGGCTGAGCATTACTCATTACTTATCACTCATTATTTCGTTACTCATTCCCCCCCTCTTCAGCGAGGATTTCTCCCAGGCCGAGTTGATCAACAGGCTCGAAGGTTTCGCCAAGCGGCACATTGAAGAATTCCAGAAGTCGCTGCCGAAAGGATACAGCTTTCGCCCTCTCCTCACGCAGAAGTGGTCCGACGATGAGCAAAAAATCCTGGGTATCCTGCTCGCCCTTACGCCGCTCGATTCGAAAGGCAGGCCGAACGGCGAAGAAAAACATTTCGACAGCTATCAGGTCTCCAAGACCATTCCGTACGTAAAGGGAGCCAAGCACGGCCTGGAAAAACGCTACCTCACCGGCCGCAACGCGCCGCGCAAGGGAATAATCGTCACCGCCGAGATTCCATGGGAGCATGGAAAGATCATCGGCACAAAAAAGCTATTCCATGACAACGGCAGACTTCGGTTGGAAATCGTATTCAAAGCCGCGGGCAGGGAAGGCAAGAGCCAGGAATTTGATCTCAACGGGCGACTGGTCAAGTCCACTCATTACAAAGGAGGAGAGCGACACGGCCTGGTCACCGAATACTGGTCACTGACCGGCAAGCCTCGGCGAATCGTTGAATACCGGAACGGCGACCTGCAGGGCGTCGTCAGAGAGTTTTACGACAGCGGCGTTCTCAAAAAGGAAGTCCAGGTCAAGGATGGCGAGTTCCACGGCGTTGAAAAGCAGTTCGACGAAGAGGGTGGGCTATCCAAAAAGAAATACTGGTGGAAGGATGACGTGGTATCGGCGGGCGGGTTCAAACGGCTGAAATCAGGGAATTGACTCCGACTGGTTGCCACATCCGAGAAGTTTTCCAGAATTCCGCATCTGAGGAACTTGTCTCGTCGCCCTGCGGCGAGAAAGAGGGGTCGCGGAGCGCCCGCACTATTTAGAGCGGCGAAATCCGAGAGTTCGAATCCAACCAAGGATACGTGCCGATGATGATGACAAGACACATGAACGTTTGTGCTATCGTGGCAGGGCTCTGTTGTGCGAGCCTTCGCGCCCAGGAATTTGAGCCGGACCTCGATTCCCTCCTCGAGACGGAAGACGACACCTTCAAGGACGAGATGGATGCCCTGGAGCGCGGTGATCAGAAGGAATTCAGCGTGGTTACCGAAACGGATGTCAGTTCTCTTGAAGTGGGTGATATCTATAAAAGTAATGGCGCTTTTTATAAGGTTGTTGCGATAGGATCAAAGGGCGCGGCCGGCGGCGAGTTCAAGGTACAACGCATCGCGGGCAAGGTGGATCCGAGCAAGAAATGGAGCCGTGTCTCAGGTCTGGGGCCTTCCACCATTCTGAGCCGTCAGACTTTGCTGGGCTGGTTCTTCAGCGGCGGGCCCCTGATGTACCCCCTCGCGTTTCTACTTTTGATAATGATCATTATCGCCATCAACAGCATGTGGGTTTATCGGCGGAAGAAGCAGTGTCCCAAGCAGTTTGTTGACGAGGCCCGGGCCGCTGTACTCGCCGGCGATCTGGACAAGTTTGCCGGGCTTGCCCTCAATGAAAGGGGCTTCTTTCCCAACATCTGCCGGGCCATGGTCAACAATTTCAAGACTTCGACCATGGAGGACATTCGCGTGAGGGCTGAAAGTGAAGCCATGCGCCAGATCAGTCTGCTCCGTACCCCGCTGAAGGGCTTGAATTTCATTGCCGCGGTCGCGCCTTTGATCGGGCTGCTCGGTACCGTGATCGGTATGATTGTTTGCTTTGACAGCCTGTCCGATGATGCGGCAAGCGCGGCGAAATCACAGGCCATGGCAGACGGCATCAAGATCGCCCTGCTTACCACCGCAGCCGGTCTGACCGTGGCAGTGCCTTCGTTGTTCACCTTCTTTGTTTTCAATCAGAAGCTCACTTTGCTCATTGCGGATTGCGAGGGCCTGGCCGCTGAGTTCGTTCAAGAGCTCGCGCACTTGAAGCAGCGGATGATCGAGGCCCAGGCAAGGCAGGCGGGTGCAGGAGGGCCGAGCGGATGAAGTTCAAAGGCATCGAAGACGACGAAGAAATGAGGGTTAATCTCGACCCCATGATCGATTGCGTATTCCTGCTGATCATTTTCTTCCTCGTGACCACATCATTCATCAAGATGGAGCAAGATCTTTCCATCAATCTGCCGATCCAGAGCCGCAAGCTCAAAGTGAAAAAACCGCCGGCCCGGCCCATCGTGGTGAACGTCCGTTACCTGCCCGGCGACAAAGCCTACTACCATGTCGACAACGAAAAGATGTCCCTGCCGGCGCTGACAGTAAACTTGAGTCGCGCCAAGGTCCGCAACAACGACCAGGCCGTAATCATTCGAGGTGACCGCCGTGTGAAGTGGGAACAGATCGCCGCAGTGATGAGCTGCTGTGCCCAGGCCGGTGTATCGAAGGTATCGGCCACGGTGGAGATTGCGGAATAGCTGGTCAACACGGAGGTGATTTTACGGATTTGGATATGTGTCCATCTACCCTCTGAGGAAACTGTCATGTCTGTCGATGAGATCATCAATGAACTGCACGCTCTGCCAAGACCGGCAAAGTTTCGTGTTTTACAGACGCTGGTTTCTGATCTGGCCAAAGATGAGGAGATTGATCTCAGCGAACAGCAGGCTTACCCAGTGTGGTCACCGCACAATGCATTTTCGGCGGCAGAGCAATTGATAAAACTGCTTGAAGAGGATTCTGATGGCTAATGCTCTTCGATTCCCGTTTGTTGCTGTAGAGCAATCTTTGGGCAACTCAAGTCTTCAGCCTCTCCTCCCGCTGACATTGAGCATTGGGCCCAACAGTTTGGAATTGTCCGCTTTGCTTGATACAGGCTCTTCTGTAAATGTCCTGCCATACCAGGCCGGTCTCTCATTGGGTGCAAAATGGGAGAAACAAGATGTCGAGATTCAGTTGACCGGTAACCTGGCCTGTATTGAAGCCCGTGCTCTGCTGTTAGAAGCAACAGTGTCGGACATTCCGCCTGTGAGGATGGCTTTCGCTTGGACTAAGACAGACGAAGTACCGGTGCTCCTGGGACAGGTGAATTTCTTCCTGGAGTTTGAAGTCTGTTTCTTCCGATCGCAGAGATTTTTCGAAGTTCGTCGCAACACGTGATCCCTGATTCCCCATGCCCGTCCTCATAGACGAAAAAAATAAGAGAATCTACAAGTGGAGCGGGAATGAAGCGTCCCTTGGCCGCACGTCGGGCAATGCGATCCAGGTAAAGCACACCGCGGTCAGCAGGCATCATTGTGTGGTGACCCGCGTGGACGGCG
>Ga0066834_10000274_pt1 | contig 24199 bp, 17 predicted proteins | sample ETNtaG_30_FD_66729 | JGI IMG/M metagenome (GOLD analysis project Ga0066834, IMG submission 66729) | Marine microbial and viral communities from oxygen minimum zone, Eastern Pacific Ocean - ETNP201306PF43B | ecosystem: Environmental > Aquatic > Marine > Oceanic | place: Pacific Ocean: Eastern... | reverse complement strand
GACGAACTTCGTTTTCAGTCGTTTTTTTAGTGATGGAGCCATTTGTTCTTACTCAGGTTCCATTGTTCTATTTTGCTACCCCGCTTTTGTAAACTATTTAATTGTCCTAGAGATAGGAATCCGAACAGTTTTAGGTAGTTGCTTTGTTCCCAGTCCTCTAATTGGTTTTTCGTCAGACGACTTTCAGTATAGCTGATTGAAGTTGGATGTTATTCTACTTCTGTATTTTCTTCATTTCAAGTCCATTTTTTCACTTTTTCTTTGGCGTTAAGGCTGTTTAGGTGTAATCTTTCCTAAGTGTTGCTCTCCCAACGTTTTGGTGAGTACGTCCAAGACTGTCCCCCTTGTGGAAGATCATGTAACGATAGCCACGCTCGGAAATACATCTCATCATCAAGAAGGTTATAGCCTGAGGCGTGCAGAGCGGTTGCCTCGGTTCGCCTGTTGTCGTCGTCTGTAATATCCATCAGTCTTGTTAATGACAGAAATACCATCGCTTTACCCCAGTACCGCAATCGTGGTAGAATGCCCAAATAACTCCTACAACTTGATGCTCAAAGAGCATTTACGTTGGGCATATTCATCTTCTATATCGGCGTTCATGGAATATCAGGCCCATTTCTCTACTCGGACTGATGAGTAATCAACCTGACATCTATTACCATCTCCTAGTCAATCCAGGCTTATTTGGCAATAATATAGGAGAAGAAAATTCTCATGATAAAAGGAATACTATGGTCCAGAACTCAGTTGCCATGTTGTTGGTGATAATGATTGCCTTTATTGGTTGTGGTGAAGATGAACTTGAAGAAGTGAAGCCCGAAAATGTTGTGGATCTCTCTCCTTTGGGAATGACTCTAATCCCTGCAGGGAGCTTCGAGATGGGGGATCATCTGGATAGTTTTGATAGAGCTTTACCCGTACATAAAGTAGAATTAGATGCTTTCTATATGGATGTCAACGAAGTAACAGTAGGTCAATTCAGGCAGTTTATCCAGCAGAGCGGGTACGATTATGGAGGTAACTGGTTGGATGTAGACAAGTATTCGCCCACAATCAACCACCCGATGATCTATGTGACTTGGTATGATGCCGTGGCCTATGCCAACTGGGCAGGCAAACGATTACCCACTGAGGCGGAGTGGGAATATGCAGCTAGGGGTGGACTGATTGGCAAGCGGTATTCATGGGCTGATGCTGAAAGTGTTGCACGGAAATATGCGAATTACCACGGTACTGGTGGCAAGGACCGGTGGGGAGAATCTGCCGCACCAGTAGGGAAATTTAAGTCGAATGGGTATGGTTTGTATGATATGGCGGGCAATGTCTGGGAATTGTGTGCTGATTGGTATCATGGAAACTACTACAGCAATTCACCTACTAAGAATCCTCTAGGGCCTGACACGGGCCAGTTCTTTGATTGGGGGGGGCCATGCCGAGTATTACGTGGGGGATCTTGGTACAATACTGCTAGCACTCTGCATGTTGCTTTCCGTGCCTTTTTAATTCCGGATGATAGGCACTACTTTACCGGCTTTCGCTGTGTGTCAGGATTGCCTGAGTAGACGCTTTTGTGGTTCCCGATAATCTCTCCGTCATTGCCTTTTTGGGAGAGATCTTTGGCCTTCTCCCTGCTCCTTCATCAAAAAACCAGACACCAACGGCGATTTTAAGGGCAAATTTCGCGTGACTTTGTTTTATGTCTCTGATTTTCGTCTTCTACCTCTATTTTTTGCAATTATTAGGAGTCGGTGGTCCTCGCGGTCAACCTCAGAAATTAAATTAATATCTAATTAGAGCCACAATACCCTAGAATCTATATTAGCCGTCAACGATGTGGATTCGTTTGTACATCGTCCTGATCACAGAGCTATGCATTTACGGTTATTCTAGAGTGGTTTTGATTTCTATCAAGTCTAAATGCTAATGTTTTTTGACTTCACGGTTTCCATACGGTTAATCCATGTGTTATAAAATGGGGGGACCTTGATGGGATGTTTCTTGTTTAAATGTGGCTTGTCTAACTCCAAACATATATGCCTGTGGCGTTTAACTGTTAACTCTTGGTCGCTTGAATTTTGGTTTGAATACAGCTTAGCTACTTCAAGATTTTATCAATGCTTAGTACATAGACCTAACAACAGGTCTATATCTTTTATGCATTTCCAGACATCAGTTTCATCTACTAAGAGAGCACATCTTTTTGGGGCATCCCCTAGACCTTCCACTGCCCTGTTCAACTGGTTTAATTCCGACAAAGCATGCTTCATCTCTATCTGGCCAGCAAAACCTCCCTTTGGTAAAAATAAACCCCACAGCAAACGGAAATTTACCACCGCTCCTAATATCATATCCACTGCCAGCCGATCTACTTCATTCTTGTTGTAAGTTAAGCCTCTGGCTTTCAAATAGGCAGTGCAGAAGGTCCGCCTATTAGATCCACTTTCCCAACTGTTATACAGAAGATCTTTCCGGACCTGACTGACAGCAGAATGCTCAAAGTCCACCGCTAACAGTACATCAGCTGGGGTCAACAAAATATTGCCATTATGCAAGTCTCCATGCGTACTTACCACCTCTGCACCAATCATTGATAATGCCTCTGGTATAGCTATGCTTAGCTGTTGCATCTCCTCGGCACTATACCTTTCCAAATGACCGTCATGGTAGGCAACACAGGGCCAGATCAGTGACCCAACTGGCACATTCTGCAAACAAGGATACTTCTGACACATCTCCTCTCGCAAGGGAGCGAACCAGTCGGTGGGAACCGAGTGAAGGAGTGCCGCCAACTCTGCTATCCGCCTCATTCTAGTTTCAGCGCTAAATTCTGGTTTCTGACCAGCGAATGGCTCGATAACCCAGTTATCAGCGGCTGCAATGATGGCTGGAGCACCGCCTACCTTGGAGAAGACATTGGATGCCGCCACCATGCGTCGATTTCTAAGGGGGTTATCCACATACCGCTTCAGTACCACTTTGTCGGGCGTGAAGTCCGCATTTGAGCATTCAACAGTATAGATGATCTCTGTCAGTGGCGATCTACCTCCCTTGAGTTCATTAGCCTTGCAAGAGGAAGGATCCAGCTCAGCTGGCCAGTTGGCATGCTGGATCACGAAGGCAGAGATCTGATCCATTCTGGCCTTCTTTATAGCTGCAGGCTCCCAACCCCAAATCAAGTGTGACGAATGCATTGGCGACAAGGTACCGTCCCCATTAAGCACAAACTGCTGAATCTCTTTTCCTTTTCCTTCCTCCAGAAGACCATAGAGTAGTACCTCAGTATTCTCTTTCAACTGACCATGGTCCACTATCAAGCACTGTGGCGCGTCAACAACTACCTGTTTAGGTCTCCCGGCCCAATGAACGATACCATCCTCCGTCATGTAGACTCGGATAGCCTTTTCCGCTTCACCCAACACAATATGGTTCACAGGTCTTCCATCATGCTCACCTTGGTCCACATCGTGCCTTCGTTCCAACACAATTCCCTTACCAACAGGCGAATCTACCACTAATGGCACTGGACTCTGCTGACTGCCGACTTGACCATCCTTGGCATCTAACTTGGCCTGCAGTAATTGGGGGAAGGTCAGAATGCAAGAGGGATCAGCCGAGTCTTTCTGGATCAAGAAAGTTCTCTCCCCTTGGCCAAAATTGGCAATTGGCAACTGCTCGATTTTTTTTGGCTTATTCTTAACTATAACATTTGCCTTTGATTTAAGTTTTAACTTAAATACAGAATAAACTGAGTAATAGAATCAACCGATTTAACTGTTTTTCTATCAGTCAATATGAAACTTCCATACAATTGAACTTGTCTCTTACCCTCTCTCTCAATTACACATAGTATATTTGTTGCCAATAATTTTTTGGTTAAAAACCTAAAGATTCTTCTCATTCCGTTCAAGCTAGAACAGTTGATCCTTGCAAATGCGAGGATCAACTGTCAGAAGCAATACAATATGTATTTTCATTTGCTCCTCTTGTATTATTTATTTGAGTACATTTTTATACGTTTATATGTCCAAGATTCCTTTCTCACAAACCAGGTTCTAAGGAGCATCGATCTGGGCTATGGCATTTAAATAATCTGAAATCTGCTGTTGATACCTAACAGGAATGCTATCTCTCCGTATTGCCTCCGCATAATTCTGTTTGGCATTCAGATGTGCCTGTTGAAATGAAACATATTCGGGTTCAGTACTACTATCAGAATTCTGAGACACGAAAACCTGCGAAAGTCCTTGATGATCAGATGACATATTATTTAATTTCAAATCGATATCGTTAATATTATTGGACAAAATAGGGCCTCTATCCAACTGTGCTGGTGTTGACATTGATATGTCTTCTCTAGCAGCAGAATTTTGTTTATTGGGTGTCCAGATACTATTATTTCCCTGAGTGGCCACTCCTTGTGTGTCACCAGTTCTGGATTCTTGACCAGGATTTCCACTGCTATCGGCGATGCTACTACTATTTCGATTCATTTCGATTCCAGCTAGTGCTATACGCTTCCGACCTTCCCCGATTTGGCTTAGTGTCTCCTCTATTGCAGTTAAATGTTGTAACTGCCGATCTAGGTTAAGCAAAGCTTTTGCCATACGCTTTAACTCCTCGGCACTGACTACTTCTGATTGTAAGTCGGAAAAATCATCCTTAATATCACTGTCACCAATGATATAGTTTTCTCCCAAAGCTTTCCTGATCTTCTGTAATTTTCGTTTTAATTCGTTTATCTGTTTAGCATCAAGTCCATCAAATTGATCAGCCAGTTTATCAAAATTTGAGGCTGAATTTCCCATAGGCGTTTTGGTGATTTTATAGATAGTTTTTTGGGTTTCTTTGAGCTGACTTGTTTGTATCTGTTGTTTTTGTCGATGAGTTTTATATCGGAGTTGGCTTAGGCTAGCTTGTGCTTGTTGACTTGTAATTTGCTCTTCTTTTAGCTTTTTTATTGTTTCTTGAATGTCTGTTTTAAGTTGGTTTTCATCGATGGTATCTATGAGGTTTTCCAATCGATTAACAGTTTGATTAATAGCCTGTTTCTCTATTGTAGTTGGTAACTCAAGTTGATTGTGCCTTTCAGTGATGAAGAAGGATAGACAAATTAAGATAATTGGGATTGGAGTCAATTTCCATAAAATAGGGACTTTAAATGGGAAATGAGAGGATAGAACAATTTTCTTAGCCTCATTTGCAGCATCACACAATTGAGCCGAATCGAAGCCAAGATGATTTTTTTTACGTGTAATTCCAACTGCTGTACTTAACCGGTCTTTTAGTTTCAAACGATCATCAGCAATCTTGGCAACTTTTAGAAGATCAAGCTTTTGTGACGTAATAGCAATCAGGGTTCCAGTAAGTAGAACGATTAAAACGATTAACACAATAACGGGCAAATAGATAAATCGATTCACCATCAATAAGATACCAATTACTGTTAATCCGTAGATTCCGTAACAGGTACAATTGTAAATTAGTTGATTATGATACAGCCGCCGCTGAATTATAATCAATTTGTTTACTAGAGACGATCTGTTTTCCATTGATTTGTCTTTCCTCATTTGAAGTTAAGTTCTGCCTTTTCCTTTTAATAATTGGTGACTGTCATTGTTTTTACCTTACCTAAAGTTAAAGTCTTTGTGATTCAGTTGATGCGAACGATATCGGTAGTCACAGACTGACTGCAGGCGAGGGCTTTCTCCACTGAGTATCTTCTGTTTTAACGTCCAAGTTTTCTGAATTGTAAAACGCATTTTTTAAACTGTCAAATCTGGATTTTCTTTTGTCAGTTAGATATTGATGATCTCTGAGGGCGTGATATAACCACCTGCAATATGGGTTTCTAACCATTCTGGTGCATCGTTTCGAGGCAACGATAATACTGGTTTTCCTTTGCAACTCAAACGGTATAACAACCGAGCATCATCAATTGAGTTGATATTTACTTTAGTTGGTGGGGAATTATGCAACGTCATGTAATTGTCCCACAATGTTATGTCGCCTGGTTGGTGGAGGTGGTCATAACGAAATTGCTCTTGGAGTACATGCCCTTCAAGTTGATCTAAAAAAGCACGAGACTCGCTCTTTGACATTCCATCCACTTCTACGGGTGGTCTTACGCGGGGGCGCGAAGCCCAGATTGGACTATGGAACGACTTAATGCCAGAACGTGGATTGGAGCTAACCAATGGAGCTAACCATCCTTCATCTGATTGATTTAATCGTCTGCGCAATTGTATCTGTTCTAATGCAAGTTGTTCTGAAGAAGGTAAAGCGGAAAAAGCAGATGCAGCATCGGCAAATGCTGTTTCACCATTTAAAGGAAGGTGCATTCGTCGCTGCATGAGTTCGTTGCAAGATCCTTCTAAATAAGGGGTAGTTGATTTAGGTGCCTCCACCCAGTTTTTACCCAGAGCGTTCCGAGATACAGGTGATTGATGGACTAAGAACATGGAGACATAAATTGGTAGTGGTTCGTACTCAATGTCTGTATGCCATGAACCTCCACGACTAACTTGAATTGGTTTGCTGTCATCTTGTTCTCCAGTAATTTTTCCGCTAAAGTTAGAGACAACCAGTACAGTTGGTGATTGATGAGGCAGGCACTGCAATTGGTCAGGGAAGGTTAAATTGGCTGCCGATACCTGTCGTTTTTTAAATGGAATCAACTCGAATGGTCCATCACTATCCCCATCAGACTGTGCTGGCTTCCCACCACGCAGGAAATTATTTGGGTGTGGAACGGGTGCCCCCCAATAATTGGCAAATCGCTCAAAGTGAGCCAGTGAAAACGTGGTTAGGTCTTGCCCCGCTATGCTGATAATGCGGAATTGACTCAGCGCATCCAGCAAAAAAGTAACCTGCTCTGGATTCAACCGACGACGCATATCTAGACCAACGAAGCGCAATCCTGCCCCACTGGCAGCCAATGGTCCATCGATATACGTGTCTTCACCAAATAATTTACGTAATTGTTTATCCAAATGTTCGGGTTCCACTTTTGAGTTCATAATTCTATCTCCGTCTGATGTTCTGAAATTTCGTTGATGGTCAAAACTAAACTAAGTCGTAGGATTACTCAAGTCACATCGCTAAATGATTAATATGATAATTTGTTTTTTGGCTATATGCTGATGTCGGCCCAATTCGTTTATAATAGCGAAGAATATTTCGCTATTACAAAATTTTTTCCAAGAGTATCACTCAATTCTCTGCAACATCCTTATGATTTGTGCAGAAGGAGATTTGGTGAGATAATGCATTTGCCCTTGGTGCTGTAACTGACAGCTATTTTTATGCTTGGTAGTATATGTCACTGTTACTTAGGGGATAGTTTTAGCAACTTGAGCTTAATGAGAATAGAACCAATCCTTTTAAATTTCATACAATTGGTTGTTAGATTTCCCTTCTGTTTACAGACAGCACCAGTTTATATTTTTACTCATTTGTGTGCTTGTATATCCTATTCCACAGAGAAATCGGATTTTGGCTGACCATTGGCAACCAACTATTCGCGTTGAGAGCTTGTTTTAGTTGTTTTATTTAGAGAACGAGCTTATGACTAAAAAGTTGACCAAATTCCATGGGTTTGACTACATGAAACGTCTCTATCAGTTAATTGTTTGCATAAACTCCTTTATACTATTGAACAGTGGGATTTATGAATTAATTTTAAATTATGTATCTTAATTTGACCACTCTTAGTTACATGTAACCTTGCTAAGTGAATATTTATTGATCATGCAAGTCGTAATTGATTCCGTTTATCGTTTAGAGTACCGGAGCTAATTCAATGATAACTCAAAAAATGTGCTGTAACTTTCATTGTAAAGAGGCTAAATTAATCAGTTTTTGTCTATAATATATTCGTTACTGACGAAATGAGAACAAGGTATAATATTATTACTAACTAAAGTTTTGTATCAATATTATATAATTATTAAACAAAACAGAAATTTATCTTGACTTGGTTATGTGGTAGACCATAGTTTCGGTAACGCAGGTAATACTTTGTAACGCGCAGTTTAATTGTAGCGGGAGGCATTGTAATGGGTGAGACGGCTGGATCGATGTCAAGTAGGAGACTGACGGACGAGAGTGTATTCACTGAGTTGAGCAGCAAAGGATTTTGCTTCCTGCCAAGCTATTTGCCCAGCGAGCAAGTCAAAACTTTGGCTGCGGCGGCGCGCCGCCTTCATTCACCTTGGTCCGATCTCCCACCCGAGCAGTTGCCACCTTCAGGCACTCTTCCAGCCCCAAACGCTTTTCCGTCTAAAAGTGCTGGTTTTCCATTCGAAGAGACATGCCTTAATCATGCTATTGTTGCCCCTGATACAATAGCCCTGGCAAAACGCTGGCTAGGGACAGAACAAATTTGCATGCGTGGAAGCGGTTGCTCTGTTCGTTACCCGGGATTTGTGGATGGTACGGGTCGACACGTGGACGGATTCTCGCTACTTCCAACAAAGAGTGCAAATCGTAGCCACAACCAACTCAAGTTTTGGTACTATCTTTCTGATGTTGAGTCTGAGATGGCGCCGACTTCGTTCTGGCCTACCCAATGGGACGAAGTCGGTCCGCACGTAGTAGGTGACGAGCAAAAAATTACGGGATCGGCAGGTTCGTTGGTTGTCTTCTCCATCTTTACTTACCATTCGCGAAATAACTTCACTCAGACGAATGGGGAGCGATATGTTTTAACCGTACGGTGGGGGCGCCGCGATCACCCTTGGGAAGGGCAGTCGGAGTATGTGATGTCTGGGAGTAACCTAGCCTTTTCGGACTTCGTTGGTAACTTGGCTCCTAGCACCAGAGAGCTTTTCCACTTCCCACCCATTGGCCATCCGTACTATACGGAAAAAACACTTCGCGATTTGGAAATCCGGTACCCTGGGTGGGATGCTAACGATGAATACCGAGCTGCCATTGCCGCGAATGGCAATACGCAGTTGTAGTAGCGCATTTCTTTTTACGAATCAACTTCCGGTTTGGGATGAATCGGATCAACCCAAAAAACATCCTCGGGCTTTTCCACTGCGGGTATATCTAAATTCACAACCACAGGCTCCTGATCACTACGTACAAGAACGCATTCCAAAGATTCATCTTCACTTGCGTTAATTTCTTGATGGGGGACATAAGGGGGAACGTAAATAAAGTCGCCAGGTCCCGCTTCAGTAGTGAATTCTAGCTGGTTACCCCATCGCATGCGAGCCTTCCCTTTGACCACATAAATGACGCTTTCCAAGGGTCCGTGATGGTGTGCTCCTGTCTTCGCATTGGGATGAATCTCAACTGTTCCAGCCCACAACTTTTCGGCTCCAGCACTTGCCCGATTGATTGCTGCTGTCCTTGTCATTCCTGGGGTTTGTGCAGTATTAAAATTGAGCCGATCGCTGGTCACTACGCGAATACCTTGTTCACGCCAATCTTTTTTCTGAGCCATTTTACACAATTCCTTCTCTTTCCCTCCACTGATACATTCGTAGGGCTGGATCGTCTGTTTCTTGCATCCATTTCTTCAATTTGACCTTCAGCATTTTTACATCATCTACATACTCAGGGTCATCGATCAAGTTATTCATCTCGTGTGGATCTTTTTCCAAATCATACAGTTCATCTTGGCCAGTTAGATTACACCCATACTTCAAATTCCCCATTCGGAGCATCTTCATCGATGTTGCTACATTACCCAGTCCAAGAAATTCAGTCACCACGCAGTCACGCCAATTTGTCGTTTCTCCATTAATTAAAGGCAGAAGTGATGTGCCATGAATCTTATTCTGATCATAATCTCCACCCGCAAAATCCAAAATCGTCGGATACATATCAGCGATTGATGCGAATTCCGCGACCCGCTTTCCAGCGTGCGAACCATCTGGGAATCTAATAATCAAAGGAACGTGATGGGTCTCTTCAAAATGATGCCATCCTTTATCCAGTAAACCACCGTGACTGCCCAAAGTTTCCCCATGATCAGCAGTGAAAATCAAAACTGTGTTTTCCAATTCACCACTTTTTTCTAACCAGTTATAGAGTCGACCAATCTGACTATCAATCATCGACACTCGCGCATAGTAATATTTCACAGCCACCGCCCAATCGTTCCAAGTTAAGGATTCGTGATCCCAATGAATCTTCAAATGATGTGGGCCAGGAATATCTCGTGAAGGCCACTCATAATTTGGCCAAGGCGGAATTACAACATCTGCATACCAATCCAAAAACTCCTTCGTAGCAAGATATGGCCCGTGTGGCCCCCAAAAATTCAGACTGACAAAATACGGTAGATTCCGCCCCGTAAATGACTGAGCCATCTCAATGACATTATCGACAAGATATGCCGGCACTGTTGCTTCCGTCGGTACCGTCAACTCTCCAATACCGTTTCGAATCATAGTTGTGGGTTCATTCCAAGGTTTCACCCCAAGCTTGTGCCCTTTGGAATGTAGCCATTCCAAATAAGCCGGGTACGCCTGCCCGGCTCCACCATGTCCCGCAAAATCCTGTCCTTCGTATCCAATACGCGACGGTGAAGAAGGTTTATTTGAACCTTGAAAAGTACTTGTCTTCTCTGATCCCAAATGCCATTTTCCTGTAAAACCCGCTCCATAACCTGCTGCCAGCAATCTCCGAGGCAAAAGTTCAGGACGATCTTCCAATTCATGGACACTGCACCCGACCTCATGCGTATTTGACGTAATCCCGTGAGTGTGCGGATATACACCTGTTTGGAGTGTTCCTCTCGCCGGACTGCATACAGGATACACTGTATACGCATTTTTGAACAATACACCTTCGTTTGCCAGCCGGTCAATGTTAGGTGTGCGACACGGCGTCTCACCATATGCACTTATACCTGATAAACGATGTTGATCTGTCAAAATAAATATGATGTTTGGCCGATCTGCCATAAAATTTGTTCCAACATATTCTAATTTTAGTTTACTAATTTACTGTTTTTAGTAAAGGAATTCATCAGGCATCACCAAGTATTTGGGGTATGTTGTCCTAATTTGGTATAGAGAAATGGTTAGGTAGTTGACTGTAGTTTACCAAACATGCGTCAAATAGCAACAATCTACAAACTAAAGCGCAATGAATAGACAACCTCAGTTGATGTGTTTGTGTTTACTTTAATTTAGAGAAACGAGTGTGTGGTTAGAAAGTTGACCAAAACCCCATGGGTTTATTTGGGGAACTATCTCTATTAGCTAATTAAATCAATTTCTGCTAGCTATACTACTCTTTTACCTGATGCGGTAATTGTGATAGAACGTTTCATTAGAATCAGGTGTTGGTTCATCGCATTGTCCTTCAGTTATGCTGAGAATTAGGACAGTCTGAGCCTGTGATGCAAACCGAAAGAAAACTACCCACACTAGCTCGAAATCCAGTTCAGATCAGTAGATAGGTTGTGTGGCTTCTTTGTTTTGTCGTTCAGCGGATTTAAATTTATAGGAATTATAATGGGGTTTTTTTAGGGATTGGGTCAAGCGGTGCGGGCTCGTTGTGGATCGCCGTGATTAACCCAGTGAGTAGGCAGGGAATCGATAGCTATTCCCAATTAGAATAAAATTGAATCAGTTAGTCAATTGTTAAATTATCGTCAACGAGAAAAAAAGTGGATATAATACATTATAGATTGGTTTTTCATCTTTAAAGAGGAATAATTTGGGATTACTTCCTAGAGTCGCAACTAAGGCGATGACATCAAGTGTGCGTGTGCAATCGACGGGGGAGGAAATCGCAAACAGTGTAAGCCACGGAATCGGTTTTCTTACGGCCATTGCTGCTAGTCCAGTTCTCATCTCAGATGTAGTCCAGCGGGGAGGAGCGATGAACGTTGTTGGTGCAAGCGTATTTACTTTCACTGTTGGTTTGTTGTATTTGTCATCCGCTCTTTATCATGCGTTTCCTCTGGGCCAAACCAAAAGGGTATTTCAGGTACTTGACCACAGCGCGATCTTCCTCCTGATTGCAGGCACATATACGCCATTTACGTTGGGGGTTTTCCGTGGCGCGTGGGGGTGGAGTCTCTTGGGTATCGTGTGGAGCCTCGCCTTGACGGGGGTCGTCCTCAAAGTGACCTCTGGTATTCGCTACCCGAAGCTCTCTATGGCACTGTATCTGGGAATGGGATGGGTCGTCATAATTGCAGTCAAGCCTCTTTGGCTTCTTATGCCCATGGAGGGAATCATTTGGATTTGCTCAGGAGGTATCGCATACACAGTAGGAACTGGGTTCTATGCAGCCAAGCATATTCGATATAGTCACTTCGTCTGGCACCTTTTTACCCTTGTCGGCACAGCGTGTCATTTCGTTGCAATAATGTGCTACGCAGTCTAGATCAGTTTGGTTTCAAGTTCCCAAATGTATCTATCAGTCAGTGCTAGGGTGTATGCTGACAAATCTTGGCACACTCTGGATTTTGAGACTAAAGTAGTGAGGCTGCCAACAGTAATAGTTCGTAACGAATCGTGCCAGCATATATTGACAAGATAAGAGTTTTTTAGGTGTTAATTTTATATTAAGCTATACCCTTTCCTATGGAGGATGTAATGCGATGTTATGTTGTTTTGGGATCTGTTCTGTTGCTCTCGCTGGTCTTTTGGACTTATGAAACGCTAGCTAGTTCTACTCAAATTCCAGCCTTTCCTGGGGCCGAGGGATTTGGGAAATATTCTGTTGGCGGTCGTGGCGGAGATGTTTACTGTGTTACAAATCTGAAGGATGCTGGGCTTGGATCCTTACGTTACGGTATTCAGAGTGCTCAAGGCCCTCGAACCATTGTCTTCGAAGTGGCGGGCACTATAGTACTCAAAAGCCCGATGACTATTAAAGGGAAATCCCATTTGACCTTAGCTGGTCAGACCTCACCAGGTAAAGGCATTACCTTGCGGGATCAAAACTTTTCTATCAAACACAGTCAGCATATTATTGTACGCTATCTACGTGTGCGATTGGGTGATGAAAACAAGGAAACAGGATCTGGGCCAGATGTGATGACCGTTGATTATAACGACCAAATCATTCTTGATCACCTTTCCCTAAGTTGGGGGATTGACGGTAATTCCGACTATCGGGGTAACAAGAACATGACCTTGCAGTGGTTGATCTACAGCGAAGCTCTGAATCGCTCACTCCATCGCAAGGGGGCACATGCGATGGCGACTTCTTTGCGTGACTGTTTTGGCAATACCTCCGTTCATCACAACATTTATACCACCTCCCGTAATCGGCATCCAACCATTGGCTCGGGTGTTGAAAAAGGAGGAGCAAATTGGATTGTGGACTTTCGTAACTGTGTCAATTATAACTGGAGTGGCCGAACCAACTTGGGTGGCGTCCAGATGAATATTATTGGCAATTACTATCGACTTGGACCATGCACAATAGATAGTTCGGTTCAGCCCTTTCGTATCAAAGATCATGATACCACTCACGCTAGAGGGTTCGCTGCAGGTAACCACTTTGAAGGGATGCCAGATACTTTTAATCAGGACAACTTTATGGCAATAGACTATACCAACACAGGCAATTATATGCCCACATCACGCCAGCATTGGGAATTGAAGGCTGAAATTGATTGTGGTGAATTTGCCGTGCGGACCCAAAAGGCAATAGATGCCTACGCAAGTTGCCTAAAATATTCAGGATGTTCATTGATACGAGATAATGTCGACGAACGCATCATTGACAACATCCTCGCAAAACAGGGAGAACTGATCGATTCGCAAAACGACGTCGGGGGATGGGACCGATATCCTATGAAGCGGAGACCGGATCGTTGGGATGTCGACCGAGACGGTATGTCAGATGATTGGGAAAGAGCCAACGGGCTGAACCCTGAAGATCCTGATGATGCTATCAGCGACTCAGACAATGATGGTTACACTAATATAGAGGGTTACATCAACAGTCTTTGCCCTGGTCCACTTCTGCGATAAAAAAGTTATTTTTATGCTTTCTTGAACGAGACTGCTATCGTAGCGCTTCATGTTTTGTTCTCTTACTTATCGGTTTTTGTATGGGTGGTTCATCTACTAAAAGAACAGTTCGAGTAATAAATTGACTCAATAGGAAAATCTATACCATCCATATCACGCAAATGAAACCAACTAGGGATTTAGCAAGTTTCATGAAGAAATTAGGTTTATACAACAGTAATGTGTTAGCTATAGTGATTTTTGAGAAGTTTGGGGAAATTCTTCGAACTTTTCAAGAGAACATTAGTTACTCTGTTGTTTGTGGCATAAAGGCATTACCGTAGAGTGCTTGACTCCTATTAATCCACTAAGATCATATCTTATGGCAGAAGATACTGCCGAGTATGAATACAATTATTAAGATGCTCCGCGAGGGGAAACTACCTACGGTTTAATCATACAGGCACATAATAACAAGAGACGAGTCGACTTGTTACCGCTCTGTCTATCTCAGACCATGCTCTTCTGGACGGGGAAACGTACTTCCTCGTTTGGCTCATATGATATCCCCATAAGGGAGAGCCTGCCAATTAATTGAGTTCACTCGTTAAACTGTTGCAGTTGATGGAATTGCTGTTGAATTTATCTCGAATAGGGTACATTTCCAAACTCACCAACTTCATATCCCCACTTCTCAAGATAATATTCTCTCTCCCTAAAAGGATCGCCAATCTTTTCCAATTGTTGCGACAACTCTTGCTCTAATTCTTTCTGAACATCTGCTATCTCAGGAGTGTCAGCCAAATTCTTTAATTGATATAGGTCTTCTACATCATCAAAGAGATAAGACACATCTTCGCTCGTCCACACGAAAGTATGGCGGTTAGTCCGAATAGCACGATAGGCAGGGTCCAGAAAATTTTTCCCACTAAACGGTGACACACTCATGTAAAGAGCTGCATGATCTGTCAATTCAATCTGATCTCGAACGCAGACCGACAAATCATCGCCTTCGACGGAATCAGGGATTTCCAGTCCACACAGACCCAGTAATGTCGGCATAATATCCACCGTACCCAATGGCGTCATCACTTTCCGGTTCTGGTATTCAGAAGTGAATGCAGGATAGCGCAACAGATAAGGTACGTGGCAGGATTCGTCCCAGAAGATTTGTTTCGTAAATGGCTTCTTGTTGTGAGACCCTAACATTTCTCCGTGATCAGAGGCAAAAATGAGAATGGTATTTTCTTCTAAATCGTTTGCCTTTAGCACCCCAATCAGATCCCCTACACATTGGTCCAATGCAGCAATATGTGCGTAATAGCCTGCTGCCTCTTGTCGGGTGAATGCTTCAAACTTGGAATCATCAAACGCCACATTGGGTGAAAATGTGATTGCTTCGGGCGAAAACATCTCTTGAAATTCTTTGGGTGCATTGTGATGCGGAAAATGCGGAGGTCCCAATGATAAAAACAAGAAAAACGGTTTTTTGGAGTGTTCGTTTATATAAACACAGGCATCATCCGTTTGTGCAAAAGCATCGTATCCAGGCCATATTTTAATATCTGGATCGTCATTATCATAATATTCAGAGTTCTGATAGTCATGTGTGCACTCCAGCACTTTCCAATAGTCAAAACCTTGCCGCCGCTCGGGTGGGATATAACTGGCACGGCCATGTCCATCCACATGCCATTTGCCGATATAAGCCGTATTATAACCACCTGTTTTAAAAGCTTTACCGATACTTTTTTCCTCGGGCGATAATGGTACATCATTCATAAACATGCCTGTAGTCGTGGGGAAACGCCCAGTTAATAGTGCGGCTCGTGCGGGTGTGCAAACAGGAGAAGTGGCAATGGCATTGGCAAAATCGATCGACTCAGCGGCTAGCTGATCTATATTCGGCGTGATTGCATTCGGATCACCATTATAGCCCGTCGCTTTGGCACGCCATTGATCTGTTAAGATGTAAACCACATTGGGCTTGTTATTATTAATCATCAAATGCTCCTATATTTTTTGTAGGTTGAATCAGTCCTGAGCCTACGAAAGAAAGGCAGCTTGTCCTATCCCTGCACTACCAATCCTAAATTAAGGTTGTGAGAGTGATACCCTAGTGACCTGATGTTGACTAACATAAAGTTGACCGGAGGGATGAAAGGTCAAACTATAAATACAATCCGATGCATCACCTGCGTTCGCAGGGATCGAAGTTGAACCCTGCGCAGTTATCCTCTCATAAATTCTGTTTGGCTGAATCAACCTATGCGATTGACTAATATCCAATCGGTGCCATTGTGTATCGGTCAGTGAAAACTGGTAAAGCACGCCTCTGGAACTGCCCGCCACCAAGGTTTCCGGCATCCCACCCCAAGCGATAGCACCAATACTGGCGTAATCATTCTGTCGGTTATCATCCATCATACTGGTGCTTTCGGTTGATGCCATTTTTTCTAATCCTAGATTGGTATAAGTTCGAATGAGCCTGACACTGTTGGCCTTGACCATTGGTTGCTCTTGTTGACTAACAGCATGAATCCTAATTTTACCGTCTTGAGCCCCGGAGGCCAGAAAATCATCATCTGGGGAGAAGGTTAGACACTCCACTTTGGCTGTGTGATCTTGAAGGAGAATCGGTTCTGTTTCTACAGTTAGTGAAGACAGAATTACTAGGCTATCCAATCCACCTGAGGCTAACCATAGGCCATTGTTTGAAAATTGGACTACTGTTACTGCCGCTGTGTGTTGGTGGATAACATGGTTTGAAATGAAATCGGGCAGTATGAGGGTCAGGACACTACCATCGGCACATGCCAGAGCAGCCTTGTTGTCCCGGACATCTACTGCATATACCAGGTCCCGGGCGACTTGGATGGAATTAAATTGTCCGTTGGTTAAGTCCAAAATGCCGACCTGACCTGAAATTTCCGGTTTTCCTCCCCCAACTAAGAGGGAGGTACAGCCATAGCCAACCAGGCAAACTGACCGAAAGTCGGGCTGATAGACAAGATGGAGCTGATCTCCTCTCTCAACAGATATGCCTGATTGAGAACAGAAATAAGTCTGGCCATCAATAATGGTGGCATCGGTGACCGGCTCAGCCCATAATCGATTGGACACACAAAGAAACAAAACAAATAGGAAACAGGCCGGTTTTTTAGCAGACTGCATTTTCTGAGTATGGGTAACCTTCTTGTATGTTTATAGCCAACTGATTTGTCTGTCCGAGACAAGGGAAATCCATTAATTAGATAAGGACTTCCGAGATAGGGCGAACACCGTCATCAAGCACCGGGACAGGTCGACCATTGGGCGCGTGCAGTACTTGGTGCAAATTCGCACCTAAAGCTGACAGAACAGTAGAAAAAAGGTTGGCGGGTGAAACAGGCTGTTCAATGGGCGATTCACCTTTGGCATCGGTTCGACCAACGACGGTACCTGACCGGAGACCTGTTCCGAATAGCAATGCTGAACTTGCACGTGGCCAGTGATCGCGTCCACCCCGAGGGTTGATACGGGGGGTACGCCCAAATTCACTAGCTACCATAACCAACACTTTATCCAATAGCCCGCGACGGTTCAGGTCTTCATGCAGGGCAGCAACTGCCTGGTCCATAGCACTGAGTTTGGGTGGGAAACCGTAAGTCAGACTGCTTTTTATGTCCAAATGGTGATCCCATCCATCGAAGCGAACAAAGACCGTACGTACCCCCTTTTCGACCAATCGCCGTGCTAATAAACAGGACTGGCCCAATTGATGCCAACCATACTGCTGACGCAACTCCGGTTTTTCCTGTTTGAGGTCGAACAGCTTCCGAATTTGTGGGTCCATAGATATAGCATGGGCTTGATTCAGGAATCGATCTCGGTCGGCTTCTGCCTCCGACCACGGATCTCCGTCCAATTGATCTGTCTGACGTAACAGTTCCATTGCTCTTAGCATTTGTGGATGTGGTTCCAGGTTCCTGACTTGGAAATTTTGACGCTCGGGACGACCTTCAACCTCAAAAGGTCCATCTGTGGTTGGCAAGAACCCCTGATGTGCATAGGTATGCGCGTTTGGAATAGCCACGTAGGGAGGTATAGGGCTGTCGTTTTTGGCCGATTGGTGGCCAATTATGGATCCCATCGATGGATGTGTTAGCACAGGGTTGGGACGACGGCCAGTCAACATATAATAACTGCCTCGGTCATGATTACCTTCTGGGCTGGTAATGGAGCGAATTAACACCATCTTTGCCATTTTTTCTGACAGTAAGGGCAGATGCTGGCTGATGAAAACTCCTTCTAGTGAAGACTCCCGACTTTTCAAGTCACCTGCAATATCGGGAGAGGCTTCCGGCTTACCATCAAAGGTATCGATATGTGACATGCCACCGTCCATCCAGATCAGGATCATAGACCGCTGAGTTTTGTCAAGTAAGGTCAGGCCTGAAAGCAAACCAGGTAAAAAAGGAAATGCTGACATGGTAGCCAAAAAATGTTTGCGATTCATCATTTTTCTCCTCAATTTGTTTAACAACGCAACTGTTTCTTACTATCGAAGAGATCCAAATTCACGACTGACAATTAGAGCAAAGGCCAGATCTCGTACGGTAGTTTGGGGATCGGTAGACTTTTCCAACAGGGGAATAAAAACATTCTTCTCTGTCGATCGCGGTTGTCGTGAAAGAATCAGCATGGTTAATTCGTTTAACCAGTCGGTCGGATTGGTTTCAAATTCAAAGATGGCGTCTATCTGGTTACCTGGCTTTTGTAGACCTTCTTGGATCAGTCCACTGTTTAGAAGGTAGAGTTGCCGTGCCAGTGGAGATTCCGGTAAAGACCGGCTGTTGGTTGATGATCCAAGTGACACGCCCAGTACAAATTCGATGGCTGCTCTGAATTGAACATTCGTTAACCTCCTTGCTTCCCGTCGTCCCATGTACTGAAGCTGTGGATCCATACTGACTTGAAGATTGCCAGTCGAGGACCAAACATTGGTTGAAGGTTGGCTAGCGACAGCATAGAGTTCAGACGTGACAATGAAGCGGATCAGTTCGCGCAGGTCGGTACCGTTTTGCTGAAAGATGTGTGTTAGTAGATCCAGCATTTCCTGGTCAATGGGCGGGTTACTGAGCCGGTGATCGGTCGGTGGATCTACCAAGTATCGACCCATCAAGGCACCAAATATGCGGTTGACAATATTTCGGCAAAATTGGTCCTTTGCCCTTTCGAGTATAAAACGAGCAATTCGTTCTTCTGAGGGAGCCACAATCTCAGGTTGAGGCTTACCAAGCGTTAGTAGGGCTGGACGAATTTGCCTTCCTGTTTCGGGTTGAAAGAACTTGCCAGTCATCATTTCCCCTGATGGATTTGGTCGAGGTTCAGCAAAATAAGCTGAGAAGTGCAGGTGTTCTGTCTGCTCCCATCGATCCAGCGGATGATTATGGCATCGTGCGCAGCCGATGCTCAATCCCAAGGTAGATCGTCCAACAAACTCTGCCCTGTCTCGTGGGTCACTGAAACGCCTCCAAGCTTGGTCCGGTCCTTTTTGGGTAAAGATACGGTCGATTACGCTGGAGATAGAGTCTCCATCACCCACCACCTGCCGAAAGAATCGACGCAAACCGGCGTTAACAACCTTATCATTGCGGGCATCCTTTTCTGGAATTGGTACTTCAAACCAATCCCCCAGATGATGGGCGAAGACTGTGTTAAAGTCGTCTGTGGAGAGTAACCTGTCAGCTGTAACCGCGATCCGTTCGGATACTGCAATGCTGAAAAAACGATCTACTTCATCAGGGGCAGGGGGACGACCAACCAGGTCTAGATAGAGACGGCGAACCAAGATTTCATCAGGAGCTCGGGGGGCTGAGGCTAGGCCCAGTTTGATCAAACGTTTGTGCCAGATATGGTCCAACGAGTGTGTGGTGGAAAGATTACCGTTTTTACTGGCGGTCTGTTGAAACGGATTCACTATAGGTGAACGTGCGCTCAGATGGCTATATCGGGCTAGTATCCAGGTTTCACCAGGTCCTCTTGGGGTGACTCTCCCATCATCATCAACACTGGCTACCAGATCGTTGGTCGATTTTATCAATGCCATCTGTGTCACTTCATATTGTATGCTTCTACCTGACCGTTGAAAGGTAGCTAGTACCTTGTAGCCACCATCTTTGGGTACCAACTCTAGGTGGGTCAGTTCTTTCGGTTCGTCTCGAAAGTAGGGGGCGCCATCCTGAATCCATTGGTGCAACATCTTAAATGCTATATCCTGAGCATCAAAACGACGTCCTCCACCATGTGGAATCTGCTGGGTTGGTTTGCTGAGAATCAGACTGTTCGATGGGTGGCGGTAATCAATACGTCTGGCCTTCAGTTCCCGCGTAATGGCATTATAGTCAGCATGGGGATAAGAACCAAACAGTGAGAGTTTAAAACCGCCTCTTCCTGTCGCAGCCCCATGGCACTCAGCTGACGAACAGCCCTTTTTGGCCAACATCGGTAATATATCGTAGCTAAAATCGAAGCTGACTGAAGTTGATTTCTTAATCTCTGCCTTAACTGCCACGAGGAAAGTTCCCGTTGGGAGTATGAACAACAGAGCCAACCCTATTATCAACGTCACAATCACTACAAGTGAGGGACTCCCCACGCTTGCCTTTTTATTCTTCAGCATCGACCTCTTTCCTCAAGAACGTTCTGGCCTGTTTCTGTGCGTAAGGCGTACCATAGCGATCGCTTATACTTAGCATCAACTGTAACATCTGAATGACCTCGATTCTGAGTTGATCACTCTGTCTCGACCTGTTCCTAATTTCGATCAGGAGATGATCGGTTTTTTCTTGATTGTTGGTTTGGCGGATGAAGGACCGAAACAACTTTTTCAGCCGTGGATCGACAGGTGGTTTCCCTTGTTTTCTAGTTGTTAATGTGGCTGAAGTTTTTTCATCTTCAGGTTGAGTTGGAGTCCTTTTAACAACCTGTTTCCCGTCTGTCATTAGTTGGTTTGAAGTTCGCATTGCCGCCATTTGACCACCATTCATTCGCTTGGCATCGGCCTGCTGTTGCATTTTGGGCAGCTGTTTGGTATAGATGCGGTACAATTCGCCAGCTTGAAAAACAGCTTGTTGTCTAAGCTCATCTGCGCTTGTTGGCATTCCTTCCATAATGATCTGGCGCAATGCTTCGTCTTCGGTTGGTAGATTTCCAGTCATTTGGCTAATCAAGTCAGCGATTCTGATGTTAGCTTGTCTGTTATTAAACAGATGCCCAAAGGCGATATGCCGAACCACCATTTCTCTCATGGTTGTCTGATTTGTGGGCAATCTAGAGTGGACAAATAGCAGCAGATTTTCTTCTTTCTCCGGCAATGGGTCTAAAAGCGTCGTTGCTATCTTCTCAATCCACGGAATATCCTGAAAACCAGTATCCGTTATGGCGACTGAACGATGAACTTTGCCATCTCTAACAAAAATTAGTGTCAGAGTGGCCTTACGGTTAAGAGCATAGTTACCAGGACCTTCTGCTCCATCTAAACTTAAAACCATCGGATTTTCTAGGTGGAGTGCTCCGTACTTGCCAATGACTGAGAAACGCATGTTACCTGTGGCGTTACCGTTGCGACGGGACAACTGGTATTCGGCTTTCGTACGGTCATCAGCTAGAAACAGGGTGAAAGATTTAAATCCGAAAAGGGCGTTTTCAGCCGCAACCCGATCAACAGCCTGAATCACCGGATAGGCATTTCGAACTAGGTCATGTACGAACAGGATCATGCCAGGTGATTGGCCGATTTCGGATACGACGTCAAACTCCTGACCGGTATATGGGCCGTTTAGCGCGTAGGCCATGATGGGAGTGAGAGCCACTCCGATGGGAGGTCCCGAGATCATGTCTGATGGAGGAACTACAATACCTTGTTGCCGATTCCTTCGCCGAGTAGGCGTTTGCATTTGACCCACTTTTCGCTGAAGCCAGTGCAGATCCATAGCTTGTTGAGTAGCTGTTTGGCGCAATTTTTGATCTTCTTTTGGGAATTGTTCATTGGCTAACTCACGCATCTCTGCCTCGCTACCAGGCTCTGGGCCAACAACTTCTGCTATCAGCTCCTGCACCTGTGCCACATTGTGCTCACCTGTATCAACGAAAGCAATAGATCTATGGATTTTTCCACTTTTGATGACTACTAGGGAGAGAACACACTTGCGGTTGAGGGCATAATTTCCCGGTCCCTCCACACCATCAAGGCTTAAGACGATTGGTCGCCTCAGTTTCAGCGAACCATTTATCGCTTTAAGCCGATTTTCCGCTGTGGTTCGGTCATTGGACAACAAAATAATGATTCCTTCAAATCCGAGTAGGCCGTATCGGCCCGCCAAGAGATCAAAGGTTCGTACTACTGGTACGATGTTCCGCGATAATTCGTGAATAAACAGGAATCCGCCATTACCTGCTTTCTTAATCATTCTGGAAGCGTCAAATTCCTGTCCAACCATCAAGCCGACTGGTGCATAGCACATAACGGGTGTTAGGTCAATTCCTTCGGGCGGCCCCGTTACTAACTCCTGAGCGAAATTGGACAGGGGTAACCCTAATGAGAACAGAGCCAAAAACAGCTGATTTAACAATCTCCTCGAATGGACATTAATCATTGCTTCTATCCCACTACGGTTCTATTAAAATCCCAATTTGAGGTTATCATAATATAGCAAATCCTCGCCATCACTACAACTTTTATTTCTCATTTGATCAAAATTAACCCCTTTTTACAACTAGATTTAAAACTGTTTTCGCAATACGTACAACGAGTCATTTTTGCCGCATCTTTCAAACCATAGGTGCCTTCAAATGCAATCTACAACTTCAAGCTAAATCGCAACTTGGCTCAACAAACAGCTACCGATTTCTTCAAATCAATTATTCCCGAAATGGAGGAAACGTCTAAGCTCGCACGCCACCCCAACTGGTTTTACAAAACACAGTCAAACGGGCAGCATACTCAACCCATCTGGGGGCTTGATTTTGTTCTCAGTCAATACCAGAAGAAGTTTGTCGCGCTGGATGAGAATTGCCGCTTGAGACAAACCGCAACTCAGCAGGTTTCGGATCTTGCGTTTTGGGGAAATATCGAGTTGTGCAAGAGACTGCTGGAAAATGAAGAATGCTACGAGAAAGAAATTCTTCGCATGCCTTCCAAACAAGAGCGGCAGCGCGTGAAAAACTTGCAACAGCCGATCTATGCTAGCAAGGGGGATTTTCTCAAACAGTTGGAAGAGATTGGCAGAATATTCCTTCTACCACTGATTGATTAGACGAGATCTATCAAGGTATTGAAGCCGCTGATTCATTTCTCTTTGTCATTAGCCCTGGTTCAGTGATCTCCGAGGTTTGTACCCTGGAGATTGAACATGCTATTGAGCACAATAAAAGCCTGATGCCGATAGTTTGGAAAGATGCTAGTGATGTCCATGTCAGCGTATAACTGGGTCTTTCTCAGGGAAGAAGACGACTTTGAGGCCAACTTTGAGTTGTTGATAGATGTCCTTGACACTGATTTGGAGTATGCCAAGGAGCACACTCGTTTACTGACACGTGCCATTGAGTGGGATCAGGACAACTGCACTAGAGGTTTGGCATTAGACAAACAAGAACTTCAGCCAACAGAACTACATACGGAGTACGTTGCCTTTAGTCGGATAGCATTTGATCGGTTTCAGAGGTTAATGATATCAAGAGTTAGATTGACTCTGAAAGGCCATGTTGAGGTGCTCCAGTCCTTGTGATGCTTGCGCCCAGCGTCTGTGTATCTAGGCGGGAATAAGATTCCTGAGAAGTGCTCCAATAGCGTAAGCAACCCCTGATGCAAGTCCTCCCACTACCAGCATCTCAAACCGCTCAGGAACGGGTTTTGTAGCGTAATCCGCACCTTGGCTGTGCCAAGCCCAAAAAGTGCCAGAGCAGAAAGTAAGATTGAAATTTCAAAAGAGGACGGCACATCAACAACCAGTCCAACTAAGTAGATAAGTAACGGAACCGATCCTGCAATGATAAAGGAGATAAAAGTGGTTAATCCACTTAACATCGGCTTTCGGTCGTCACGTGTCATCTCCAGTTCGTCGATCATCATGGCATTTACCCACCTTTCAGGATCACGACTTTTGATGTCAACCAATTGTGCCGCTTCCTCCGGAGTATAGCCTTGCTGAAGGTAGATCTGGTGCATTTCCTGTTTTTCGCCTTCGGGAAAATTCTCAACCTCCCATAATTCCCGTTCT
>Ga0066834_10000269_pt1 | contig 24348 bp, 19 predicted proteins | sample ETNtaG_30_FD_66729 | JGI IMG/M metagenome (GOLD analysis project Ga0066834, IMG submission 66729) | Marine microbial and viral communities from oxygen minimum zone, Eastern Pacific Ocean - ETNP201306PF43B | ecosystem: Environmental > Aquatic > Marine > Oceanic | place: Pacific Ocean: Eastern... | reverse complement strand
GCTTTTTGTGAATGGCGACTACGATTCCCAGTACGAAAGTGCGCTGACATTGTTGAAAGGGATCGCGAGCGCCCTGGAAGGGTGCCCGGTTGAATGCACGATCCGGGAGGATCCGGATGGCGAGAGGTTGCCGCTGCTGAGTGTGGCCATTGATGAGAAGGCCGCGGGAAAAAGCGCGATGGAGATCTGCCGGGAACTGAGGAATGGCAGACCGCCGGTCTGCCTGGGACATGGGGCGCTGAGTGAGGGCAAGCTGACTGTGAATCCTCTGCATTTAAATGCAGAAAGCGCAGCCGCGATTGGGGAGGCCGTGCGGGAGCAGGTATGTGCGGCGTCTTAGCCTTTATCAAGCACAGCCTCAACTGACGAAAAGCGCAGTTGCACCATCACCGCCTTCGCATGATCGCCATCCTTCTCGATATATACGCGGTGAGCGCGGCGTCGAGATTATCGCTCGTACGGATGAGCTGGTAGTCCACGCCTGTCTTGACGCAATGGCGGCGCACCTGGTTCAGAAAACGATCGAGAGCTACGAGGTAATCGGCGCGCAAAGCACGTGGGTCGCAGGTGAGCTCGCCCATCTCTTCCAGGCCCTCGAAGCGCGTGGTGCCGGCGAAGGGAAACTCCAGCTCGTCGTCATCCAAGACGTGAAAGAGCAGCACGTCGTGCCTTCCGAATCGGGCCCGTTCCAGGGCCTTGAAGAGCCCCTCGCGCTCGGCCAGGAGGTCTGAGATCAGGATCAGCATTTCACGGCGACGGTATGCTTCAGAGAAATGGTCGACGATCCCTTCGAGTTCCGTCTTCTTCTGCGGGTTGCCGACGCCCATGATGTTGTAGATGTTGCGGAGGTGTTCGGGATGGCTGCGGGGCGGGACGTGTTCGAGGATTTCCTGGTCGAATGTCATAAGGCCGACCGAGTCCTGCTGGCGGACGAGCAGGTAAGCGAGGCTGGCGGCGATGGCGCAGGCGTATTCGTATTTGTTGAGAGGTCCGTCGCCGTAGTGCATGGATTCGCTCACGTCGAGCAGAATCTGGGCACGGAGATTGGTCTCCTCTTCGTATTCCTTGATGTAGAAACGATCTGCTTTAGCCCAGACTTTCCAGTCGAGATGGCGCAGGTCGTCGCCGGGCGCGTACTCCCTGTGCTGGGCGAATTCAACGCTCTGTCCGTGGAAGGGGCTCCGGTGCGTGCCGCTGATGAAGCCTTCGACAATGTATCGGGCCCGCAGCTCGAGGCGGGCAATGTCGGCGAGAACTTCAGGCTTTAAAAATTTGTGCGAATCTGGGGTCATTGTTCAGGGCGCCTTCATCGTCGGGCGTCTCCTCAAGGATGCGCTCGACTACCTTGTCCGGCGTGATGCCTTCGGACTGCGCGCTGAAATTAGTCACCATGCGATGGCGCAGGACTGGTCGCGCCAGTGCCTGGATGTCTTCGGCCGAGACAAAAGAACGCCCGTGGAGAAGGGACCTGGCCTTGCCGCCCAGAATCAGATACTGCACAGCACGCGGGCCCGCGCCCCATGAGAGCCACTCGGTAACAAAATCCGGAACGCCCACTTCACCGATGCGCGTCTGCCTGACGATTGAAAGCACATAGCGAACGACGTGATCGCTGATGGGCACCTGGCGGACGAGTTCTTGCAGCTTGATGATTTCCTCTCCGGCCAACACCGCGTCGACTTCCGAATGCTCGGTACTTGTCGTTCGCCTGGCCACGGAGAATTCTTCGTCGAAGCTCGGATAGCTGACGAAGACTTTGAACATGAAACGATCCTGCTGCGCTTCCGGCAGAGGATACGTCCCTTCCTGTTCGATGGGATTCTGCGTAGCGAGGACGAGGAACGGGTCATCGAGCGCGTGGCGTTGACCGCCGATGGTGACCTGTCGTTCCTGCATGGCCTCGAGCAGTGCGGCCTGGGTTTTCGGCGGCGTTCGATTGATCTCGTCGGCAAGGATGACGTTCGAGAATATCGGGCCGCGGAGGAATCTGAATTCGCGGTCACCGGTCGCTTTGTTTTCGGCGATGACCTCCGTACCAGTAATATCCGCGGGCATCATGTCCGGTGTAAACTGGACGCGAGTGAAATCAAGGGTAAGACACCTCGCCAGAGTCGAGACCATCAGCGTCTTGGCCAAGCCGGGCACGCCTTCGAGGATGCAGTGCCCGCGGCTGAAGAGGCTGATGAGCAGGAGCTCGACCGCTTCGTCCTGTCCGACGATGACTCTTCCGACCTGTTCTTTGAGATTGTTATAGGCTTCCTGGAGGTGTCTGGCGGATTCCAGGTCCACATCCGTTTCCGCGGCTTCCGTTGCCAATTCGCTCATGTTGTCATTCACTTTTGGAAGATGGGCAAGGTGTTGTTTTCTAGTTGGAGGATAATCAAAGCCACAGCAGTTGAGAACACATCTCCTACATAATTTTGCGACCAGCGTCCGTCCGGCCCCTGGCTGCTGGCCATGCCGTCACCCACTTTGGCGATGTAGTTGTCCCAAGTTTTGCCGCCTTCAAAAAAGCTTGCCTGCGAATAATAGAGGTGGGTATAGAAGCTGTGCCCGTAACTGCCGCGGCCCACACTGAGCGGAATCTTAGCGCGGCAAAAATCCATCATCTTTGGGATATGTTTCGATTCGTACATCCCGACGTTATACAGGACCGCAATGCCGGCTGCGGTGATGGGTGGCCGCTCACCGCCGCTCCCCTGGCCGAGGCGATACTTGAGTCCCCCTTTGTCGGTCAGACATTTTTCGATGTAATTGATGGCCTTATCTATGATGCTCTTGTGAACCACGACGCCGGCGTTTTTCGCACCGCGCAGTCCTTGCACCTGTGTAATCGTTACCGAGCCTTCGTCAAAACCGCTGCCGTCGCGCGCGCTGACGTAACCCCAGCCACCGTCCTTGGTCTGCGCCTTCCCGCAGAATGCCGCGCCTTTGGTGAGAATCATCTTCAACTTCTGCCTCCTCTCCGGGTCTTCCTCTTCGCCGTAAATCTGCGAAAGGAAGAGCATCGCGAAACCGTGGCCATACATATACCGATCATTAATACGCGGGCTGCCGATGAGCCCGTTGCTCTGAGATTGCGAGATCAGGTAGTCGACGGTCGCCGCCACATTCTCCGCATATTTGCCTTCGCTGGGTGTGCTGCCTTCCATGGCGAGGGCCAACCCGGCCAGCGAGGTCATGGCGACCGGGTAAGCGCCGCTGTTGGCCCACCAGTTGCCGCTGCGGGATTGAGTCCGTGCCAGGTAGGCCAACCCCTTCTGAGCCGAACGTTGTCGTTTGAGTTTCGCGACTGCATCAGGATGGCAGAGATTGGGGAGGAGAGCGATCAGGATGAATGGGAGATATTTCATTGATAGTCGTGGCGTGGGATCCACGAAGAACGGTCTGGGATGAGGTCGGTCGGCGACCTCAGATAATAAAGGCGATGCGAAGTTAACGAGACATCTCTCCTCTTGGCAACTTTCGGTTGAGGGCCATGTCGCGGCCTTCCATTCCGTGTGGCGAGCAAAGATAGCCGGGATTACCTTCTCGGCTTCCCGAACATGCGACAGTCACCATTCTGAAGGAGGAGAGATCTGTGAGACGAATTAACCATCTGTTTCTGTTTGCAGTTTCAGCTTTGCTGGCCGATACACGCGGTGAAGATCTTTGGATTTCTTACGCGGGCAAGGATGGCGCCGGCAAAGGCAAGAAGATAGTTCTCATCAGCGGTGACGAAGAATACCGCTCTGAAGAGGCATTACCGATGCTCGGAAAGATACTGAGCCAGCGTCATGGTTTTGATTGCACGGTTCTGTTTTCTTTCGATGAAGCGAAAGGATTCATCGATCCCTACAAGGGGAATAGCCTGCCTGGCATGAAAGCTCTGGAGGGTGCTGACCTGGCGATCATTTTCACTCGATTCCGCACGCCGCCTCAAGAAGAGATGAAGTATCTTGAAGCTTTCCTCGATGCAGGTAAGCCGGTCATCGGTCTTCGTACCTCCACCCACGGATTCCGCGGCAAGTGGGGTTATTTCGGCATGCAGATTCTAGGTGAGCGCTGGGACGGACATCATGGCGGGCACAAGCGAGAAGGCTGCCGGGGCGTCATCGAAGAAGCAAACAAAGACCACGCAGTCTTAAGAGGGGTCAAGGATGTCTTCGCTCCCTCTGATGTGTACGGTGCCCGCCACGTAACAGAGAAAGACACCATTCTCCTCCGTGGAGCCGTGACAAAGACGCTCGACCCAAAGTCAGAAAAAGTCGCAGGTAAGAAGAACGACCCGATGATGCCGCTTGCATGGCTTCATCCGTATCAGTCCAAAGGTGGCGGCAAAGGAACTGCATTCACTACGACCATGGGCGCGGCCGTGGACCTGGTCAGCGAAGATGCGCGTCGCATCATCGTGAATGCGGCCTTATTCCTTACCGGCTTGGAAGTGCCCGCGAAAGCGAATGTGGATCTTGTCGATCCCTACTATCCGAGCTTCTACGGCTTCTGGCGCAAACCGAAAAATGGGGAATGGATCTGGGCCAAGCGTAACCTACGCCCCTCAGATTTCGCGCTGGGCAAGTCTCCCGCGGCAGTCGATCCTCCGGGGACGCCAAAGTGGCCGTTCCGCGAAATGGGGCCGAAGGAGAATAAGTAAATTCTGAAGGCTGCCTCGGAGTCTTCTCAATCACTCTTCGCGAACTGCGGAGGTAATCGTAGCTGGCTCTCTGAGGGCCACTCCAATTGCGATTGCAGCCGTAAGGCAGCCCGAAGGTTCAGAAGACGAACCAGAAAGCGGAGCACCTTTTCTCAGCACTACCACAAACAGAGGACACGATGAAAATCTCTATTCACATCCTGATGCTTCCCGGTTTTATCCTCCCGCTCTCTCACGCCGATGTGTCACTGCCTGTCGTCATTGACAGCAACATGGTCTTGCAGCGCGGCATCGAAGCGCCCATCTGGGGATGGGCCGATGTCGGAGAGAAGATCACCGTCAGCTTTGCCGGCCAGGAGAAAACTACGACCACCGACAACACCGGCTCCTGGAAGATTAAACTCGACCCTCTCGAAGCCTCGTCCGAAGGCCGCGCTTTGACCGTCAAGGGTAAAAATGAGATCAAGCTCGATAATGTCCTCGTCGGCGAAGTCTGGATCTGTTCTGGACAATCCAACATGGAATGGTCGGTCTCGCGTTCGCTGCCGAAGAGCCGAACACTGGCTGCAAAGGAAAACAAGAATCCGAATCTCCGGCTTTTCCGCGTTCCCGCCCATATCAGAGCAGGATCGCCCCTCTCTGACACAGTCGGGACGTGGACGAGCTGCACCAGCCAGAATGACATCAACAATTTTTCAGGAGTTGGCTTTTATTTCGGCCGGAAGCTCCAGCATGACCTGAAGGTCCCGATTGGCCTCCTGGACACCTCCTGGGGCGGCACGCCGATTGAGGCTTGGATTTCGGCAGAGGGCTACGAAATGATCAGACAGCCTTTGCCCAAGCCCAATGAAGCCCAGCAGAAAGCACTGGTGGAAAGCTTCAAGAAACTTGTCGATTCCGTAGAGCGATGGCAGGTGAAAGCTCGCGTTGCCGCGGCGCAGGGCCGTGTCATCCCATTGCCGAGCCATGGAAACGTAAACTTCGGCAACTCCGCCAACGGCATCTACAACGCAATGGTTGCCCCCCTCGCGCCGTATGGTGTGAAAGGCGCCATCTGGTATCAGGGAGAGGCAAATCGCGGCCGTCCATTCCCGGACTATTTCAACAAATTAAAAGCGCTCATCGGCGGATGGAAGAAGATTTTTGAAGCGGGTGATTTTCCGTTCTACATCGTTCAGATCGCACCGTTTGATTACAACCGTGGCAACCGCAAAAGAGACGACACGCCGTTATGCAAGAACGTCTGGGCCGCCGAATTCAAGGCAGCTGAAGAGATCCCGAATTGCGGCGTCGTCCCCATCCACGACACCATCCAGGGCAACCTCAGAAACATCCATCCGGCCGACAAACAGACCGTCGGAGAACGTCTTGCCTCGCTCGCACTGAAGGACGCCTATGAGAAAGACGTCCCCTGGACCGGCCCACTCTTCAAGAGCGCAGCGCAGGATGACAAACAGATCGTCGTCACTTTTGAACATATCGACAAGGGCCTGGAGACGTCAGACGGCAAGGCCCCGAGCTGGTTCGAGATTGCAGGCGCGAACAAGGAATTTGTGGCAGCCGACGCAGCTATCGAAGGTGCGACAGTCGTTATCAAAGCAGAGGCAGTTCTGAATCCAAAATTTGTCAGGATGGGCTGGAGCGAAGTAGCCATCCCAAACCTGCGTGACAAGAACGGCTGGCCGGTGAGGCAGTTTACCGCCGGGATTAAGTAGTATCAGACCCGCCTACGCCCGAGCACAGCCACCATCACTTTTCCAGGATCCAGATATTTCGATACTGCAGCGGGTTGCCATGCCCCTGAAACTTTATCGGTCCGGGTGTGCCTTCCGGCTCGCGGCGGCTGCCACCTGTAGGGCCCTTCACTTTCACCTTGTCATGAACAATGACGCCGTTGTGGCGGAGGGTGATGACTGCTTTCTTCTCTTTCTTTCCATTCACAACAACGGCATTGGTGAAATCGACGTCGTAAGTCTGCCAGGTAAGCGGAGGGAAGCACATGTTTACCTTTGGGCCGGCATTCTTGTAGATGCCTCCACATTCGTTGTTCTTGCCTTCAAGCCCGAAGGAGTCGAGCACCTGCACTTCATAATGATCTACCTGGTAGAAACCACTGTTGCCTCGTCCCTGCCCTCTTGCACCAGGCCGGTATGGCAGCATGAACTCCACGTGCATCGTGTAATTCTGGAACTTCTTTTTGGTGCGGATATCTCGCCCGTCTGTGTTCAGTAGTTTCGTCTTTTCATCCAGGCGGCCACCACTAAATGCATCTTTGTTCGTGCCATCAAAAAGCACGACTGCACCAGCAGGCGGCTTGGCACCGAGGGTTGGGCTCTTGCGGACAGCCTTTTTCAATTCGAAGGTCTTCTTATCATCAGTGGTCCCTGAAATTGTATCGCCGATCAGCGTACCGGTATACGCCTTGTGTCCTTCAGATGGGAACTTTGACGTCGCACTGAACTGCGCGCTTGGGCCGGCAAGGTATCTCCTGTTTCCAGAGGCGGGTACGAGCTTCACTGTCTCGCCTTCAACTTTCCCAGCCAGTTGAATCTTGTTCTTGCCATCCCAGCCATCGCCCGGCAGACCGCCCGGATAGACGACCGCGTGGAAGTCTCCATTGTTCAGCGATATCACCTGGCAGCCAAGCTTGTCTCCGCCCGCGATTTCTCCGGAATACTCGCCCTGGAACTTAAAATCAGCCGGCAAAGTAGAGTCGTCCGCGCTCTTCCAGACCTTGGCTTTAGGAGCGGCGGAGAGAGGGAACAAAAGTAGGCTAAGCAAGCTGCAAAACTTAATGGTGTTGTACATACTGGACCTCTTCGGCGATAACGTTTGAAAATTCGATGAGGAGTCTAGCGACAGAATTCTGACCTGCCTCCAGCTTGCCCGGCCGGCTCAGGAACTCATTAATTTTCCGAGTACGGACTCCTGTATGTTGACCTGTTAGTCACCTGAACCGTTTAAGGACAAACAATGCACCAAACAACGAACCAGATGAAACGCCGCGAGTTTCTGAATTCAGCTACCACCGCAGCAGCACTTACTGCGACTGCCGGCCTCTCCTTCCCACGGATCCACGCGGAGGCAGCCAGGAAACCGGAACGAAAACCAATTTTGAAGTCACTGAAGTTCGGAATGGTTCGCGAGAAGCTCTCGATCATGGACAAATTCAAGCTTCTCAAAGATCTGGGTTATGACGGCGTGGAACTGAATTCGCCGGGCGGGGCGAACAAGAAACAGTGCCTCGAAGCCAGCCAGAAAACGGAGCTTCCGATTCATGGAGTTGTTGACTCCAGGCACTGGCGCGTTCGTGCGACGGACCCGAAACCGGAGCAGCGAAAGAAATGCGCTGCTGACCTTTTGACTGCTGTAAAGGACTCACATTTCTGTGGCGGAACATCCGTTCTATTTGTGCCCGGGCATGGCAAGGATGGGCCCGAAGAGAAGATCGTTCCTCTCTCTATGGAAGTCATCAGAGAAGTGCTTCCAACGGCCGAGGAACTCAAGATTCACATCCTCATCGAGAACGTCTGGAATCACATGTTCTACGATCACGAAGGCAAACCGGAGCAATCGGCCGACCGGCTTGCCGCGTTTATTGATGGCTTCAAGACGCCACTCGTGGGCTCGTACTTCGATATCGGCAATCATCACAAGTATGGACAACCGGAGGGGTGGGTGCGCACGCTTGGCAAGCGAATCGTGAAGCTTGATGTCAAGGATTTCAGCCGGAAGCGAAATAACTGGGCAAAATTAGGCGAGGGCACCATCGATTACTCCGCCGTGCGAAACGCGCTTGATGAGATAGGGTTTACCGGTTGGTGTACCGCCGAGGTCGGCGGGGGAAATCGCAAACGGCTGGCCTTAATCCTGGAAAAAATGAATCAGCTTTTACCGAACGCTTAATGAGGGCCACGAATGAGTAACGAGAAAGAAACCACGCGGCGCGACTTTATGAAGAAGACAGGCGTCACCGCCGTGAGTACTGCCCTGGCCGCTGACCTCATGAGCAGAGGAGCTCATGCTGCGGGCAACGACACCCTCCGAATCGGCGTCGTTGGAACGGGCGGCCGCGGAACAAAAGCCGCGATGGATGCAATGGAAGCGGACCCGGGAGTGGTCGTCACGGCGCTTGGCGACACCTTCGAAGATCGGGCCAGAAACAGCCTGAAAGGATTGAATCGCAAGAAGCAGTACAAGGGACGCATCAAGGTAACCGACGAAACTCTCTTCTCAGGATTCGATGCGTATAAAAAGGTCATCGACAGCGTGGACGTTGTCCTCCTGACGACGCCGCCTCACTTTCGTCCCGAACATCTGGCCTATGCTGTCGATAAGGGCAAACACTGTTTTGTTGAAAAGCCTGTCGCGGTGGATGCGCCTGGCGTCCGGAGCGTCATCGAGACCTGCAAGAAGGCGAAGGAGAAGAACTTGTCCGTCGTGTCCGGTCTTTGCTGGCGCTATGACCTCGGCGTCAACGCCACCATGCAACAGGTGCTGGAAGAGAAGGCCATCGGCGAAATCGTAGCAGTTCAGTCCAGCTATAACGCAGGCACGCTCTGGCATCGGGGTGACAAACCCGATTGGAGCCGAATGGAATACCAGGTGCGCAACTGGCTGTATTACACCTGGCTGTCCGGCGACCACATCGCTGAGCAGGCGATACACAGCCTGGACAAATGCGCCTGGCTCATGGGCGACACTCATCCAATCAGTGCCACAGGCATCGGCGGTCGCCAGCAGCGCACCGGTGCAAAGTGGGGCAACATCTTCGATCATCACGTCGTGTTCTTTGAATATGCCGATGGAAAGAAGGTCTACTTCACCTGCCGCCAGCAGAACGGCACGACCAATCACGTGGACGAAACGGTTCTGGGGACCGAAGGCCAGGCCCGCATTTTGCGACATCGTATTCAAGGCAAGAACACTTGGCGTTACAGCGGCCCGAAACCAAGCATGTACGTGCAGGAGCACAAGGCGCTGTTCAAGAGCATCCGTGACGGAGAGCCAATCAACAACGGCCATTACATGGCCAACAGCACCATGCTCGCCATCATGGGCCGCATGTGTACCTACACCGGCAGGACGCTCAAATGGGAGCAGTGCTTCAACAGTAAAGAAAAACTCGGTCCCGAAAAATACGCGTGGGAAGATGTGCCCGAGCCGAAAGTCGCCATGCCTGGCCGCACCAAATTCTCATGATTCGAATTGAGCGATTCAGGTCGAATTCATGAAGAGTTTCGTTCTCTCAGGAATCATCGCAGGGCTGCCTCTCTGTATTCACGCGGAGCTTGGCATTCAGAAAGAACGGCCCGCGGATGGCCGTTGTGTCCAGGTCGAACAGGGCTACATGGTCGCGTATTGTGCCCTGATCCCGGGGTCAGAAATCGAATATGAAATGGTGCCGTGCCCCGGAGGTTCCTACTTCCTGGGGAGTCCTGAATCCGAGCCCGGAAGGAAAAGCGATGAAGGGCCGCAGGCGGAAGTGCGCGTGGCGCCGTTCTGGATTGGGAAGTACGAGATCACCTGGAAACAATTCTGGCTCTACACGGAATTGATCCTCGCGTTCGAGCAATTCGAAGACAAGGGCATTCGAAAAATCGAAAACAAATACGGCGCCGATGTGGTTACCGCTGCTTCGAAAATCTACGACACCAGTTTCACCTATAAGAAGGGCAAAGAACCACAGCATCCTGCAGTTACCATGAGCCAGTATGGTGCGAAGCAATACACCAAGTGGCTGAGCCTTCTCACCCGGCGTTTCTATCGGCTGCCGAGTGAAGTGGAATGGGAGCACGCGTGCCGGGCCGGAACGAAGACCGCTTGCAGCTTTGGAAACGATCCCAAAAAACTTGGTGAGTATGCCTGGTTCGCTGAGAATTCTGACGGCAGGCTTCAGAAGGTCGGCACCAAGAAGCCAAACGCCTGGGGCCTGCACGACATGCATGGAGGCGTCGCCGAATGGGTGCTCGATCATTACCGAAAAGATCGCTATTCGAAGCTGAAAGACAGACCGCTCAACCCCATCGCGTGGCCGGATGAGCTCTATCCGCGCGTCATCAGGGGCGGCTCATGGAAAGACCCGGCAGAGGCCACTCGCAGCGCGGCCAGGTATCCTTCAAACGACGACAAGCTCAAAGCCAACGATCCCAACAGCCCGATGAGCCCCTGGTGGCTCGCAAGCAATCGCGGATTGGCCATCGGTTTTCGGTTCGTGCGCCCAATCGAGGCCCCCGACGGAGCCGAGCGCCTGAAATACTGGGATGCGGACGTCGATGAGATCAGGGAAGACGTGGACCAGCGAATCGAGGAAGAAGGGAAAGGCAAGCGCGGCCGGGTCGACCCAAGCCTGCCACAGGCCATCAAGGCCCTCGAAAAATGACTTCTCACCGGCCCCCATCGACCATGAAATTCCGGCGCCTCTGCGCTTTCCTGATGCTCTTGGCCGGATGCAGAACTGGTGGCGACGTTTCGGACATCCCCAAGACCACCTCAAAGGCAGAGCCATTCCGGCAGGGCAGACTGATCATGGGCACCCTGGTGGAGATCACGATCTTCGACCCCGGCGATGCCGATCCGGAAGCTGCGTGCGATGCCGCGTTCCAGGAGATCGTTCGAGTGGATGAGCTCATGAGCACGTACAAAAGGTCGAGCGAGCTCTCAACGATCAACGCGTATGCTGCGGAAAAACAGATGCCGCTCACTGAACCGACGAATCATGTATTGGGCCGCGCCCTTCATTGGGCAACCGAAACGAAAGGCGCTTTTGACCCAACCGTCGGCCCCATGGTCTCTTTCTGGCGACTCCGCCAGAAAGTGCAGATAGCGCCGACCGCGGCCGATGTGAGACGGGTGTTGAGCCAGACCGGATACGACAAGGTCAGTCACATTCCACATGCGCGGCGCGTACGTTTTACGCAGAAAGACATGCGCCTGGATTTTGGTGGACTCGCCAAAGGGTACGCAGTCGATAAGGCGGCAGAATCACTCAAGCAGGCGGGCATCCGCAGAGCCATTGTGAACGCCGGCGGGGACCTGTACGCGTTCGGAGCCCCCTCGGCAGCGGGAATCCAGCACCCACTGAGAGCGGGTGAACTGATCGGCGCTATTCGCCTGGAGAACCGGGCTGTGGCCACTTCGGGCAATTACGAACGTTTCTTCGAGATCAAAGGCAAGCATTATTGTCACATTTTCGATCCCCGAACCGGCTGGCCGGTTCAAGGAGTTGTAAGTGTCACCGTGACCGCGTTCACGGCATTGGATGCAGACGCACTGGCCACGGCGGCATTCGTGCTCGGCGCCGAAAAAGGAATTGAGTTTCTGAATCGAGTGGATGATGTGGAGGGCCTGATCATCACGAAGAAGAAAGGTCAGCAGATGAAATTTCACCAGACCACGGGCTTCAAGATGCAGCGTTAGGAGTCAGGCCAAAATTATGTTGCCAGTTTCAATAGTCCCGAAGCGAAGGGACGGAGGCAATTAGCCCCAGGTTTCAACCTGGGGACATAATGGAAAAACCCATCGAAGCCCCGGAGGGGCGAAGGGTCGTTCACGCAGGGCGCCGCCGCCCCTCCGGGGCTGGAATCGTTTTTTGTCTCCGCTCCCCTGGTTAAAACCAGGGGCTACTCGCCTGCGTCCCTCCGGGACTGCGAAGCGGATATCTTCCGGTTGAAGTTGGTAACTTAATTTCGATCAATGTCCTTAGTCTTAATCTGGGCTATTGTCTGACCTCTCCAAAGGTCCGCGTCTGATGCGGCTGCAAAACCTACCGCCCATGCACGGCACGGATATCAACCCGGCTCCCAATATCATCTGATACCCGGGCGCACGCATTTACGGCTTCCACAGACTGCAGACTCATCAGCGCGCTGTCCACGAGTGGGTTTGAGAGGGTGTAATTCAACAGAAACGACTCGAGGTCGTTTGCTGCGGCGAATTCAGGGAAGCACTGTTTCATCAGATTGGTGAATGCGGAGCTGGTCGTGCTTCGCATCGTGAAGATTCCCATCTCTTCTTTCTCTGCCTCGGCCATGATTCCTTCGGCACAGAACCCATCAAACATAGCTTGATAGAAGAGATTGTAGTGGCATTGAATAGCGTCGAATTTGCCAGTCCTGATGAGCTGCAGAATGCCGTTTCCCGGCCCGTCCGCGGAGAAAGCCAGGAAGCGTATTTTGCCTTCGTCTCTCAGTTTCAAATAGGTATCGAGACCGCCATCGTTGAGAATCTGATCCGCATCCTCCGATGGTATCCAACCGCCGTGAAACTGAAGGATGTCAATGGTCTCGACACCGAGGCGGCGCAGACTGCCCTCGACGCATTCGATGATTCCCGCAGGATCACGAGGCATCGTCTTGGTCGCGAGAACGATGGACTCTCGCCGGCCCCCAATGACCTGTCCGATGAGCTCTTCGCTGAGGCCGCCTCCGTAGGTTGGCGCGGTATCGAAGAAGTTTATGCCGGCATCTATCGCGTGATTCAATACCGATTTGATTTCTTCAACATCCTGATCTGGGCGGACACGTCCCCCTCCGTATCCGATTTCAGAGACTTTGAGGCCGGTTCGGCCGAGCGTGCGGTAGTTCATGATTCTCGATATGGAGTGAAAGTAATCTTCGAGACCGAAATAGAAGTTCAGATCCCTATCTCCGCCTGACGCGGGGATAATCGTAGCTGGGCTTGCGGCCCAGGCTGCCTTTACCACTGCGTATCGAGACGAGTGGTATCCTCAGGCGCGCTGTGCCGGTGCTCAAAATCGGACGCTGCCCTGGCCTGGTGTGCCAGCGCTACCGCTTCATCAACGTCAACACCGAGCCCCGGTGCATCGGGTAATCTGATCTCTCCTCCACTTTCCTGAACGGCGCCGGGTGCGACTTCGTAACGCCAGGGGACATCCTTGATTTTATGTTCAAGAAAATAGCAGTTCGGGATCGACGCCAGCACGTGAACATTAGCCATCTCGACAATGGGGCCGACGGAGCCGTCGTGGGGCGCGACCTTTACTGAATGCGCTTCGGCCATTGCCGCCAGTTTCTTCAATTCGGTGATTCCGCCCAGGCGTGTCGTCTCCGGTTGCACGAGGTCGACGAGCTTGCGGGACAGGAGCTCGGTGAACGCCCATTTTGTTGCGAAACGCTCGCCCGTTGCGATGGGGACATTCACCTTTTCTGCTACTTTGGCGATGGCTTCGATGTCTTCGGGGATGACCGGGTCTTCGAAGAATGCCGGCCGAAATGGCTCGATAGCCTTGCCCAACTGGATGGCTGAGGCCGGCGAGAATTGCCCGTGGCAATGCACGCCTATCTCTACCTCCCATCCGACCGCGCTTCTGAGCTCTTCGAGTGTCCTCGCACTTGGTGAACACTTGAACGCGCGGTAGCCGGCGTCGATCAATTGTTTCGCGCCGTCCGCGCTGCTCGCGTGGCCATAGACCGGGATGGCCTCCCGCATCTTGCCGCCGAGCAGCTCGTAAACGGGGACGCCGAGGGACTTGCCCTTTATATCCCACAAGGCCATGTCGATGGCGCTGATGGCGCCGCCGCGAACCGCGCCGGTGACGCCGTGCCCGTGGAGCACGTGGTAGAGCTTGTGCCAGAGGTGTTCGATAGCGTGTGGATTTTCGCCGATTAGAAAGGGCTCTAATTCGTGAATGGCCTTCTCTACGACCGCCGGCCATCCTCCTCCTTCACCGGCACCGCTGATGCCGGCGTCGGTTTCAATTCTTACGAAGAGCCAGTTGCGCCCTCGAGGACGGTCGGCGCTGTTGCCTTCCTGCGCGCAGACGAGGTAGGTTTTTATGCCGGTGATGACCATTTGACTGAGTGCGGTTCTGTTGGTGTCTCTCGTTAGCACAGAGGGGTTCGGCGACGTAGCCGTTTGTCACGTTATCTGAACCTACGGCCACTTCTGCTTCGCGTATAATTCGCTCTATCGAGTTTCCCCTGCCTTTCAGGATAGCGTCACCTATTGTCCAGAGGAGTGCAAGCAGGCGGCCTACGCTCGTCTGGACAAAGTTCGAAGGCTGAATGCTCCTGGCTGATTTTCTATTTCTCGTACCATTTCACGTCGTCCACAACTTCGCCGCAAAGCGCGTCGGCGTGGGCTTCCGTGAGCTGTTTCCTGGCCTTATCGCTCCCCTTCAAGTATGCGTCGCAGAAGGCCAGGGCCATCACCTTGCAGATTCTTTGCGCGTCCCGTCTGGCGGAGGACGGGAACAGATGAGCTTTGGGGTTGTCTGCGAAGGCGAAGTGATCGGCCTTTTCGAGCCAGAGCATGTACTTTTCACCGGCAGGAAACAGGCGGAAGCCTTCCAGCCTTTTCTCCGCAGGCTGTTGCCGGCCGTCGTGGCCGAACTGGAGGTCTTTCGATCCGCTGAAGCAGAGGAGAGGGCGATTGATGGTCTTGTAGCTTTCTCTCCCGAAGCGCGAAGTGCCCGGCCCCTGGGGTGACATGGCGATTCCGATCGTGACTCGCGGATCGCTTAGGTTGCCTGCCAGGCCCTTGCCAGGCCCCACGGCAGGTTCCAGATATTTCAGAATGGGTCGTGCTCCGCAGACCGCCAGTACCGTGTGTGCGCCGTACGAGTGCCCAATCACGGCGATCTTCTTTGTGTCGATCTTTCCACGTAGCTCGGGGTGCATTCGATCCCACTCGATTGCCTTGTCGATGGCGAAGCTGGCGTCTTTCGGCCGTTCGAGCACGGCCTTCGGGTCTTTGGTGATGCCAAGGAGCGCTTCATTGAACCTCTCTTTCAGGGTCCCCTTTGCCCCGAAAGCAAGCATCTTCACCCTCACGTTATTGCTGTAAACGTGCTCCAGACAGAGCGAAACGTAACCGTGGCTGGCAAGGTGCCTGGCTTGGTAAAGGTGCGCGTCCCAGTTGCCCGCGCCGCCGTGGGAAAATATCGCGAGGGGGTACCGGCCCGCCTCCCGTGGGAAATGAACCTTCATCGGAACACGGCGCCTGCCGCGCTGGACGTCGCGGAGGTCTGGGAACTCGATGGTCTCCAGACGGAAAGGGCCGGCCTCGCCCGCCCGCGGCCTGTCAGGCGAGTCAGCCCCGACCGGAAGGACTAAGGCTGACGGATGGGCCGCATCGAAGTAAACGCTGTTCGTGGCGACCAGAGCCTTCTTTGCGCCGCCGGTAAAGTGTTCCCCGTTGTTCGGGTTGGCATCGAACCGCGGGAAGTTCGACGAACTGACCAGTATCCGGATGCGGTGACCTTTCAGGAAGGTATGGGCCGTCCCCTGGCAGGAGACGGTGACCTCATAGACCTGTCCCGGCTCCATCAGTTGCGGCTCTTGCAGGGAACTGCGGAAGCGCATCCGGTGTGCTCCGTCCGTGACGAGCATCGACCGGCCGTCCGGGTGAACGTCGCACAGCCGAACGACGAAATCGGTGTCCACCTGGTCGGAAGAGACGAACAGCCTGGCCCTGGCGATTCCCTTCACCGCCAGATCACTATCGAGGGCCTTGGTCGTGTATGAGACATGATCGTTGCGTCGCTCCACCTTCTCTCGCTGGTCCACGGGGCCCGCGGGAGTAGCGCGGGTCGAGGCAACCCAGGAAGCGTGGATGACCATTCCACCGATGGTGGGAGAAGGATCGTTGGGATCGTACCGGAAGGTATCCGCCGGTTTATCTCCCTGTCCCGGTTGCCGGGCCAGTTGTCCGCCCGCTTGCAGGTAGAACGTCTTCGCTTTGTTTCCCGGGGGTGGCCAGGTTTCGGCCGCTTCCCATTTACGTGACCCCATTTGGAAGTAGCGCACGTCTGGAAAGTCTTTCCACCCGTTGTCTTTCTTGCCCCGGAGCCAGTAGTCGAAGAAGCGATGGGCTTCTCTTTCGCTCACGCGCTCGGCTTCCTTGAAGGCCAGCTCTCCCACTTTTCGTTTACCCGCTCCCGCTCCCATGTGATCCCACGGGCCGACGAGCAGGCGCGATTGCTCTCGCGCAATGGGCCCGGCCGAGGAGCGGATGCGTTTGAAGGTGTCAATCAGAGCATCGGTTTCCGTATCAAACCAGCCGCCGATAACGAGAATCGGAAGGTCCAGTTTGGCGAAGCTCAACCGCGTGGTCAATTCCACGAAATTCCAGAAACGATCACGGACGGGATGGTCAGTGATGATCTTCATCGATCCTTTGAAGCCCACATTCTCTCGCACCAGGGCATGGGCCCTTTTGAATACGCCGCCGTGAAAGTAATCCTCATAGGCTGTGCCGAACCGGGCCACAACGGGGACGATGCAGGAGAGGTGCGGCGGCTTTTCGGCTGCGGTCTGGTATTGGGCCATCCCGAGTGCAGAGGGCCCCCACATGCCAACCTTCCCGTCGCTCCAGGATTGGGCCGCTATCCATTCGACGATGTCGTGCCCATCCTTACCCACTTGCCTCAAGGCCGGCTTGCCATTCCGCACCGCGGCGCCTTTCGAGCCGTAGAATCCCCGCCAGTCAGCAATGACGAACGCGTAGTCTCCCCGGCCGAACAGGTCGCTCACTCTTGCCGCGCCGGGGAGGGCCGACCCGAGGACCTTTTTGTTGTAAGGTGTGAAGATCAGAATAGTCGGCCACCGACCTTTTGGGGAAGGCAGGAACACGTCCGCTGCGAGCCCTTTCCCGTCCCGCATAAGCACATGAACCGGGGCCGGCGTAGGAAAATGATCCTCAGCCACAAGGCAGACTGGCAGGCCGGAAACAAGCAGCAAGAGCAACATTCGTTTTGGCGACGCGGTATTCCGCTCCAATGCGACGACTGCAACAATCAAAATCGTAGGCCGGTTGTGTAAAGTTTGGAATAACGTATTCACCAACGCGCTCAAAGCCCGTATTCAGCGACCTTCTTCCTCAGGGTAGTTCTGTGCATGCCCAGGATTCCGGCGGCACGGCGCTGGTTGCCGCCGGTGAATTCGAGCACTCGCTGGATGAGCGGCCTCTCAAAACTCTTGATTAGCGTTTCGTAAAGTTGTTCCGTGGGTTCGCCCTTCAAGTGTGTGTCCACGAGCCGCCTTACCGCAAGACTCAACTCGCCCTGGTCTGCTTCATGCTCAGAGAGAGTCTCTGGAAGATCGGATGTCTGAATCGTTGCGCCTCTGCTTAGCACGGCCGCGTGCTGGACAGCGTTTTTCAGCTCGCGCACGTTGCCCGGCCAGAGATGGTCTTGCAGAGCCGCGGTGGCTTCCTCTGAAAAAGCCTTCGAAGGTGAGACCTCTTTCAAGAAATGATTCGCAAGCAGTTCGATGTCCTCCCTGCGATCGCGCAGATCGGGCAGGTGGAGCGTGACGACGTTGAGCCGGTAAAAAAGGTCTGCCCGGAAACTGCCGGAATCCACGAGCTCACGCAATGGCCGGTGGGTCGCGGCAATGAGCCGCACATCAACTTTTATTTCTTCATCACCGCCGACTCGCTCGACCACTTTCTCCTCCAGAAATCGCAGAAGTTTCTTTTGCAGATCCGGCGAGAGCTCACCGATCTCATCGAGGAACACGGTGCCGCCGTTCGCGCGCTCAAAGTGTCCAAGCCGCTGCTCGACTGCACCGGTAAATGCGCCGCGCTCGTGTCCGTATAGCTCGCTTTCGGCGAGGGTCTCCGGCAGGCGGGCACAATCGACCGCGATGAACGGCTTCTCCGCACGATGGCTGTGCCTGTGAATGCCCCGAGCGGCAAGCTCTTTTCCGGTGCCGGAGCTTCCGGATATCAGCACGGTGACTTCCGACTGTGACACAGCCCCGATCTGCTTGAAGACTTCCTGCATCAACGGATGCGAGCCGAGCATTTCAAGGGGCAGGGATGCCGGAGGTGGCTGTGCATTCGGGGAAGGCATCGGCCCCGACGCTAAAGCACGGTTGATGACTTCGGCCGCGTTATCCAGGTCGATCGGCTTGGTCAGATACTCGAAGGCTCCACGCTGGATGGCCTGGATGGCGGTGTCCATCGTGCCGTGCGCAGTGATGACGATGATGGGGCCTTTACACTTTTCTCGGATTACAGGCAGGGCTTCGATGCCGGTCATCCCCGGTAGCTTGACGTCGAGCAGGATGAGATCCGGCCGCTCCTTTTCCAGCAGTTCGATACCTTCCTCCGCGCTGGATGCGGACGCCGATTCATGGCCGATGTCCTTCAGAAATTCTTCGAAGGCCCAGCAGACGTTACGGTCATCTTCAATGATCAGGATCTTTGGCATCTGAATGTGCGTGCGCTTATAGCATTCGGATCATGCTGGATGTGATGTTCAGAGCAAGACGAGATGCGTGTTCAGTGGTACTGGAAGCGTAAAATGTGGAGAAGAATCGGCTGAATCGTGTGCTGCGCGTCGGAGTGGAGCCTACCAGTACAGCGTCGCCTTTTTCGATAAGAACGGAAACCTTATCACCCGCATCGGCCGATGGCATAGGGGGCCCTGGTCAGAACTCGTTGCTCTCCCTCTATCCCGATGTGGCACAGGAATGGCATCCGACCAACAGCTGTCAAGGAACGCGAATGATCCCCGGGAATTGATCGAAGTGATGGTCAAACGCGAAAGCCACCGATACTTCCTCCAATTCCATGAGCGCAAAGCTGGAACAATCGGTAAAGCTGAAAATCTTGTCGTCGTAACTTTTGAAGATTTCGACTGCCCGGTCGCGTATCGCCGTATTGGTGGGCCGGACTAACGCCAATTCTCCAGACCAAAGTTTATCTGCCCATTCGCAGGCGACTGAGTGGCCTCTGTCGGTCTTATCCCTGAATCTGAGCAGATTGATCGTTTCTACGATCACATAGTCGGTGGTCAGCAGCGGCTCCAGGCTTCCGGCAAGCCATTCCTTTGCTGGCTCGTGGTCAGCATCCTCTTTTACAGCAAGTGCGAACCAGGCGCCTGTGTCGACAAAAACCATTATCGATCCTCGTAGAGAACACGATCATGCTCTCTACCGTCAAAGCCCGGGCCCATAGACCTGCCAGCCATTGCCTGAATGGCCTTACGCTGTTCGCGAGCAAGGTCTTCGTTTTCGCTTGATCCATTAGTCAATTCCCTCTGGCACCTTGCAAGAACGAATTGTGCGAAATCAAGAACCTCATGCTGCTTTTCAGCGGGCAACAATGCAGCGATGTTGTGCAAGTCCCTCAATGGATCGTTCATTGCTTTCCTTAGGTATAGTAGAGCTGTAAGGTCTGGAGAGTTACCAAGTAAACTCATGAGATCTGCGATTTCAACAGACTGATAAGTTCCAGGAGTTCCTTCACCTGCGTTCCCTGTGTTCCGTTCGCGGAACTCACGGTCTTGACAGTCTGTAATTGCTTAGGTAAGCACCGGGCAATCCACACTCACGAGAACACCAACATGAGTCCGTTAACGCAGGAACAACTCGGCCACTTCAACGAAGAAGGCTACATCATCCTCCGGCAGGTGGTCAGCCGTGAGCACATCGATGCCATGCTGGCCGCATTCGAACGGCTGATGGATCGCGCGTTGGCCGGCGAATGCGAGATTGGATGGATCGATAAATCGCAACGAGTGCCTGCACGGACCGGAAGCCTGCTCAGCACCTCTCGCTATGACGATGCTTACGCGCAGTGGATTGATGGTGGCCTCGCTGACCAACTTGAATCCGCGCTCGGCGGCCCGGGCCGCCACAGCTTGTTCGGCATGCTGAACGGCGGGGGAGGGCAGGCATACAAGCAGGGCTGGCACCGGGATATCGGCAAGCCGGGTGCACCCGATGAAGTGGAATTTCTTCGCAGACATCACGGCACGTTTGTACAGTTTAATGCGCCTTTGCTGAAAGATGACCACTACCTGAACATCGTCCCCCGCAGCCATCTGCGCGCCTCCTCTCAAGAAGAGATGGACGCTTCGGCCGCGGGCCAGGATGCAAACATGCCGGATGAGATGATCGTCGAGCTCAATGCCGGGGATATCGTTCACTACAACGCAAACCTGTGGCATCGAGGCTGGAATCCAGAAGGCAACCTGCGGTGGACCATGCACTGCGCGTTCTGGCGCGCCGACCGCGAAGTCATGAAGCACGAATACGGACAGAAGGAAGATATTCTCACGCCCGACTATCTGGAACGGATGCCTCCAAGGACCCGTGAGTACATGCAGCGGTATCTCGATGCCCATCCGGAAGACGAGCCAAGGAGTTTGCTTGATCTGTGAGCAGTACTGCTGAGTCACTTCCTATCCGACGATGAGAGCAAGGGGACCATCTTGACAGCTCCAGTACCGGAATCGGAAGCGATGGATTGGGGCAGTCGCTCGTGACACTTCATGTGACAGCCCTGTCCACGAACGGCCAGAAGAGCGTCTTGTAGAACCGATGCCCACCGTCGCCGTATTTGTGCTCATACCTTTCGGGAACTCCGGCGACGGCAAACAGGTCTCGTAATCTCTTCACAGCAGCATCCACTTTGTGCGTCGGATGCAGGCTGTCATGCGAACCGTTGACCGTGATCAAATGCCTGGGGGCAATGAGCGCTGCGATATCCCAGAACTCTCCGAATTGGAGTATCCCAGGCACCCCGTTGCAGTCGCAGTGGTGAATGAGCCCGTCTTCACCGACGAGTGAGTTGTACGAACAACTCGGCATCGCAATGCGGACACGGGTGTCGCACGCTGCGGTGTATGTCGTCACCATGCCTCCGCCTGAATTGCCAAGCATGAGCGTTGTGCGCGCATCTACTTCAGGCAATGCACTCGCCCAATCCATAATTCGCATCATGTCCCAGACTCTTTCCCCCATCGCTGTGCGGCCGGCCAGCAGTGCGTGCATGAAATGGCTGCGGCAATTTCGCCCGCAGTGGCGCTTGCTTATGTCTGTGACCCCGCCGGGTGCGATACCACGCGTCGCTGGAGCGATTGCGAGGAAACCACGCTGCGCGGCCTGGATAGCGACGTCCCTGTCTTCGGCCTCGATTTTTTCACGTGGAGTTCGTTCCGTCCCGATACCGGCATATTCGCTGTTCTCGCCGTGGCCGTGAGGCGCGACTGCGAGTGGGAAAGGCCCGTCGCCTTTTGGTTGCACCAGCCAGAAATGGATGCGTACATCCGGCTCCGTTTCGATGAAGCCCTGCCGGCGCGTCAGCTTGCCGAGGTCTTCTGCCTCATCGAGTTCTACCGAAGGGTTGTGCCCGGCGGCCCCACGTGCGATGCACTCGAGACCCAGCAGGTTCTGAAGCGCAGGTCGCGCCTCCGATTGCCAGGATTGAAAGCTGTCGGGATTTTTTGCCCTGCATGCGTGCGTACGAGATTCTTCGGAATAGATCCGGCCGAGGTAGTCGATGATTTCCGGAGGATGTTTCATTGCCTTGCTCAAGAGTGGTGGAGTCATTAAAGAGGGATTGGTGAACAAGAGAGCAAATCAGTAACGACCGGTCAAACATTGCGTGTCCGGTCGATCCTGTTTTCCTGATACACTCAGATTCCATTCCTGATATTCAGATTTCAATGACACGACTCATCTGCTTCCTCATCACAGCAACTTTGAGCACCTCTCACGCGGATACGATCCTCACAAGAGACGGTGAACGTTTCCTTGGTCAACCGGCGGCGGAGGATCAAAATCAATTCACGCTTCGCACGAAATACGGCGATCTGAAAATCCCGCTGGATGTCATCGTCTCCCACAAACGCGATCAGTATCGAGTCACACTCAAGGACGGCTCAAAAGTCGAGGGCCGCATACAGTCGCAGACCGAAAAAGAGGTGATGGTAAATGGCAGAAAGCTGGCGCGGGACACTATCGATTCCGTCGTGATCAGGGCCACCAGAGCGGCCATGAATCCCGCGGAGATGGGCAGGCTTTTCCAGCGCTCGCTCGACCTGCATTCAAAGAAGAAATTTGCAGAGTCGGTCCGCATCCTCAAACGCATCCTCACCGAACGTCCCAACCACAGCACGGCACTTTACAACATCGCGTGCGCGCTCGCGCTGACTGACAAGAAGGATGAGGCCCTCGTGTATCTGAAGAAGTCCGTCGAGACCGGTTTCATCAATTTCGTGCACATGGAGAAGGACGCCGACCTTGACTCCCTGAGGAAGGAGAAGGGGTATCTCGAACTTCTGAAGAATCGGGACGAATACGTTCAGAAGTTCAAAGAACTCCGGCTGAGTGGCATTGCCACCGCGCTGAAAAACCAGGGCGTGGATGCTGATTCGTACGAGTGGTTCACTGACGAAGAGCGCAACTTCATTTATCTCCACAATCGAAGTAAGGAAGAACTGGCACAAATCAGAAAGGGTCTCAACGATTTTGCTGAGGTGACCTGGAACACGATCTTCAAGAACCGGCCGAGCCTGCCTCTTTACATTGTTTTGCTGAGCTCAGCAGACACCCGAAAGATGTTCAAAGGCGGCAAGGGAGGGTTCTTCAATCCGGCAACTCGTACGCTCTTCTGCGGGGATATTCCTTCCTGGCGGCTGGCGAAGACCAGCATCGTCCAGCACGAGTTTACGCACGCGCTCCATCACGCAGACGTGAATGCCCGCGGCCAGGCCCATCCCATCTGGTTTATCGAGGGGCTGGGAACGCTTTACGAGACTGCGGAGCTTGAAGAGGCCATCCTGCCGAAACACAGCCAGCGCCTGGCCATTCTACAGGACGCGATCAAGAGAAAGCTGTCCACTCCCTGGGCTGAGTTCATGAAGATGAGTCAACCGGAATACATGAGGAGACCGGTCATCAGTTACGCCCAGGCGAGATACATGACCTTCTACCTGTGGGAGAAAGGGCTGTTGCAGACCTTCTATGACGACTTTGCCATCAAGAAGAATTACGATCACGACCGCACCGGCCGCGAGGCGTATGAAGTCATGTTCGGCAAACCCATCCAGGCCATCGAACGGGATTGGAAGGCGTGGGTGCAATCGTTGAAGGTGCCGCCGGTACCGTTCCTTGGGGTGGGCGGCAAAGCAGACAACGGAAAATTGATCATCAAGCAGGTCATGAAAAGATCCGCCGCCATGCAGGCTGGTCTGAAAAAGGGCGACGCTCTTCTAAGCATTGACGGCGAACCGACCCCGAACATGGAAGCCCTGATGAAACTCATCGGCGAGATGGAGACCGATCAGGAAATCGAAATCAAATACAGCCGCGCGACTGACGAGAAAACTGCGAAGGTAAAGCTCGGCAGACGCCCGGCCCCGCGCCTCCCCAGACCGCGTCCACCGGAAGCAACAGCCTACCTGGGTATCGCGGTGAAAAAGGTGAAGGACGGCATTGAGATCCAGAAAATCACCAAGGGTTCGCCTGCGGAAAAGCTGGGAATCAAGGCAGGCGATCTCATCGCTTCAATTGATGGCAAGGAGGCAAGCTCGGTGCGCGCCTACCTGCGTCATTTCAGAAAGGTGAAGCCCGGCAAGGTGGTGAAGCTGAAGATCAAATCCGGCGATGAGGAGAAAGAGCTCGAAGTGAAAACCGGCCGGCTATAGGCACTCACATAGTCAGCGTCCAGGACTCGTGGATACAGGCTACCACCAGCCTGCAGCCACGACGCCTATCCCTGTGCCTGATTCCCATTCAGAAGCAGTCCCGCCAGCGTTTCCCCAATCGGCAGGCAGGTCCTTGCCTGGAAGCCCAGAAACATCGGACTGGGGTTGGCCTCCAAAAAAACGAATTCACCATCTTGCGTTCGACGGAAGTCAATACCGGTCCACACGAGCTTGAGGTCTCGCGCTATCCGACGGCATTGGGATTGGAATGAATCGTCCAGCGCGATGGGCTGCATCCTTGGATTCGGGTCGT
>Ga0066834_10000266_pt1 | contig 24413 bp, 22 predicted proteins | sample ETNtaG_30_FD_66729 | JGI IMG/M metagenome (GOLD analysis project Ga0066834, IMG submission 66729) | Marine microbial and viral communities from oxygen minimum zone, Eastern Pacific Ocean - ETNP201306PF43B | ecosystem: Environmental > Aquatic > Marine > Oceanic | place: Pacific Ocean: Eastern... | reverse complement strand
CCGGAGGAAGTTGGTAAACATAATTGAACAGGTATTCTGAATAATATCAGAATTAACAAATAAACGAGCACAAAACAAGTAAGTTATTTATTCTTTTAGTAAGAAATATCTAGGTAGGATATTGATTATAATTGGTTTATTTCTTGATTGTGCAGGTATAGCACAACAAGCAAAAGATTATGATGAAGCAATTATGATAGGAGATGAACTTTTTTTAGACAAAAAGATTATTGAAGCAAAAAAATATTACCAGATTGCTCTTTCTTTTAAGTCACATGACAAATATGCTAACAGTCAAATAAAAAAGGTTTCCGATGTACTTAGCTCAAGGGCGTACAAGGAGGAAGCCTATCTTGCCATCATCGAAATAGCTGATGATCTATTCAGAAAATACAAATTCGATTATGCTCTTAGAGAATACAATAAGGCATTGGTAATAATTCCAAATGATGGTTATGCAAAGGGAAAAGTTAATAGAATACTAGAGATTAAGGAAAGCCAAAATGGAGACACTGAAGATTTTAACAACTTAATGTCTACTGGTGTTATATTACTTGATCAGAACAAGTTTACAGAGGCAATCAAGAGTTTCAAAAAAGCGGCAAAAATACTTCCAGATAACACAGCACCTGATGTTCAAATTGCAAAGTCGAAAGAAGCAAGAATAAATATGGAGGCAAAACTAACTGCTTACAGCGAAGAAATTGAGCTGGCCAGCAATTATATAGATACCAAGGAATACGCAAAAACATTACGTCATCTTAAAAACGCGCAGGATATATTACCAGATAATTGGGCTTTGGCGAATGAGATAAAGACTTTTACCTTGTTAGCAACAAAACAGAACCCTCCGAATCAAATAGACAGAATTGAAAATAAGCAAGTTATAACGCAGTTTTCTGAAACTGACAATAAATCCTTAATCTCTAGAAAGCCTACTGAAATCTTACCTGTTATTACAAAGTCAAGAGCAAGTATGATAAATTATAAACCCTCATTAACATTAGTGAGTGATAATTCTTCACAAAATAATTATCAGTCTGAAATTGATATTATGATTGAGCAGAATCAAAAGGAAATAAAAGTGATTGAAGATACTCTCAAAAAACTTAAAGAGATCGACGAGAAATATGCTGAGAACATTGTAATTGCACAAAATCTTTTTAACAAAGATCAGTTTCATGAAGCTCGGATCTCATTTTTGAGTGCATCTCAAATAAAACCCCTTGAAGCAAAACCTAAACAGTTTATTGCTATAATTGACAGTATATTTAAGATTCTAGAAGTTCAAAAACAAATCGACCAACAATTTAATTCTTATATAATTATAGGCGATTCATTGCTTAAACAAAATTTGTATGATAAGTCGATTACTGCATTTACTGAAGCTGTCTCAATCAAGCCTAGTGATACATTAGCAAGTAATAAACTTCAAATTGCTAAGAATAAGAAAATAGATTATGATCGAGCTATCCAGGTCATGAAAGATTACAATAAAGTTGTAAAGGAAGCAGATGAATTATTGGCTGAGGAAGAATATTTAATTTCAAAGATTACTTACGAAAAAGCGCTAAAAATAAAAACCGATGAAGCGTATCCAATAGTGAAGATCAATGAAATATCCGAAATATTTGCAAAAATCGAATTCGAGAATAATCAAAAATACAACAAGGTTGTAACAGTTGCCGATAACTTTTATAGTTCATCAAATTTAGTAGAAGCACTAGTCCAATATAAAATTGCTCTTGACATGAAAGCAGACGAAAGCTATCCACAAGATAGAATAGCTGAAATTAATACCCTGATTGAAGACGAACTCAAAAAGACAAAAGACAAATATGATCTGGCAATTTCTAATGCCGATAAATTGTATGCTGTAAAAATATACGATAAGGCAATTGACGCATATCGCGAAGCGTTGAACATTCTTAATAAAGAAAGTTATCCAAAAGAAATGATTTCCAAAATAATAACTCTCATGACGGAAAATGCTATTGTTAATATACTAAACGACACTATTACAATAAACTCCGAAACAACCAGAAAGTTTGCTTTTGATCCTGTTAGTATTAAAGTACGAAGATCTAGTTATATCTATTTTAAAGCTACAAATTTAAGTGGAAATGTGCATAAATTAATCGTTAGTTATGGTAGCGACAAAGGTAAAAATGGAGGATTTGTTGTAGTTGTTGCAGAAGGAGTTGAAAAAAATGATTACATAATAAGAGTTGGAAATCAGTATAAATGGTTTGCTGACGATAACAACTGGATTAGTATATATCCCGAAAAAGGTGATATTCAATTAAGCATGATGCAGATTTCCAAAAGCAACTAACCTCATCCATTTTTAATACCTTTGCATCCAAATTGAGAATCTGTGGAAATTATTGATAAATTAGAGGTTATAAAAAATCGCTGGGAGGAGATAGCCGATCAGATGAATGATCCTGAAGTTATTACGGATATGAAGCGATATGTTAAGTTGAACAAGGACTATAAGGATCTGGAACCTCTTATCACTGCTTACAAAGAATATAAGTCACTTATTGCAAATCTGGTAAGTGCCAAAGAAGTGCTTGCAACAGAAGACGATGCTGAATTCAAGGAAATGGCAAAAGAAGAAATTGATCAGCTGACACCTGAAAAGGAAACACTTGAAGAAAAAATAAGGATGTTGCTAATCCCCAAAGATCCTCAAGATACCAAAAATGCAATTATGGAGATCAGGGCGGGTACCGGCGGTGATGAGGCTAGTATTTTTGCCGGCGATCTATACCGAATGTATCAGAAATTCTGCGAAAGCAAAAATTGGAAGACAGAAATTACAAAAGTAAATGAAGGTACTGCCGGAGGTTACAAAGAGATTGTCTTTACTATAACAGGAAATGGTGCATATGGAATATTGAAATTCGAATCAGGAGTTCATCGGGTACAACGTGTTCCTAAAACTGAAACACAAGGTAGAGTTCATACTTCTGCAGCATCTGTAGTAGTACTACCCGAGGCTGAAGATTTTGATGTTGAGTTACTTGATAGTGATATTAGAAAAGATACTTATTGCTCATCAGGTCCCGGTGGTCAATCTGTTAATACAACTTATTCAGCTATTCGACTAACACATATACCAACAGGAATTGTTGTTACGTGCCAGGATGAGAAATCACAGCTTAAAAATCTTGCCAAAGCAATGAAAGAGCTTAGAAACAGAATATATGATCTGGAGTATACTAAGTATCTTGAAGAGATGTCAGGAAAAAGAAAAACTATGGTGTCAACCGGAGATCGTTCTGCAAAAATAAGAACGTATAACTGGCCACAAGGTCGTGTTACCGATCATCGAATCAATCTTACACTTTACAATTTACCAGCAATTATTGATGGTGATATTAAAGATATTACCGAAAAACTTCAAATGGCTGAAAATGCTGAAAAGTTAAAAGAAGAAGTCTAAAATGAATCGAAAAGAACTATTTCAACTGATCAAAAGGAAAAGATCATTCCTGTGTATAGGGCTGGATACTGATATAAATAAAATTCCAAAACATTTGCTATCTACAGATGACCCTGTTTTTGAGTTTAACAAACAAATTGTTGATGCCACCCATTCATTAGCAGTTGCTTACAAGCCAAACATTGCCTTTTATGAATCGATGGGATCTGCAGGATGGGATAGTCTAGAGAAAACTGTAAACTATATAAGGTCAGTAACTACTGATATTTTTATTATCGCTGATGCAAAACGTGGTGACATAGGCAACACTTCGGCAATGTATGCCCGTACATTTTTTAGCACATATAATTTTGATGCTGTGACTCTTGCACCATATATGGGATTAGATACCGTTACCCCTTTTCTCGAATATAAAGATTGTTGGTCTATTATCCTAGCACTGACTTCCAACAAAAGTGCTTCTGATTTTCAATACATTCAAGATAAAAATGGAACACATCTTTTTGAGGATGTACTTAAAACTGCCGAAACCTGGGGATCAGATGATCAGATAATGTTTGTTGTTGGGGCAACAAAAGCAGAAGCCTTACAGGAGATCCGTAAAATAGTACCAGATAACTTTTTATTAGTGCCCGGGGTTGGTGCTCAGGGTGGTAGCTTAGAAGAAGTTGCAAAATACGGAATGAATGATCATTGCGGACTACTAGTTAATTCCTCACGTGGAATAATCTACGCCTCAACCGAAGAAGATTTCGCAAAAGTAGCCAGAAAAAAAGCTACGGAGCTTCAGGAAGAAATGGAATTATACCTTGAAGATTTTGGTCTACTATAAGCCCCTACACCCCATCTATAACTGTAGTCCAACCATGTTTGTCTTCTATTTCAGCTTCCTGAATAGCCCTTAAAGTTATATAAAGTTTTGTTGAATAAGGTCCTGCAATCTCACCATATTCGTAAGTTATATCTTTTACCCTGTCGTAAACCTTTGAGATAGGACTAATAAGAGCTGCTGTTCCACAAGCTCCTGCCTCTTCGAATGTAGCTAGTTCTTCAATTGGTACACTACGGCGCTCAACCGTGAGGCCAATATCTTCAGCAATTTGTTCGAGACTCATATTAGTTATCGAGGGCAATATGCTATCTGATTGTGGTGTAATATATCTGCCATCTTTAATTCCGAAAAAATTAGCCGGGCCGGCTTCATCTAAATATTTCTTCTCTAAAGCATCAAGGAAAAGTACCGATGCAAAACCATCAAGGTGAGCCCTGTGAGCGGGTACCATACTAGCAGCATAATTACCTCCTACTTTAATATTTCCGGTTCCTTGTGGCGCAGCGCGATCATAATCTCTGATAACTTCGATAGGTACAGGTTTAAATCCTTCTTTAAAATATGGGCCAACCGGTGTTACAAATACCATAAACATATATTCTTCTGCTGGTTTTACTCCAACCTGAGGGCCACTTCCAAACAATAATGGACGAATGTAAAGTGTTGCGCCTGTACCATATGGAGGAATATATTTCGTATTAAGTTTCACGGCTTTAAAAATTGCTTCTTTAAATATCTTTTCCGGCACCTTCGCCATCATAATACCATCCGCTGAACGTGCCATACGTTTCGCATTTTCTTCCCATCTAAACAATCTTACCTTTCCGTCTTTACCGCGATAAGCTTTCAATCCTTCAAATGCTTCTTGACCATAATGTAAAGCAGTTGCCGCCATGTGAATGTTTATAGTTTCGGATGATGTAGTTTCCAATTCGCCCCACTTACCATCTTTATAATAGCAACGCACATTATAATCAGTTTTTTGATATCCGAAAGGGAGACTTCTCCAATCTATATTCTTCAAATTATCCATGATAATTATTTTATTTTTTAAAATGCTAATTTACGGATAATTGAGAAAACAGGACCAACAATCACCATAAATTACACAGTTTATAAACAGTAAAAATTAGTGATTGTATGAGGCATGCTGCAATAACATTTATTAATAGTTTTACAACCTGATACTAAAATTGTATTATTAATAGACGGCATAGTAATTGTTAATATATGATTTTTAAAATAATCTCGTTTACAAATTAGTATTCATCAAATTGTTGATCGAAAATAATGAAATACCATAATTTAGTTTTCAAATTATTTGTCACTGTAGCTGTTTTAATTGGGTTAATGGCATGCAATCCTGAGAAGAAGTTAGCAATCGAGTTTGCATCAAAAGCAGGTGCAAAAAATTTGCTAGTCATTGCTCCTGATTATTTATTTAAGACAAATCTTAAAACATATTTAATGGACTCGCTTGGCATAGGTGATGATGAGAATAAAGACTCAATACTACTGATACATAGCGAATATTTATCAGATTTAAACGACTCATTGTTTATCGTTAACTACATGCTGGGATATAATAAAGCATTGAGTAGTTTTGGATTTAGGGTTTTTACACAAGATCAAACGGAGGAATTTTTAAATTTAGATTCGAACAGTTATCAAGTAAATATTGCTCAGATTGAAATCGAAGAGACCTTGTATACTTATCGTGACGAAGTAAATGTTTATGAAAAGAACTTCTATCACGATCATAATCTTAACGCCGTATATGTTAATTCATGGTTCGAGATCTACAACCTCAACGACAACATTGATAATCAACAAATTTATTTCACTACCGATATGATATCTGATATCCCTGATGGCTCATTCGATTATGATATATTTAGCGGTAAGGTACGATATATGTATAATATCGATTCGTTAAAAGTAGATGTCCTTTATGATTTTGCATACAGGCTAGGAAAAGAATACGCTGGTTATACTTTTGATTTTTTATTGAATGATGAGCTAAATAAAAAAATACATCCCGATGCCAGAAGTACCAAGTATTGGCGCTACGACCCTATAAATCACATCTTCTTCCCAGCTACTGATGACAAGTTTATCCCGTTGAATGAATGATTAAGAATTTAGTTAAAGCCTAACAAAATAAATACGCCAATGTTTCAGAAAGTGAACGGTACGACTTTGAGATAGCACTTTGAGCCACCGATTTTTCCATCCACAAAGCCTCACTTATATCCTCTTCTACTTGTGGAATAAGTTCAAAAGTATCTTCTGTTCTCATTAAAAACCAATGTGTCTTTTTAAGATACCACTTTTCTTTTTGCTTATAAATATGGAAAGTATCTTGCAAGGGCTTCACTATTTCAACATGGCTTAATCCTGTTTCTTCACAAACTTCACGGATCGCAGCATCCTTTACTGATTCTCGCTTTTCGATTTTTCCTTTTGGCAGATCCCAGATACCAAATCGCTTTATAAGCAAAAACTCTTTTTCACTATTTATAACTACACCACCTGCAGCTTCAATGTATCTGAAATGGTTAGAGATTTCATTAAATAAATCCACGTACTCAAACCCAAAAATATTAGCATCACTAGTTATCTTATTATCAATTAATTTCTTCAAAAAACCTTGGATATCTTCTTTATGCGATGCATTAAATAGTCTCATACTTTCTGAAGCCGGTATAGAATTAGTTGTTATCCTGATCGCAATATCGTTGAAGTAAACTATAATCATAATTGGTTGAAAAGTATCTTCTTTTTCGAAAGCAAATCTAATTAATAATACATTTCCATGAAGGACATAGAATTATCCCTACAACTATTTTGTAAGATCGAATGTCTTTTTTATGTTTCTTTGTAGTTACAACCAAAAAGAAATTTATTATAAGCAACCAGATTAATCAAAACACTATATTAATGAATTTATTATCAGCTAGTTTCACAACTTTGATGCTTATGGCATTATTAACTATTATTCCATCATCGTTAGTTGCTCAAAAGCAAAATACAGATAAGAGGTATATGCATAAGGAAGTAATTAATGATCCTTACCTTCCAATATTACCTAAGGATTATCAAACATCTCCTGCATATAGCTCACGTAGCAGTATTTTTTTTACTACTCAGGTAAATGTTAATGAAGATGGTGAAAACATACTCTTTGATGCAGCCAACGAACCATCAATAGCATTCGACCCAACAAATCCCGACAGGATAGTAATTGGTTGGCGTCAATTTGATAATGTAGCTAGTAACTTCAGACAAGCAGGTTATGGTTATTCAACGGATGCAGGCCTAACTTGGACTTCTCCTGAACCAATTGATGCTGGGGTGTTCCGCTCTGACCCTGTTCTTGAATATGATGAAAATGGAAATTTCTATTACAACAGTCTTACATATAACCAATATGGCGATTTTATTACTGATATATATAGGATTGAAGACGGTGGTGTGGTTTGGGATAATGGAACCTATGCCTTTGGTGGCGACAAACAATGGATGCAAATAGACCGTACAGGAGGAATAGGCAATGGTAATATATATGCTTTCTGGACTTCATACTATTCAATATGCAATCCTGATTTTTTCACACGCTCAATTGATGAGGGTGATACTTATGAAGATTGTGTAGAAATATTAGGTAACCCGTATTGGGGAACAGTAACGGTTGGGCCTGATGGCGAAGTTTATACAGTTGGAACTACGTCCAACATTAGTGCAGTTGTTATAAAATCAACCTCCGCCAAAGATCCTGATGCAACAGTAACCTGGGAAGAGCCTACATATGTTGACCTCGATGGAGCCTTAACAGGATGGACTAACGTTAACCCTGCAGGATTATTAGGGCAGGCTTGGATTGATGTGGATAGATCGGAAGGACCGGGAAGAGGCAATGTTTATGTACTTGCATCGGTTGATCGCTATAGCAGTAGTGATCCTGGAGATGTAATGTTTGCGCGTAGCACTGATGGAGGGCTTACCTGGGAAGCCCCTATTAGAATAAATACTGACTCCAGCCCTTATAATTATCAATGGTTCGGAACAATGTCAGTAGCTCCTAATGGTCGTATTGATGTAATTTGGCTTGATACTCGCGAGGGTAATACGAATCCGTATATTTCAGCATTATATTATTCATATTCTGATGATCAAGGTGATACATGGTCTGCAAACGAAAAGCTATCTGAATCATTTAATCCACATTTAGGATGGCCTAATCAGAACAAAATGGGAGATTATTTTGATATGGTTTCTGATAATAACGGTGCACATCTTGCCTGGGCAAATACTATTAATGGAGAACAGGATGTTTACTATGGATTCATCAGTCAATCATGGTATGTTGGCATTGGTGATAAGAATGAAGACGATAAACTTTTCTCATTTATAAATTATCCAAATCCATTCAGTATAAAAACTACTCTCAGGTATGAGATTGATAAAAGTAGCCTTGTTAACATTACTGTGTACGATATTTATGGCAATAAGGTTATAGTTGTTACGGATGAGATGCAAGCAGCAGGAATACATAATATAGTTTTCAATGCCAACGAACTTGCAAAAGGAATCTATTTTTGCAAACTTACTGCCGGAGCAAAATCAGAAACTATTAAACTGACTATGATTAACTAGGGAAGGTATAGAGGTATACAGTAATAAGGTTTGATTCATCCTGAAATTTGTTTACTTTGTGTGTCAACCTATTTCAGAACAAGACATTTATACCCTTATACCTTTATACGCTTATACCCCAATAACCATGTTTCTCCTCATTTCCCATTTTCCACAATTATATACCCCAACTTTCGAAACTTTTCGTACGTTTGTTGCATGATATTTAAAGAAGAAACAGCAAAATACATAGCCCTCAGTTTACTGGAAATTAAAGCTATAAAATTAAACCCTGTCAACCCTTTTACGTGGGCATCAGGTTTAAGATCGCCGATTTATTGCGACAACCGTGTGGCTCTTTCATACCCTGAAAAACGATCATATATAAAAAGGCAACTTGTAGATGTAATCAGAGATAATTTTAGTAATGTTGATGTTATTGCAGGAGTGGCCACAGCAGGTATACCCCAAGGGGCTTTGGTTGCTGATGAGTTAGGTTTACCGTTTGTTTATGTGAGGTCGTCTGCTAAGGCTCACGGCATGACAAATAAAATTGAAGGCAAAATTGAAAAAGGACAAACTGTAGTTGTAGTTGAAGATCTTATCTCAACAGGTAAGAGTAGCCTCAATGCGGTTGATGCTTTAATGGCTTCAGGCGCATTAGTTGCCGGAATGGTTGCAATCTTTACTTATGGTCTTAAAATTGCAGAAGAAAATTTCAATAATAAAAACTGTGATTTAATAGCTTTGTCGGATTATAATACAATGATTAATATAGCGATAAATGAGAATTATGTTTCTCAAGAAGATGAGTTGTCGCTTTTGGAATGGAGAAAAGATCCGAAAAAATGGAGTGATAAAAATGAGTAAATTATAAAATAAGAAATCACCTTATGGAAATAATAAACATTTAAGCATTTTCGCATTAAGCAATTAAACATTAACTCATTAAAGCATAACAAAATGATAATTGAAGGAAAACCTGCCACCATAAATAAAGACATCGTTAGTGTTTACAATTTCTTAACCGATTTCAATAACTTTGAAAACCTGATGCCTGATCAAATTACCAATTGGCAATCTGATAAGAACTCATGCTCGTTTACTATACAGGGAATGGCCAGTGTTAAGTTAACGTTTTCTGAAAAAGTACCCCATACTCTTATAAAGTTAGTACCGGAAGGAAAAGTACCTTTCAGTTTTGGACTTATTATCAGATTATCTGAACAAGAGAATAACACAATAGCCAAAGTTGAAGTTGATGCTCAACTAAACCCAATGATGGCAATGATGGCAAAACGTCCTCTTGAGAATCTTGTTAATGTAATGGCTGGAAATATAAATGAAGCGATTGGCAGGTAATAACAACGTTATGACATAAATTATTCAACAAACTCAATTTCCTTAAACATAAATTTCTTTTCCTCGCCACTTTTCATCATTACTTCAAGTCTGCCAAATTCATCAATATCAAAAATTTTTCCCTGAAAAGGGTTGTTGCCATCTGAGTAAGTTGCCCACTCATTATATCTATATAGATTAATAACGTACTTTGATTTGAGCTCTTCAAAATTTTCCTTTAACCTGTATGTTTCATAGTTAAAACCAATTTTATCAAGAAGCTTGTCCAACAAGACTTTTAAATTAGTTGGACTATTTGAATGATGGATAATTGAAATAGGATTTGGCACCTCTGAATAGTACTTCTTCTGATTAACATTTATCCCGATACCAGCAATTGAAAACTCAATATGATTTCCCTTTACGAAGTTTTGGAATAGTATTCCGGCAATCTTATTCTTGTTTACATAAATATCATTTGGCCATTTTATTTTAACTTCCTCAGTTAAGATATATTCTTTGATTAAATCAACCAAGGCAAGGGAAACAATTTGAGTAAGCACAAATTGTCGCTGAGCAGGAACCATACTAGGCTCAAGTATAATACTCACCAAGAGGTTGCTACCATGCTCGCTTTCCCAAAAATTATCTCCTTGTCCTCTGCCATTTTTTTGGTACTGAGTAGAAATAACATCACCTTCATGCAAATCACCACTTTCAATCAACTCTTGAGCATAACTGTTAGTTGATTTAAGCTTAGGGATATTAATAATATTAAATTGCATTAGTTGTATTGGTAGATATGCAAAAATAGCACATTAAACCAACTACTATTTTAGTACTTTTGTAACTTAATTGTAATTGATACATGCAGGGTAAAGCTGGTAAAGATGACGCCAAAAATATTCTAAAGCAGGTTGTTGCTGCAATGCAGGATAAAAAGGCAAAGAATATTATCAGTCTTGATTTACGAAATATTGTTGACTCAGTTTCACAATATTTTGTGTTATGTGATGCACAATCAAGCACACAAGTTGATGCCATTTATGATAACGTGTTGGAAATTGTGCAAAAAAACTGTTATATCAAACCGTCTCATCGAGAAGGTTATGAAAATTCGGAATGGATTTTGATAGACTATTTCGATGTTGTAGTACATGTGTTTCGCGAGGACATCAGAAACTTTTATAAGTTAGAAGAACTCTGGGGTGACGCTGTATTGAAGAGATATGAGAGTGATGACTAAGTCCTTACAAATTTAATTTACGACAGAATGGCAGAGAAAGATAATAAAGATATAAAAAAGAAACAAAGTTCCGGAACAAATCCTTTTAGCAAATTAACAGGTCCTGGAAAGGATGGGAAATCAAAGTTTAATTTTTATTGGATTTATGGTATTCTTATAGTAATCCTACTAGGAGTTCAGTTTATTGGATTTAATGACGATGGTGAACAAACCAATTGGCGCGATTTAAAGCTTATGCTCGAAAATGATGATGTGTCGAAAATAATATTGGTAAACAAGGAAACCGCTGAAATATATATTAAGCCCGACAAGTTATCTAAAGAAATACATAAAGATGTTGAGGGAAAATCGGGCCTTAACAAAAACAATCCACATTATTATTATCCAGTTGGATCGGTGGATAAATTTTATGACAATGTTGAGGCCGTTCAAAAAGATACAACTGATCCTGTTTACGTTGAAAACGAGACCAGGCACAATTGGGGTGGTGAAATAATAAGCTGGATTTTTCCTATTGCTTTACTTGTTGGCGTTTGGTTCTTTTTTATGAGAATGATGAGTAAAGGTGGTGGCGGTGCCGGTGGTCAGATATTTAATATCGGTAAATCCAAAGCCCAGATTTATGATAAAAAAACAAGCGTGAACATCTCATTTAAGGATGTTGCAGGACTTGAAGAAGCAAAGGTTGAAGTTACTGAAATAGTAGACTTCCTGAAAAAGCCTGAGAAATACACAAAACTAGGTGGCAAAATTCCTAGGGGTGTGTTACTAGTTGGTCCTCCTGGAACAGGCAAAACGCTTTTAGCGAAATCTGTAGCTGGAGAAGCAGATGTTCCATTTTTCTCAATCTCAGGTTCTGATTTTGTGGAAATGTTCGTAGGTGTGGGAGCCTCTCGTGTACGCGATTTATTTAAACAAGCAAAGGAAAAAGCACCCAGTATTATTTTTATTGATGAAATTGATGCCATCGGTCGAGCCAGAGGTAAAAACCAAATTACAGGAGCTAATGACGAACGCGAAAACACACTTAATCAGCTGCTTACTGAAATGGATGGATTCTCTCCAAACTCGGGAGTAATTATACTTGCAGCCACAAACAGAGCAGATATACTTGATAAAGCACTCATGAGAGCTGGTAGGTTTGATAGACAAATACATGTTGAACTTCCTGACCTTGAAGAAAGAAAGCAAATTTTCGATGTGCATATGAAACCACTAAAGCTTTCACGAAATGTTGATAATGGTTTCCTTGCAAGACAAACACCAGGTTTTTCAGGTGCTGATATTGCAAACGTTTGTAATGAATCAGCTTTAATAGCTGCAAGATCAAACCACAGAAGCATTACAAGTCAGGATTTCATGGATGCAATCGACCGGATTATAGGTGGTTTAGAGAAAAAAAATAAAGTAATATCACCCGACGAGAAAAAGGTTGTCGCTTACCATGAAGCTGGTCATGCATCAATAAGTTGGCTTCTTGAACATGCACATCCACTTGTTAAAGTTACAATAGTGCCAAGAGGAAAAGCACTGGGAGCAGCATGGTATCTTCCTGAAGAAAGACAAATAACTACTTACGACCAAATGTTTGACGAAATGACGGCTGCGTTAGGAGGTCGTGCAGCGGAGCAAGTAATTTTCGGTAAAATATCAACAGGGGCACTTAATGATCTTGAAAAAGTTACGAAGCAGGCGTATGCAATGGTATCATATTATGGATTAAGTAAAAAGATAGGTAACCTCAGCTATTACGATTCAACCGGCCAGCAGGATTATTCTTTTAACAAACCCTTCAGTGAGAAAACTGCCGAAAGTATTGATAACGAAATCAGCCGAATTGTTGAAGAAGCTTACACAAGAGCTGTTAAAACACTAGAAGATAACAAAGATGGTTTAGAGAAACTTGCTGCCTTGTTAATAGAAAAAGAAGTTATCTTTAGTAATGATCTTGAAGCTGTTTTTGGGAAAAGACCATGGGGCATTACTACTAACTTACTTAAAGAAATGGAAAGCGGTTCAAAAACAAGAAAGCCTCGGACATCAAAAAATAAAAAGCAAAATGAAGGTAAGTAGTATTCACCTATCTTTCATAAACATCATCTAAAAACAAATTATTAACAATTGGGGGAGAATGAAAGATAGTACCAGCAAGGAAAAAGTACTTAAAAAAGTTCGCAATGCACTAATCAATAAGCTTGAAAACCCTTTCAAAAATGTTGATTTTTCATCCCCATTATTTCATAAACAGGAAGAAGATCCCGAAGTACAATTTGCTTACAAACTTAAAGAATGTAATGGCACGTTCATCTACTGTGCAAATAATAAAGAATTAAACGATAATCTTGTTGCATTAATTGAAAAAGAAGGTTGGAAAAATATTATTTGTCCTGATGTTAGTCTGTCAGAGCTATTATCACAGCACGATATTGATATAATTAATGAAGTTGATGAATTTAACTCTGTGAGTGTTGGAATAACTAGTTGCGATTTTTTAATCTCAAGATTCGGTTCTGTAATGGTATCCTCAGGCCTTGGTGTGGGCAGACGATTATTTGTATTTCCCGAAACACATATCGTTATAGCAAGCGCTTCACAGGTTGTACCTGAACTCAAAGATGCACTTGTTGGGATGAAAGAAAAATATGCCGATAATTTCCCATCTCAAGTAACGGTAATTACAGGCCCAAGTCGTACTGCAGATATTGAAAAAACACTCGTTATGGGAGCACATGGCCCAAAAAATCTTTACGTTTTTATGATTGACGACATGTAATTACTATACAAACTTTCTTCCTATTCATTAATTTGCATTTTCCGTGTTTCAATCATTTTGTTAGTTTTGCACTCTAAATTAAATTAACAATTTTCGTAATTTGAAAAATATTTACACCAGAACCTTAACAGGAATTGTTTTTTTAATCACAGTTATCGGGTCGATCCTTTTAGACCCCTTGGCATTCCTTTTAGTGTTTTCTGTTTTTAATTTTATTGGCCTTAAGGAATTCTTAAAGTTAGCCAATCTATCAAACACTAATACTACCTATGGTCGGTCTCCTGAATATTACATATTCGGAATGCTTATTTATTTTATTATTGGTTTGGCGGGCCTTGGTTACATTGATATCAGATATAGTGCAATTATTTTTGTTATTCTTTTTATTCAGATTGCTGTTGAACTTTTCAGAAAAAACAATCCTCATTGGAAAAACATTGCCCTAATGCTTACCGGATATATTTATATTTCACTTCCCTTTGGATTAATGAATTCATTATTCTATTCCGGGGCAATTCATGAACCTCGATCAGGCATATTAATAGGAATGTTTGTGCTAGTTTGGACAAGTGATATATTTGCATACTTAATAGGAAGTATGTTTGGGAAGCATAAACTTATGGAACGAATTTCACCAAAAAAAACATGGGAAGGTAGTATAGGGGGGTTGATGTTTGCATTTGTGGCAGCATATATCTTGTCGCTATTTGTTCATCAATTAAACATTGTAGAATGGATGGTGCTGGCTTTAATAATTGTAGTAAGTGGAACATTAGGCGACTTAGCTGAATCGTTATTAAAACGTAATGCTGTAGTTAAAGATTCAGGAACAATATTTCCAGGTCATGGAGGTGTACTTGATAGATTTGATGCTGTAATTTTTGCAACTCCAATGGTGTTTATTTTTATAAATTTTCTTTAATTTATGAAGCTTCATAAAGAAGGATATAGCGTAATGCTTGTTACGCTTTTAGTTATTGCAATACTGTCAATTGCAACATGGTTTTTTATTCCATGGAAAACATTACAAATTCTTATCTATATAGGATTCTTTGTAGAGCTTATTTGGACAATAAGTTTTTTTCGTGTACCTGACAGAACTATCAACCTTAACGAAAATCATGTTCTTTCATCGGCCGATGGAAAGATAGTTGCCATTGAAGAAGTTACAGAAACTGAGTTTTTTAAAGATAAAAGAATAATGGTGTCGGTTTTTATGTCACCTTTTAATATTCACGTAAATTGGTATCCGTTTAACGGAAAGATTATCTATACAAAATATCATCCGGGTAAGTTCCTACTAGCTTATAATCCTAAATCGTCAACCGACAACGAAAGAAATTCTATTGTTCTAGAGAAAGAACCAGGCAAGTCTGTTCTTATTCGTCAAATTGCAGGGCTTATGGCACGTCGTATTGTAAGCATGGCAAAGCCAGATGATAAAGTAAATCAAGGTGAAGAGTTTGGAATAATAAAATTTGGATCTCGCGTAGATCTTTTTCTTCCGACTGATGTAAATGTAAATGTGAAAATCGGCGAAAAAGTTTGTGCTCAAAAAACTGTGATAGCGTATTTCAGTTAAAATTCAACCATTTACTATTCACTACTCCACTACTCCACTACTCACAAAATTTCCTCAATTTCTTTCAAATCATTAATATAGTAGGTGCTATCGTTTTTCTTGTATTTCTTATCAAAGTCAAAAAATATTTGCCTCATATTCACTTCTCTTGCACCAATTATATCCACTTCATAATCATCGCCAATCATAATACTTTCATTAGGTAAGGCACCAGTTTTTTCAAAAGAAAAGTTAAATATATCAGGGTGAGGTTTCTTAACTCCTGCCTCTTCTGAAGTTATAATATCAACAAAATATTTGTCCATTCCAGAAGTTTCCAACTTGATTGTTTGCACTTCACTAAATCCGTTGGTTATAATGTGCAGTTTATATGTTGGGAATAAATACTCTAATATTTCAATAGCATATGGAAACAGATTAACTTTTCTCGGACTAATCCGTTTATAATCATCACCAATTTGTTTACTAAGTATTTCGTCAATTATATTAAAGTCCTGAAGTGTTAAATTAAATCGCAAACTACTTAGCACTTCCTTTTTTATTTCTCCCTTTCTATACAGATCCCAAAGCCTATTATTATGAATTGTATATTTATCATGAAATTCCTTAGCAGAAGGAATTCCTTTATTAAATAACTTGTAATACTTGTAGATTTCTTCAAAAGTTTGTTTTGCGCTTTTTTCAAAATCCCATAAAGTACGGTCTAAATCAAAAAATATATTTGTTATTTTCTCTATCACTCAAATAAAAGTTGAGGAACAAAAATAATATTATAATAGTTGCAACTAATACCAATTTTCAAATAGCAGAACCTAATATTAATTTGGCTTTGGCAGAGTTGAACCTGATAAAATTATCTTGTTATTTTTACTCACAAATAACAAAAAAAGGCAACATCCTTGTGTATTTGTTTGCAACTTTATTTTTCGTGAAGTTGTCAAGTTATCATCAAATTGCTATTTTTGCGCGCAACCAAAACTAATTTTTACTAGATGAGAAGAATCCTCACAATAGCATTAGCATTCATTTTAGTTTTTTTTATTGATATCTTTGAAAACAAAGTGATTGCTCAATTTGATCTTACAATTACTCGATGCGAAGACTCAGCTGCGGTTATCGCCTTAATTGACACAGTTTTCCTAGATGGCGTTAATCCAGCTCAATACAGTAATATTACCTTTACAGGTGATTCTCATGCTGTAGGTTATTTTAATGGTGGTTATATATTTGGCTTTAAAAGACCTCAGGGAATAATAATGTCATCGGGTTTTTCAGAATCTCTTGAAGGAAGTAACTCTTGCACAGCATTTGCAAGTGGAAACACAACAGGTGGTAGCGATCCTGATTTAGCTCAAGTTAATGGTGATATTATTAATGATGCATGCGTTATTGAATTTGATTTTATGCCAACAGGTGATAGTGCAAGATTTGTATATATTTTCGGATCAGAAGAATATCATGAATGGGTAAATACTCAGTGGAATGATGTATTTGGATTTTTTCTTAGTGGACCAGGTATTTCCGGCGCGTATTCAAATAATGGAATAAACATCGCGGAAGTTCCGGGTACATCTCTGCCTGTTTCAATCAGTAATGTAAATTGTGGAAGACAACAAACTGGTTGCGCGCCTCCTCCTGGTGGAGGCAGCAACTGTGTATATTTGTACGATAATACTGATCAAAGCCAAGGTACTTTTCAACAAACAGCGCTTGATGCTTATACGTCACCATTTATAGCGCTCAATGAAACTCAGTCTTGTCAATGGTATCATATAAAATTAGCAATAGGGGATGTTAGTGATGCGGCATATGATAGTGGCGTATTTCTTGAGAAAGGGAGTTTTGACCCCGGCAGTGTTGTAGAAAATACTGCATACTCTCATCCTACAATTGATTCAATATTATATGAGAGTTGCAATAATCACGATGCGGTAATTTATTTTAGTATCGGAACTCCCAGAGCTGACCCTTATATTATACCATACTCAATTGATACGGTTACAGGGAATCCCGCCACTCGTGGAATCGATTATACATTAATAGACACTGGCCATGAAGACACCATTTATATCGCAGCTGGAGATCTTTATGATTCATTAATTATCCGACCTTTTTGGGATGCTGAACCTGAAGGCTTTGAGGACGTGAGGATAATTTACAACTCTATCATGTGTGGTTTCAGTGAACCTGATACATCTATCACACTTATTTATGATGTACCCGATTTTCCAGATACCAACCTTATATATTCAACTATTTGTGAAGACACTTTAATATTGGGGTTTGATAATGTATTGGAAGGAATACCTCCTTATACCTATTGGTGGACTGCAGGCGGACAAACAACATCCACTTTAGAGTATATTATTTCAGGTTCCGATTCAGAATTTTTACATTGCGTGATAACTGATACTTGTGGTTACCAATCGTCGGATACTGCTTTTGTTATTGTACCGGATATTGTAACTGATGCAGGACCCAACAAATCATTATGCAATCAGCCAAGCGTCATACTTGAGGGCTCAGCTCCGGGCGCTCAAAATATACTATGGACGTCAAACCCTCCTGATGCTTCATTAGTCGGGCAAGAAAATGACTTTACTCCAACAGTAAGCCCTTTGGTAACAACTGAATATGTATTATTGGCTACTGATAATTGTACACATTCTGATCAGGATACCACTATGGTTGATCTTGATGGTGCTGTAGCCAACGCCGGACCTGATAATGGCATTTGCCTGAATGATTCTATAACTCTTTCTTGTAACATTGGGAATACGGGTGAAACTTATTTATGGACTTCTGTTCCACCTGATGTAGGTTTACCTGCTCAAAATACAAACCAAACAATAAAGGTATCCCCAACGACAACTACCAGATATTCTGTTCATGTTGTTGATGCTTGTGATTATACAGCTGATGATGAAGTCAATGTTACTGTTTATAGTCTTCCTGTTGCCAATGCGGGCAACAATGGAGAGGTCTGTCTTGGTTCAGCTTATACACTTGGAGCTTCTGGTGGAGTATATTATCAATGGGGTTCCATACCAGCGGATCCTACACTATTTCTCAATCAGCAAGATACTACTGCCTATCCTGTTGTAACTCCTGACACCCAGATATTGTACAAATATTATGTTGAAGTAACCAACGAAAATGGATGTACTACAACCGACACAATGGAACTCATGGTTAATTATGTGCCGGATATTCAGTTAAGTGCAGATGTTGATGTAATTTGTTTTGGAGAAACTACTACTATTATAGCTATCGGAGATATTGCTGATGATTATAGTTGGTCGTCGGAACCCGATGATCCAACACTGGTAATTGTTAATCCAGGAGAAATTAATGTTACACCTAATACAACAACTATATATTCACTTAGCGCAACTGTTGGTGGAATAGATTGTCCCGCAACACCAGTTCAAACAATTACTGTAATTCCTCAATTGTTAGCAGATTTTGAAATTGCCGATAATAAATTTCAAACCTGTGAAAACGAAGCTATAGGTATTTTTTATACAGGAAATGCCACAGGCAACGCAAACTATACCTGGAATTTTGACAGCGATGCAGTTGTAGTTTCGGGTACAGGAGCAGGCCCCTACAGTGTACACTGGTCAACAGCAGGTGTAAAAACAATTAGTTTAACTCTCACAGAAAATGACTGCCCAAGTGATTCCGTTGAAATAGAAATTACAGTTTTTGCTATGCCAGTTACAGAGTTCTCTGCTTCTCCAGAGAGTGGCTGTGCAGAGCTCGAAGTAAGTTTTACCAACTCATCATCTCAACTTGATAACCCGGGATACGTATGGACTTTTGACGGCACTTCAAGTGATGACTTTGAATTTACTCATACTTTTAACAATCCAGGTACCTATCCTGTTTCTCTAACAACTACTAATCAAAGTATTTGTGCAAATACAATAACGAAAAATAATTTTATTACAGTATTCGAAGTGCCCGTTGCTGATTTTGAAGCCGATCCTTATGAAACCTTGTTGGAAGATGGTGTAATTAATTTCATAAATAATTCAGCGAGCCAGGATATAATGACATACCAATGGTATTTTGGCGACAATGACTCATCTACTATATCCAATCCTGAGCATAAATACACAGAAGAAGGTGTATATCTTGTGCAACTGATTACAACCACATCCAACGGATGCCAACATGAGGTAAGTAAAGACGTGGTTATACATCCTGATTTTGCAGTTTACCCACCAAATGCTTTTACACCAAATGGTGACGGTGAAAATGACACTTTCGAAGTTAAGGGAACCGGAGTAAACTCCTATTTGCTTCGAATATATTCAAGATGGGGTGAATTAATTTTTGAATCTTCGAGTCTTGAAGACCAATGGGATGGAACATACAAAGGTAGCTTGGTTACTACCGGAACATATGTATATAGCATTAACTACAGAAGTATGGTTGACAAGGATTACAAAATACACGGAACAGTTACTGTAATAAGGTAATAGTTAACGATAGAAGTTTCAACCACATCTTAACTTATAACTTATAACATATAACTAATAACTTAATAAAACCTCCTTTTAACATTCACTTTACTGAAATTTTCATAGTTGAATCAATATCTTTTTTCTTTAATTTCGCTTCTTTAAAATTTAATCGATGACAATAGTAATAACAGGTTCTGGCCTGACCATTGAAGATGTGGTTAATGTTGCCCGGAACCGAGTTCAGATTGAACTTCATAAAGATGCATTGAAGCGTATTGAGGTATGTCGTGATATGCTTGAAAGAAAGATTGAAGCGCATGAAATTATGTATGGTGTAAATACCGGAATTGGTGAGTTTTCTGAGGTAGTACTTGATGACGATCAGGTGCAAGACTTTCAAAAATATCTTATTTATAATCATGCTGCCGGAATTGGTGATGCAATGGAGGAAGAATATGTCCGTGGTGCCATGCTTGGTAGAATAACTGTTCATGCACATGGTAATTCTGGTATTCGACCCGAAATAACCATGACCCTCGTTAGTATGTTAAACAAAGGTGTTACGCCTTATGTTTGTCAAAAAGGGTCAGTTGGTGCATCGGGCGACCTTGCTCCGATGTCGCAAATTGCCTTATTGCTGATGGGTGAAGGTAAAGCATTCTACAAAGGAGAGCTGCTGGAAGGCAAAGATGCTATGGAAAAGGCAGGTATAACTATACCCGGCTTGCAGGCACGCGATGGCTTAGGCACAATTAACGGATCTAATGTACTAACGGCAATGAGCGCAATCTTCCTTTTTGATGCAAACAACTGGCTCAAGCAAGCCGAAATTGCAGCAGCAATGTCTCTGGAAGCATTAAAGGCGAATATGGGACCATATACTGCTAAACTTCACGAAGTTAGGGGTTTTAAAGGAGCTGTAAGAAGTGCTTGCGCAATCGGCAAATTAGTTGCTAACGGCGATCTTAAAACCGGAAAGGTCGATCATAAAGTTCAGGATGCTTATTCCATGCGTTCAAGCCCACAAGTAATCGGTTCAGCACACGATGCATTAGCTTATGCACGCTCACAAGTTGAAATTGAGTTAAACGGTATTGGCGACAATCCTATCTTTTTTCCAGAAGAAAACATTCAGTTATCAGGTGCTAATTTCCAAGGTACACCCGTTTCGTTACCAATGGACATGGCAGGTATTGCAATTACCATGGTTAGCGTATTATCCGAAAGGCGAATGAACAGACTTAATAATCCTGCCCTAAGTGTTGGATTACCTCCCTTTCTCACGAAAGGTGCCGGAATGTTCTCAGGGATGATGCTTAGCCAGTATACAGCAGATATGCAAATTGTAGAACAACGGATTCTATCTGCGCCTGCTTCAATTCAGTCGATACCTGCTGCTGCCGACCAGGAAGATTTTGTTTCGATGGGAATGAATACCGCAATCAAAAATTTTCAAATTCTTGATAATGCTTATGGTATTCTAGGAATTGAATTTATGGCTGCTGCCCAGGCTCTGGATTTCCGAGAATATAAGTTTGGTGATGGTGTAACAAAAGCCAAAGAAGTGGTCCGCAAATATGTTGATTTTCTTGATATAGACAGGCCATTGTATAAAGACCATAATACTATGAAAGAATTAATTCGGTCTTGTGAAATATTGAAAGAGGTTGAGAAGGATGTTGGATCACTTGAACAGGAGTAATGAATTATGAGCGAAGTGCGTTATAAATGAGCATTAGTAGAACAAATGATTGAACTACAAGAAAAAAACGAAAACAAAAGACCAGAGCTACTAAAAATACTCTGTATACTAACATTTATCGGTAGTGGTTTATCCTTGATCTCCAATTCAATTATGTTTCTAACAATAGACATAATAAGAAAATATTATGCAAATGGTAGCTTTGATTTTTTAGCAGAAGATTTAGATTTAAGCACATTAGAAATTTTACTTAGCGCAAATTCCATGTATTTTTTGTTACAGGCAATATTGTTTGCACTTGCTTTATACGGAGCATATTTAATGTGGAACCTAAAAAAGGTTGGATTTCACTTTTATACCATTGCTCAAATTGTACTACTTATATTACCCCAGGTTTTTTTATCAGGTATGCCCTTCCCTACATTTGAACTATTTCTTTCAATAATATTTATAACTTTGTATGCAAGAAATTTAAAACTTATGACCTAAATAAATTAATCTTTAACCCAATTATTAATCAAAAAAAATATGAAAACCCTAAAAACCCTCATCCTCATTTTTATGAGTTTTATTGCATTTTCTCAAATTCAAAATGAAAATGGAAAACTAATTCTGGAAACCAACGATACTATCGTGGGATCTATTACTTATTACGATGACTTCTCATCGACAGTTACTTATATTGATAGTAGAGATAGCCTAAACTCTTGTACAATTGAATGTATTAATGAAATTGTACTCGATAATGGAATTAGATACACTACCATAAACTATGAAGATAAAAAAGATGGCAGAGTATTTGTCCAAAGAATAATAAGTTCAGACTTAATAAGTCTTTATGCTAGTGAGGAGAATGGCTCAATATATTATTATGTAGTTAAAGATAGTATTATATATAGACTTGAAAACAATAAAGTAATTGAAGAAAGAGATGATAAAAAATATTTACGATATGATAATAAGTATTTGGGATCTCTAAAAATGATCATGTCAGACAAACCTGAATTATTTGACCAGATTGATGAACTACGGTTAACTGAAAGTGAAATAATTGATGTTATTCTTGGAATATAACCAAGGAAACCTAAGCTACCTTATGACAACTGAAACGGCTAAATCAAAATCTATTTCAAATTGGGTCATATTTGGGCAATACAGCAACTTTGGAACATATTATTTCTCTGAACCAACTTTTGGATATTCTTACGGAATTTTTGGAGGTGCTCAATTATTTTTTACAAAAAACCGGCGACATTCTTTAAAATTTTCCTTAGGTTATTCACATTATGAGCTGCATGGACAACATGATTCAGGGCTTTCGTATCTTACAAAAGATATGTACTCTGAAATATTCAGCTTTGGATTTACTTATGAGTACATTTTTTTCATGACTAAACGCACTAATATTTATGTGATACTTCATATTGCTGATCTCTCATATGTTTCAGAATATGATTACGATGATAATAATAACAAAAATGATAGTTATGTTCTTCCTATACCCAGAGGTAGTCCGGGAATAGGACTAGAATACAAAACACAAAAACGATTATCGTTCTATGTTGAGCTTAACAATTTACTAAATGCTTCACATATCCCTGAGAATTTTAGTGTAGGCTTAAAGTATGATATAGGTAAAATAACCCGGAACTACCTCAAGGGTAATTAAAAAATAATGTTTAGTTGTATATGAATAAGTCCATTAATTTAACTATTGCAAAACCTAAACTCCCTGTATTATTACAGGTGAGCGCAACTATCATTATCGTTATGGGTATTGTTGGTTTTTTGTTTTTTGCGGGTGCAAGTATTTATCAATATTACAATCCACAGTTTCTAGATGATCTAAGCAACAATAATAACCTATTAATCCCTCTCAATTTTTACATAATAATTCAGGTATTATTACACGCTATTCTTATAGTTAGCGGATTTCTCATCTTTAAATTAAAAAAAATTGGATTTTATCTATTCATTTCTGTTTTTTTAATAATGCTTGCAAGCGAAGTGTTTTTAGAAAATAAATTAATTCTAAGCTATATTATTGTAGGGCTTATCCTTGCTTTTATTTTGATGAGATACTACCGAAGGTTTGTGTAAAAAATCTAAACTAATTGTAAGTTACCGAATAGTTTAACAGCTTAACAATTATCCAATTACTTATATTAACAATGGTGTTCTCAAAGCAAAATACAAAGCCCACTATTTACTTTATCACTGATTTTTAGCGCGTTGGGTTCCTTACGATTTCATTTTTATGTTAATTGTGACAAAGTTAATGAATTGCTATTCTGCATTATATAATCACCGAATAGTTGCTCTATTTCAAAATAAACAACCTTGAAAATTATAGTATTATTCTTCTGTCTTTCAGTTTAA
>Ga0066834_10000264_pt1 | contig 24612 bp, 12 predicted proteins | sample ETNtaG_30_FD_66729 | JGI IMG/M metagenome (GOLD analysis project Ga0066834, IMG submission 66729) | Marine microbial and viral communities from oxygen minimum zone, Eastern Pacific Ocean - ETNP201306PF43B | ecosystem: Environmental > Aquatic > Marine > Oceanic | place: Pacific Ocean: Eastern... | reverse complement strand
ATGGCTGGATCAATCTCGCTCTCATCGTCGATGAAGCCCTCCGCGATTTCGCCCGTGAAGGCGGTGGAGACAGCGAAGCCATGTGGAACGCGATCGAGCGGCACATCGATAATGTGGCTGAAGCGTGCCGAATCAACAACATCTGGTGCGACGAAAAGTGCCAGGAACGCGACACCCGATTCACCGCGTCGCTCCTGATGCCCGTCTGCCTGGAGAGATGCCGGGACATTAATCACGGCGGCGCAGCGACCCACCTCGGCCAATGGGAAGGGATGGGCCTGCCCAATGCTGCGGAAATGATCTTCGCGGCCACGAAGCTCGCGGTTGAAGCAGATGAATCTCTCGCTTCACTTTTTGCCCGCCTCGACGCCGGTGACGCTGATATTTTCCGCCAACTCAGGAATCTTCCCAAATTCGGCAACGACCATCCGGAAGTGGATCAGGTCGGCAATCGCCTGGTGACGATGATGTCGGGCTCGCTCGAGCGACGAAAAACGCCCATTCGCTCCGCTCTCGTGCTCGGACATCTGGCTGGCGGGGAGAACATGCACATCGCCTATGGCCTGGTCATGGGGCCGACCCTCGACGGCCGCGCCAGGGGAGACACCCTCGCAGACTCACTTGCCGGCTCCCAGGGCAGGACGACCGCGGGACCGACAGCGGTCATTCAGTCGCTCTGCAAGCTAGACCATTCAAGGATGGCAGCGGGCAACGTCTCCACGCTCCGTCTGAATCCCAGTGATTTCGCAACGCCCGCAGGAAAGAAGAACGTGGTGGCCCTCATTCGTGCCTTCGTCGCCATGGGCGGCAGCCAGCTCCAACTCAACATGATCGATGCAGAGACACTCCGGGCCGCGCAGGCAGACCCCGACAGTTACCGCGGCCTCCTGGTACGGGTGGCCGGATACAGCTCCGACTTCACCCAGATGGGTAAGTGTCTGCAAGACGAAATCATCGCACGAACCGAAGGGCTGGACGTAATGAGTAATGAGTAATGAGTAAGGTGCCGGGGCTTGGATTCTTGTCCCAAGTTTGCACAATTGGAATTAAAGGCGAGCCGCGAGGAAGAAACGTGAGCCTCCGCGGGACAAACCGCGGCCACCGTTAACATTGTTCCTTGGGTCGTCCATCCAGGCGATCGAGGAACTCATCCAGCCATTCTTCCTCCCCGTTGTGTACCGCGAATTTTGTCTGAACGTGTTCGTCTGAGTGGCAATCGGAACCACCGGTAGAGAACAGTTTCTTCTCCTCGCAGTAACTGCGATAGACCTGAGTGAAGTCCTCAGGAACTGAAGGATGGGCGCATTCGACGCCATCCAGAAGACACTCGTCGACCAGGTGGTCCATGCGATTTCGATCTCCCTGGGCAAAGTAGCCGTGGGGGTGAGCGATTGCGACGAGGGCGCCCGATTCCTTCACCGCAGGGATGACCTTCTCGACCGCAGGATACGGTGGAGCGGCAACGGCGGCCCCAGCCCGGCTTCGGACTGTTGAATACTCCGTGAGACTTGAAATGAAGCCCCGCTCCAGCCAGTAGTCGCGCTGCACACCATTCTTCACGTGCGTGCATCCCTGGACTTCGAGCGTCTGCGGCGGCCGATAGGATTGCAGCAGTTCCATACGCCGCTCATCAGAATAATCGAAGCCAAGAGCGCACATTCCTTTCGATATGGCCGAGCCGTATTCACGCTGCCAGTCATGATAGACATCCAGAACTTCCTGAAGGCCCGGCGATATCAGATCAGAGAATCCGTAGCAGAGGAGGTCCACCGCACCGATAGAGGTGTTTACTGACAATTCGGCCGCAGGAATGACTCGAACATCAGTGAAGTTTCGTGCTGCCTGCCGCACGTCATCCTGCGAATCAAGAACGTGATGTTCCGTGATGGCCATGCATCGGACCCCAAGCTCGCGGGCCCGCTCAAAATAGCTCTCGACGCGCGCTGTGGCATCGTAGCTCCAGAATGTATGGAGATGCAGGTCGTATACGGCTGTTGCCTCGTCCGTCATATGTCATTCCTCGATTGTTTGCGCGGTAGTAAAGGAGTTCTGGGAAATAAGACCGCTCTAAACTGCGGTCAGTTTCCCGACTCAGAAAGCCGGACCTCCCAGGGCTGAAACTGTTCAGACAGGTTCCTGATTCCAGAAATTCTGGACAGCCTGGCAAAGCCTGGGTAGTTCCTTTCCTTGGGCAGACTGTTCACAAAGACTGAGAATCCTCCGCGTCCTGGAGAAAACCTCGCGGCGTGGAATGGATAAGTCTTGCTGACGGTCATGGTTTTTCGGTCACCAAGGAGGACGCGAAGTTTCTGCGAGGTGTCTTTAATCAAAGTGCTGGCTTTCTCAGAGCCCTTCCAATGTACGAGAATCCCTTTCACACCGGATGCAATCGCACCGTAGAAGACACACTGGAGTTGCTTGTCCGGCAAGACTGGCAGCGCAGCGACGACTCCCTTTCCCCGCGCGGCGGACACAATGGCGCATTCTTCAAAGTAGTGGACGAGCGTTTCTGCCGGCGCATCGCTCTCTCCAGACAATCCACCCAGGAGGTCTGCCCCTCTGGCACTGGATGTTGGATCTACATCCACATGCTGGAAAAGGAGGACTGGATGATAGGGATCTTCCTTTCGCAGGAATCGATACGTATCAACCGCACTCGCAAGCTCTTCTCCTGTCTTCGCCTCCATCGACCACGCAAGAAGATGTGGGGAATCTCTCAGTTGTGAGAGTCGCTGCTGGAGTCTCTTGCCGCTCGCTTCTCTGTCCTTTTCTTTGATGGAAACACCGAGACCAGCAATGACTTTCAGGCCGTGTTTTCCAGCGAGTTTCAACGACTCAGATGTCGCATCCGCACAGTGAACGATGTTCGCTGCCGATTTCGCGATTTCCTCAAATGCATTCTCTTCCTTCGGGACGTGATGAAAGCCCAGAGGAAAGAATGGTTGGCCATTCACGTGAATACGGCCATCTCGATCCAGCCATACTTCATTAGCAGAGGGAGAAAGAATCTGAATCTCATCCTGAGCCAGGGCCGCCTGGCCAAAGACTGGAGGTGTATGAATCGTCACTCGAAGTTTGAACGAGCCGGCCGGAGTGTCCTTGAGTTTCATTCTTAAGATCGGTCGACGATCTTTCATGACTCGCATTCCCGTGGTTCGATACTCCTTTAATCGATACGGGAATTCACGCCGGCCTATGGCAAGCCGGACCGAATAGCCTTTGGGCCCTCCAACAGAATTCTTCGGCTCGGCCAGCAATCCTTCGACCTCTATTTCGTCCGTCTTCTGCGTGGCAAAAAGGCAGTTTCGGAAGGACGGAAAGATCAGTCTGGCGGTCAGTCGCGGCGCACGATAGGCCGGGTATTCAAGAGTATGGTAGGGCCTTTGAAACTCACTCTTTGGCCTCAGTTGAAATCGCACGAAAACGTTCGAAGGGATCTTTCCACACTTAAGCAACAGCGATTCACTCAGTTCGTTGCCAGGATCGAGCGCGACCGGCTTTTCGGTCGTTGCGATGATCTTCTCCTGGTTCTCCAGGCGATGGACTACCTCGATCACAATGGTGGCATCGATTGATTTAGAGGAATGAGCCTGAATACGAAGTGTGAACTCATTCTCTTTCTGAAGGGGCATACCTCTGCTGTCGCCACCGGGCTGGAAGATCCTGAAAAGTGAAGACGTGATTCCTTTGATCACTCCGGCTGCCTTGAATGCGTCGACTTTTTCTATGTGAGCTTTACCCCACGGCACAGTAAGCCGGAGCCTCTTCGTCTCCATCTCGGGGAAGGTGATAACCGCGGGGCTGGCACGGCCGGGAAAGAAGTCCGTGACCTTCTGCCAGCCATCTTTATTTTCAGCCGGTTTTTCGATGACGATCTGCCGCGGCCGGAAGATCCCTTCGCCCACATGCACATTCAAGACATTTATCGTGATCGCTTCTTCTGATTCCAGCATCCATTGGCGTTCATTCAGAGGGGTGAGAGTTGTACGAATCGATTCGTACAGGATGGATTCGATTTCCTTCTCGATTTCCTTGTCAATTTCGTCGAGCTCTTCAGAGATCAGAGAGACAGACAGAGACAAGAACAGTGCAAGCAGCTTAATCATGGAAATGAGTTCGTTCGGATTTGTTTTCGCGGCTGCACAACTTCGGTTTGAAAGAAGCAATTTGGGATTGACCAACTCATCGGGTTACCATGGCGACCCTGATAAAGGGGGCAAGATCTTCGTGCACATTGATTCGCACAAGTCAAAACTGATTTCCCATTCAGTGTGCCTCTGCGCTTTTCTGTCTTGTACTTTGATACGGAGAAATGATTATGTCCAAAGTATTCTTGCCGGAGATGAGCTTTGCCGAAGTCGAGGACATCCTCGATCGGGTTGAATTGGCGATCATTCCCACTGGCAGCAATGAGGGGCACGGGCCGCACCTGCCATTAAAGGTCGACGCGGCCACGGCGACCTTTGTATCGTGCGGGGCCGCAGAACGCCTCCACCCGCAGGTGCTGGTGGCGCCGGCCCTGGCGGTGGGGCACTCTCCCCAGCATCTGGAATTCCCCGGCAGCATGACCTTGCGGGTAGAGACGCAGATCCGAGTGTTGACGGATTACTGCCATTCGCTGATGGGCTATGGCATAAAGCGCTTTGCCATCGTGAACGGACACGGAAACAACGTTGCAGTCAACGCCCAGGCCGCGCGGCGGATCACCGAGGAGCTCGGCTTGCTCGTGGCGTCATTTTCCTACTGGGACGTGATCGACAAAGAAAAGATCGCCGCAATCAACGAAGGGCGCCACTATCCGGGGCATGCGGACGAGTTCGAGACATCAATGATTCTGCATATCTGTCCAGAGCATGCGCGCATGGACCGAATGCACGAAATCGAGGACAAGTACGGCCTGTTTGGGCCGGGACCGGAACTCGGGCCGGGTGAGCAATACCTGGCGACGACCACATTTAAACAGACGGGACTCCGTGCGCGGCTGCTCTGCGATGTGGCGGCAGAGAACTACAAGCTGGCAAGTGCGGAAAAAGGAGCGCAGTTTGCCCAATTGGCGATCGAGGGCACGGCCGCATATCTGAAAGATTTCATTGAGAACACGGAAGCCGGCTGAGCCTGCAGGTGAGGGCGACCCTGGAGGCCGATGGCTGCACAACGTGTGGCGTGTCTGACTCTGTTTCTGACCGCCACTCGATGCCTCAGAACTTCACACCCAGCTTGATGCTGTTCTGCGGCGCCTCATCCACCTGCTTCCAGGCTTCGAGTGCTTCATCAAACGGCACGATCGGATCGACGATGTCGTCGGTCTGGAAGCGGCCGTCGCAGAGCATACGCCACGAAGTTTCTTCGAGACGCTGCCAGCTCCAGCGTGGATGCTCACGGTTGGGGTCGCTGCAGCCGCGGGCAAAAATCAGATTCGGCCGATTGAAGTGGGCCTCGCGACCGAAATCGATCCCGCCTGTGCATGCCTTGGGATAGGCGACCGCAACCACGTTACCTCCAAACGCGACCCCGCGGATGGCATGGTGCATCGCATGGTAATTGCCGCTGACTTCCAGACAGACATCGGCACCCTTTTTATCGGTGAACGCTCTTACCTCTCTGCCCGCGTCGCACTGGCTCGAATCCAACGCCTCATCTGCGCCGAGCTTGAGCGCGAGCTCGCGCCGCCGCGGGATCGGATCGAACGCGATCACTCGCTCAGCGCCCTGTTGCTTCGCACATTGCACGATCATCAAACCGATCGCTCCCATGCCGAAGACCGCGACGTTATCCCCCAGGCGGACCTGGCCGTCCCGCACCGCGGTCACCGCAAAGCAGAGCGGGTCAAAGCAGACCGATGCCTGCCAGGACATCGAATCCGGCAGCACCATTATGCCGGCTTCATTGAACGTGCAGATCTCTTTCAGGCTGCCGTGTGAATTTACCCGGTCGCCAACTTTGATCGTGGCCACATCTGATCCGACTTCGGTCACCTCACCCACAATCTGATTGCCGAGCCCTTGCGGGAAACGGCTCGCCTCTTCCACCTCAACGAACATGCCCCACTCGCGATCAAAGGTCGAATCCTTGAACGGGCTCATCCCCCTGTACTCGATCATTTCCGTGCCATGCTTGAACGCGCCGAACTCCGCTTTCACCCTGACCTGGTTGGGCTGTAAATCGGGAATTTCGTATTCTTGATACTCGGGTGTCCGAACGGCAGTCGCCAATAGCTGTCTGGGCATGTTAGTCTCCTTGGCAGTAGGTCAAATTTGCATAGAGTAGAAGAACGGAAGGTGGAACGTTTGTTAATGCAATGTGGGGGTGTAATCCTTCGGCATCCCTCTCCGAACGAATCAAGTGCAGCAAGACGAGTCCCTGAAGAGCGTCATGGCGCCAGAGTGCAGCCTTACCAAAACAGCCCACATAATTGAAACAAGTTCAGACAAATTACCCGGCATCGTACATCGAACAGCAACCATGAGCATCCAGCATCCAGCATCCAGCATCCAGCATCGCACGCCCCTTACTCATTATTCATTACTCATTACGCTCTCCTGTCTCCTGGCGGCCCTGCCCCGCACCCACTCCCAGGAGCTTGACAGCCTCGAAGCCGGCCGAGGCACTCTCGCATTCATTCGCCTCGCTGAGCAGGTCACCGCCAGCGTGTACGAAGATTTTCAGGGACGGGTTTCCCCTGACGGACATTTGCTTGTCTTTGTCTCCGAGCGCTCCGCCAATCTCGATATCTGGCTGCGTTCGCTCGACCCAAACAACACCATCCCCGACCGGCAACTCACCTCCGCCACCGCGGCGGATACGATGCCGAGTTGGAGCCCGGACGGCAAGAGTATCGTCTACGTTTCAAACAGCGAAGACACCAGGGGCGACATCTGGATTCTGAATCTCAAGGGCACAAAGCCCATTAAGCTCACAGATCGCCGCACGGCAGACAGCGGCCCGAGATGGTCTCCAGACGGCCGCACACTCGTCTTTGCATCCCAGTCCCCCGGCAGACCCGAACGACTCTACACCTTCGACCTCAAAGCCAAAAAGCCCAGACTGCTCACGACCATGCAGGCCCGCAATCCGGCAATCTCCCCGGACGGCAAATGGGTTGTCTTTGATTCCACCGAAAACGATCCCACCGGCAACCTCTGGCTCGTCTCTATCGAAGGCGGCATCCCGACTCAGCTCACCTCCGGCCCCACATACGACATCACGCCGACATTCAGCGCAGGCGGCGCAAATATCCTCTTCACCCGTTTCATCGATGACACCAATGCGGACGGCCGCCTTGACACATCCGACAACCCAAGCATCTGGAGCCTTCCATACTCAGACTCTCCAGCACACCGATCCTCCCTTCCTCCTGTTCAACTCACCAGCAGCGAACATTACTCCGTCTTTCCCGAATCACAGGGCAAGCTTGTTTACTACACGTCAAACGAACGAAACGGGCTCAACATCTGGAAGCTCCCACAGGAGGGCCTGCTGCTCACGGACAAAGACCCGGAAACGCAATACCTGATCGCCCAGCGGCTCGAGGAAAACCAGCCACCCAACCGGCACCTTGCTCTCCTCGCCTGGCGTCGCTTTCTGCGTGATGCAGCACTTCAGCGTCCTGCCGAAGGACAGGCGGGCACGCCGGACCTCACGCCCTTTACTGTCGAAGCCCGCTTTCGCATGGCCGGCGTTTATCGTCATCTCAACAACCACACAGAATCCGACACGACACTTAAGAGCCTGCTCGACGATTACAAGGCAAATCCGCCGGTCGGCAATTCGCGCAAATTCATCGGCTTTGCCGAACTTGAGCTCGAGCGAAACCGATTCGAGCAATCCGTTGTAAGCACCAGTAAAGACTCAGAGCTCAGAGGAAAGCTCCAGCAGTCGATCGACGCGATCGGGAAGATTCGGAAAAAGTACCCCAAAGAAGACGCCATTGGCGCCGCGGCGGCCATCCTACGCGGCCAGCTCTGGCTGCACCTGCGCGGCGATATTCGGGCGCAGAACAAAGCATTGGCCGCATTCGACGAGGTCAAGCGCGACTTTCCCGATCTCGAGGATCAATGCGCTGAAGCTCTCTACCGTCGTGCCTCTATCTACGAAAAGCTCGGAGAGAGCCAGCAGCTTGTTAACGCCTATCTCAAGGTCCTCAACGATTACCCCTTCTCAAAAGAATGGTGCACCAAGGCATCCGAACAAATCATCAGAAAGGTCGCTGCCACCGATGGCACTGCGCACGAGCGCATCCAGAAACTGCGTGACCTGATCGCAAAACACGCGGACCTCCCCGTCCTGCCCGCCATGGCCCAGCTTCGAATCGGCGACACGTTCTATGACATGACCGAGACCGCCAAAGCCAAGCAGGCATTCAAGGTTGTTGTCGAAGAATACTCGCATGAGACCAGGCTTATGGCCCGCGCATCGTTCGCCCTGGCCCGCATCTATTACGAAGAAGAGAATTATGAGAAGACTCTCGAAACTTACACGCAGATTCAAGAGGAGTTTCGCACTGGCAACGAGATGTTCTACCGGCTTGCAAGACAGCGATTCATCCAGCGCAAACTTGAAAAGGCGGAACGGGACCTTCGGGTCTTTGGGGAGCCCAAAGTCGCCCTCAAGACCTACCTGCAACTGGTGGAATTCGATGACCAGATTGTCGAGGCCCATCGCGGTGTCGTCGCTGTCTCCGAACTGCTCGACCGTATCCACCAGGCACGCGCCTCCAAACAGGGACGCTCCCTGAAGCATGCAAGCCTGCAGGCTCGATTTCCAAACCTACTGCAAACCCTCGCAAAATATCAGCAGCGCATGGGCAAGGAGCAGGACGCTGCCTCCAGCGAATACAAATACGTGGCCGCTTACGTCGTCGGACTCATTTACACCTACTTCGATCCCGTCGCCTATCTCAACACCGCTATTTCATACCTGCAGCAATCAGCGACCCTGAATTCACAGATGAGTTTTACCCATCAGACGCTGGGCTTCTGCTACGAGCAGAAGGCATACAAGGGTAAAGGCGGAATGCGCCTCAAAGAGCCGTTAAAGGAATGGTTATATCGCGCACTCGAAGAATACCTCATCGCACTTTCGCTTAATGTCGAGTCATTCAACGAGCAGGCCGAGATCGCACTGCTCGTAAATATCGGCAACGGCTTCATGCAGCTCGATGACGCCCGCCAGGCGTTTCTGTATTACTCGAAAGCATGGCCGCATCAGGAGAAGTATGCCGAGGACAAGAAGAGTCCTTTCGATAACGATGAACGTTCGCTCGCATTCCTTGAACGCTTCGGTCAGGCCGCGTTCAAGGCCGACGATCTCGATGCATCCATCCGCAGCCTCAAGCGTGCAGAGGCCCTGGCTCGCAGACCCCTCGAGAGTGACCTGAAGGAAGACCAGCGGAGGCAGCGCCTTTCCATCCTCTCGCGCATCCTGGATCGACTGGCCCTCGCACATCAGACCGAAGGCCAGCATGCGGAAGCGGCAGAGAAATTTATCGAAGTGAGCCGAATGAATGCCGAGCTCGGCAACGACTCCAACCGCTTGAAGGCCGCACGAAATGCAGCACTAAATATCTACCGAACCAGCCGGGCCTCTAAAAATCAAGACGAAGAGTCCCTCGTCCTTGCCCTTCAGAATCTCGAAGACGGCCTCGGCAATCTCGATACTTACGCCAAACAGAAACAGGGCGCCCAAGGAGGCGGTCTGATCAACATCCAGCAGGATGTCGCGCTCTCGGAAGATGTTCAGGCTGCCAGGGGGTTCGACCGCACTGGAGAGGAGCGCCTCCTTTATACATACATAGGCAAGATTTATCGGGAGTCGCTCGATTACACCAAGGCTATCGACGCCTACCAGCGCAAGCTCAAGCTCTACCCCAGCAATACCGAGCCCCGTAACCTGACCGCCCGCGCCGTCATTCAAAATCAGCTCGGCTACTTTCAGTACAAGCTTGGGCAATCAGCAGATGCTATCAAGAGCTTCGCTGAATCCCTGCGAATCGCTGAACAGTTGCAGAGCTGGCCTGGAGTGGTTCTCAACGCGACCAACCTGGGCCGAATGGCCTGTGAACGGCTGGCTGATGGGAATCTCCAGACCGCTGAGCTGAGCGGTGCCATAAAAGCCATGCTGAATGCCCTTGATGTGATTCGGCGTGAGAAGCTCGAAACCCACTACCAGTTTCGCATCCATCTGTGCAACCAGCTTGGCGTTCTCTACCACCGCCAGGCGCAGAAAGCTTCATCATCAGGGGGCAAGGATCTATCAAAACGTGTGGCCTCCGTCATGAAGACGATCCAACTCGCCGGCTCATCGTTTTCATGGTTTGAAAAGGGATTGCGTTTTCTACGGGAGGGATCTGCCAAAAGCGTGGAAACAAGGCGCGCGGAAGCATCTCTCTACTTCAACATGGGACAGGTCTCTGAACTCGCCGGCGATACAGAATCCGCACTCAAGCACTATGAAAGCGCCTGGAGTCTTGCGGACGGATTCATGCTCTATGGTTTCCAGTGGAAAGCGAAATTCCGCCAGGCCCTGCTCTTGCCCGAATCCGAGCAACTCGACTACATCATTGAGGCCATCGATTTACTGGAACTCGCACCGCCGCTCGATCCTTTCCCTTCCAGTGACCACCCTCTGGCTGACAAACTTTATCGGCATGCGGTCCGTGGCTTTCTGAAACAAGGAGAACAGGCGGAAGCCCTGAATTATGCCGAACGTTCCCAGGAACAGGCTTACGTCTCTCAAACTGCTTCCCGGTATTACGACTTTGAAGATGAAGACTATCGCGAGTTGTTCGAGGCCCTGCGGCAATCACTGGAAAAGCTAAAAGATATCCGTGCAGACCTGGCCGAAATGGAGATCTCTGACAATGAGAACAGCCGTTACGGCAGAAAGCGTGCTCGCTATATGAAGGCCCTGAAAAAATATAGAGATGACCTCAATGTCATCAGGGAAGAGACGCCCGAGCTTGCTTCGCTCTTCCAGGTAGGCGCCACACCAGCAGAAGAAATTCAGCAACTCCTGACCAGTGCCAGCGTGTACGTACGCTACGTGCCAGTTGGAGATGAAATAAATATCTGGGCCGTCACTTCAGACAGATCAGTTCATCGGAAAGTAACGTTGAACAAAAAGGTGGCGCAGAAAGTGTTGCAAGGGGCCAGGCTGTCTGATGTGGACATTAAAGAGATTTCAGCGTTTCTGACTGACCCAATCAAGGACATCCTGAAAACTAAAAGACGAATCTACCTCGCACCGGATCCCTCACTGGCAGAAGTGCCCTGGCATCGATTGAAGCTCGAAGACAGGAAGCTGAACGAGGTCGCTGAACTTTCCTTTCTCACGGGCACCAATCACTATTTCTTCGCTCACTTCAAACAATCCCCTCACAAGAAAAGCCTGCTGATGACGGGGCGCCCTCAATCGAGCAAAGCGCTCACTGAATCAGAAGATCTGCAGGTAGATGCAGAGGATGTCCGCCGAAATCCGTTCAGCGTTCTCTCAAAACTGAATCGCTATCACGCGGTCGAACTCGGACAGCCAATTGATATCGAAGGAAACATCCTCAACACGGGCGTTCTGCAGGGGAAAGGACTCAGGAAGTTCAGCAACGTAAAGGCCGCTCAGGCTATCGAGAGGGGGCAGGCATATTCCATGACGGAATACAACAAGGATCTCAATAACGGCCTTCTCACGCTTACCGAATTACGTTCCCGGGAAGGCTTCGGAGGCCGGGCCTCCGTAGCTGCTCTCTCCCGGGCCTTTACGTTTGCTGGATTCCCAACGGCTGTGGTTCACGTTCCGGGCGGCAAAGCGGATCCAAATGCGGTGGCTGAGTTTCTGGATTTCTTCTATGAGAAATGGAAGAAGCACGCGGCTGGCGAAGCGCTTCGCCTGGCACAGGAAGAGGCTGCAAAGGCCGGAATGTCTGAAGAATTCTGGTCCCGTTTCAGATTGTTCGGCCATCTTGGCCTGACTGAAACCGAGGCCAAAGATTTTGCCACCATTCATTTTGAAAGAAGCTTCAATGTGGCCAAAGAGGCCAAAACCGCAGGCGAATGGGAAAGGGCCATTCGCTACTACGAAAATGCACTTTCTTTGGTTGAGATCCTCGGCCGAAAGAAACTGCTCCCCTTCATTTATCAGGAACTGTCCATCTCAGGATTTAAGGGACGGCAGTTTGGAAAGGCCGTTTATTACGGCAGAAAAAAGGTTGAGATCCTGAAGTCGAATCCAAACAAGTCTTATCTGGCTCAAGCCCTTTTTGACCTTGGCATAATTTATAACGAAGCCGAAAGGTATCAGAACAGCATCGATACATTGAGACAGGCAGTAAAGCTCTTCGAAACCCTCGGCAAGAAAGAAAAGATATTCTCTGCTCTGGGACAATTAGGAAACGTACAGCAGTTTGCCGGTCAGTATCAGACCGCACTCACGACCCTCCTCGACTCCATACAGCTTGGCGAAGAACTAGGCAATGAAACCGGTATCGCCAAACAGTATCGGCTCATCGGGGCCATTTACTACAGACGACTAAGTGACAACGAGAACGCTGAAGAGTTCTATGCGAGCGCCCTGGAGATATTTAACCGGAAATACCAGGAATCAAATGCCGAGAAGGATCTGAAACAGGTCACTCGGTTGACACTCGATCTCGGCCTCCTGCATGAGCGTCGTGCCGATTTCCCCAAAGCTCTCGCCACGTACGATGAAGCACTGCAAAGGGCGAAAGCCGCGAAAGATCTTGTTCTGCAATCAGAGGCTGTGACGAATAAGGCAAATACTCACTGGTTTCAGGGAAATTACCAGAACGCATTCCTGCTCCAGCGTGAGGCCCTCGAGCTTGCTCGAACGGCCAAGAGTAAATTTCGCGAAGAAGTCATCCTTAACACACTCGGTCTTATCTACTGGACTCTGAATGATTACGAACGCGCTCTGGAAAATCTTGAATCTGCCTTGAAGATCTGTGAGGCCATCTCAGGCAACAACGGCAAGATTGAGATTGCCTCCACGCACAACAATATCGGCCTCATTTACCGCGCGCAGCAGGACTACAAGAATGCGCTGGTTCATTTCAACAAAGCACTGAAAATTGACATCGAACTGAAGACCGAATGGGGCATCGCCTATGACGAGCGAAATATAGGTATGACCTTTATCCGAATGGGCAAGTTCGAAGAGGCCCTGCAGTCCCTGCAGAGCGCGGCCCGGAGATGTCGAAAGATAGGCGACACTACTAATCTGGTAAAGTCCCTTTACAGCCTAGGAAACGCATATCACAAACTGGGCAACGACAAAAAGTCGACATCCAGCTATTCGGAAGCGTTAAAGGTCTCGACCAGAGCTAATATCCAGGAAATAGTCTGGCGTGCAGAGCAGGGACTTGGAAAAGTGGCTCTCGCTAAAGGGGACAGGCCCCGGGCATTCAAACATTTCAAGTCAGCGATCGAACTGGTGGAAAGGATGCGAGCTGCCATCAAGATCGAGGAATTCAAGAATGGTTTTGTCACTAATAAACTCGATCTCTATGAGGATATGATCCTCCTCCTGCTCGACGAAAAACGAAATGCCGAGGCATTCAGTTATTCGGAGCGCTCCCGTTCTCGTAACTTCATCGACCTCCTGGAAAACAGACAACTGGACCTCGGCAACCCCGCAGCGAACGAAATGCGTAGAAAACAGGCCGTGCTCAGGCGAGAACTGGATGCCCTCGCAAAGAAAGCCAGCAAGGCCGAAGGCAAGGAAAGGGCCGACGCTGCTGAAAAACTGCGAATCAGGCAAAGAGCCTACGAAGATCTTCTGATCGATATCAAGCTCAAGAATCCTGAATTATCCTCTTTTATTTCCGTCCAGCCTCTATCTGTTCAGAACGTTCAGGCTTTGCTTGAGCCGGGCGTTGTTCTGCTTGAATACATGGTCGCAAAGGAAGAGGTAATTGTATGGATCGTCAGCCGGAACTCTCTCGAGGTAGCACGCACTCCTGTTAAACAGACTGACCTCCGCCAGAAAATCCAGAAGCATCGGAAGCTGATGCAGGCGGTCAAGGATTTCAAGGACGAATCGGCAGAGCTTTACGACATCCTGTTTCGACCGGTCGTTGAGCGCGTCAAGGATACGGCTCGGATCGGAATTGTCCCACACGACTACTTGCATTACCTGAGCTTTGCCTGCCTTTACGATGGGGAAAACTATTTAGTCGACAGTTCGCCTCTCTTTTATGTCCCCAGTGCGAGCGTGCTCAGTTATTCATTCAAAAGAAGGCAGCGGAAAAAGAACACAAAGGTGCTTGCGATTGGAAACCCGGACCTGCGGAACGAGGCCCTGGAATTGCCCTTTGCCGAACGAGAGGTCGATAGCATTAAGTGGCCGTTCCCGCAGGTGGACATTCTGAAGCGCGACTCAGCGACCGAGCAGGCCCTGGTCAAATCCAGTGCTGAATACGGTATTATTCACATAGCCAGCCACGGCGAGTTTGATTCCGTGAATCCACTCTTTTCGCGAATTCTGCTTGCGAAAGATCGTGAGGAAGACGGCAACCTTGAAGTCGAGGAAATCTTTCGGCTGACGCTGAATGCCGACCTGGTCGTCTTGAGCGCCTGCCAGAGCGGATTAGGCAAACTGCAGAAAGGTGACGAAATGATCGGTCTCAGCAGGGCCTTTACTTACGCTGGAACACATTCGTTGCTGTCCACCCTCTGGCGTGTCAGCGATGTTACTACTGCCATTCTAGTCAAGCATTTCTATCGTAATTATTCCGTTGAAGACAAGGCCGCCAGCCTGCGCAAAGCGCAATTGCTGGTGAAACGCTACTACCCGCATCCCTCTTACTGGGCCGGATTCGTTCTGTCCGGTGATTACAAGTGATTTACGTTGGCACCTCTGGTTACAGCTACAAGGACTGGGTAGGCCCCGTCTACCCTGAGGGAACGAAGACCTCGGATATGCTTGAAGTGTACGCCGAGCGCTTCGATACGGTAGAGCTCAATTTCACTTATTACGGCATGCCGACCAGGCAGGGAATGCAGGGGATGGCGGATAAAACGCCGGAGGGTTTTCAATTCTTCGTGAAGGCGAATAAGGCGACGACGCATGAATACGATCGTGGCGGTTCTGTTCCATTTCTGAAAGCGCTCACTCCGTTGCAGGAGACTAACAAACTTGCCGGTGTTCTATGCCAGTTTCCTAATTCCTTTAAGAATAATGAGCGATCGAGGCGTTACCTTTCTGAAGTCAAAGACGATTTTGATGGACACAATGTCGTTATCGAGTTCCGGGATCGGAGCTGGGAGAACGATGCCGTCTATGGCTTCCTTGAACGCCTTAACCTTGGATACTGCGCGGTCGATGAACCAGCCTTGCCAGGACTCGTTCGAGCTGTTCCGCGTGTGACGTCATCGTCGGGCTATATTCGTTTTCACAGCCGTGATGCTGATAAGTGGTACGGCGGCGATGGCAAGGAACGTTACAACTACAATTATTCTGAGGAAGAACTCAAAGAGTGGCTCCCGCGAACGCAGGAGATGGATGCAGACCCGAAATCCGAGAATCTGTTTGTATTCTTTAATAATTGCCATGCCGGGCATGCCGCGGTGAATGCGCTTCAGTTTCAGGAGATGTTGAGGGAATTGGGACTGATATAGGCCGTAGAGGATTCGGACAGACGGGGAATGGAAACCAGATCATCAAGGCGCCGAATCTGATGCTTCGCAATATCCGACTTCGTATTGAATATGACGGCACTGCCTACAGTGGTTGGCAGTTGCAGCCGGAGGCCCCGACCATTCAAGGGGAACTGGAGAGGGCGATTGGCGAGGTCGCCGGCGAGGAAGTCAGGATAATTGGCTCAGGACGGACGGATGCGGGCGTTCATGCACTATCGCAGACGGCCAATTTCAGAACCGGAACAGAGATCGGTATCGAGCGAATCGCTGCTGCAATCAATCATTATCTTCCGACCGATATCGTTGTTCATCAGGCCGAAGAGGTGCCCATCGAATTTCACTCTCAATATGCCGCCAGAGCCAAGACCTACCGATATCTGATGTGCACCTCGAAACGGCGTCCCGCGCTGAATCGCCACCGCTGGGCATGGGTGCGCTACCAGCTTGATTTCGAGAACATGCTGGCTGCTTCCAAAATCCTCAAAGGCACACATGACTTCAAATCGTTCGCAACGGAATCGAAGGACAAGGACACCGTCCGCACCGTTTCCAGGCTGGATCTGGTCAAAGATGAGGATCTCATCTCACTGGAAATCACCGCCAACGGTTTCCTCTACAACATGGTTCGATCTGTTGCGGGTGCGCTGATTGACGTGGGCCGCGGCCACATCAGTGTGGAAGATGTCGCAGAAATGCTGGAGGCGAAAAACCGCGAGAAAGGCGGCCCGGTCGCGCCCGCGTGCGGATTGTATCTGGTGGGAGTGGAGTATTAGTCTGCTGAGAGCGATGTTTCAGGGACAGTCTCCATCAACCCGCAGCGCGCTCTACCTCTTCTAAAACCTCCATCACTTTGAGCCCGGCCTCCGGACCGGAGAGCGGTTCGGCCTCTCCGCGGATGCACTCGCAGAAATGGCTGGTCATGGCAACGTTCCACGGTGCCGCGGCCACGACTTCCACCTCCTTCATTTCTGCCCCGACCGTCAGAGTCACCCTTGGCTGAGGAATCCAGTTTGCCAGCAGGACGCCTTTACTGCCGTAGAGCTCGATCGGGCGAGTGGAGCCGAATGGACCGTGCGACGAGAAGCTTCCTTCGACGATGGAGATGCCCTGTTCATGCTCAAGCACCATCAATCCGTTGTCATCTCGCATTTCTGGCCTTAGAAAACATCGCCGCCAGGCGTTCACCTTTGTGACCGGGCCGTTGAAGAACATCGCGGTGTAGAGAGGGTGATAACCGATGTCGATCAGCGCGCCGGTCTTGCCGATGTGCTCGGCCATTCCCATCCCAAAGTGGGCGCTTCGGGTTCTCAGCCAGAAGATTTCTCCGATGCTCTCCAGATGCTGGCAGAGCGTCTTTACCAGCGGATCGTAAAGGTAACGGTGATCGATGAGCAGCACGCGCTCGTTGCTCTGGGCCGCCTGCGCCATTTGCTCGGCCTCATCAAAGCTGCCAGCCATTGGCTTTTCGCAGAGGACGTGTTTACCGGCGTTCATGGCAGCAACCGCAATTGGGGCGTGAGATGAAGTGGGCGTGCAGATGCTGACACCATGGATGTCCTCTCTGGCGAGGAGCTCTTCGAGGTCTGAATGCAGTTCGGCCTCAGGGCAGAACTCATTCCTCCGGGCCTGGGCCTGTTCCTGATTGAGGTCGCAGACTGCTTTAATTTCTACGTCGGCAGTTCGGAGGTATGCACTGAAATGGGAGGCCGAGATGCCTCCGCAGCCGATGATGGCGATATTGAGTTTGTCGGTCATTGCGGTTAAAGAGGCGGGAAGAGTTTGAAAGCCAACCCCTTAATTACTTTTCGATTCCCGATATGCAAGACACTAGAGTTGCCGCAGTCAGTATGAATGGGTTCATGGGCGTGCCGGAGCAGGTGCTGGACAGCATCGACGATTGGTGCGGTCAGGCTGCCGAAGAAAAAGCGGACCTGGTGGTTTTTCCGGAATTGGTGATTCACGGTCACTGCACGCCAAACACATGGGAAGTGGCCGAAACAGTGCCAGAAGGTGCAAGCGTGAAACAGTTGGAACTGCTTGCAGAAAAGCACGGGCTGGTCATTTCCGCTGGACTCAGCGAAAAAGAGCGGGACATCGTCTACAACACCCAGGTGCTGGTCGGGCCTTCAGGCTACATTGGCAAGCAGCGCAAGATTCATCTCAGCCGCGACGAGGTTCTGTACTACAAAGGCGGCCGGGATATGAATGTCTTCAACATCGGCAAGTGCAAGGTCGGCACGTCCATCTGCTATGACAACCAGTTCCCTGAAGTCTGTCGGATACTGGCTCTGTGTGGCGCGGATGTTCTCCTGATGCCGCACGCGGCTCGCGAAAGCATGTGGGACGATACTCCGGAATCGGAAGCTGCGGCACGCCGTCAGGTGTTCGAATACTTTCGGCACACCTATCCCATGCGCGCGAGAGAGAATGCCTGTTTCTGCGTTTACGCCGATCAGGCGGGTAGAGCGGGGATTGTGGACATCTATCCCCCCGACCATCCGAACCAGCCGCATCATCCGGGGGGGGCGATGATCTTCGGGCCGGATGGCGATCTGCTGAAAGCAACGCAGACGAAGCAGATTAAGGATGAGATGATTGTTCACGTGCTCGAGGCCAAAGAGTTGGCCAGGCAGCGCAGTCATCCGAATTACACGCTTCGTACGCGAAGGCCGGAGCTTTTTGGCGAGCTGGTGCGGGAGCAGACATCGAGCTGAGAGGAGTAGTGCGGGCACTCCGTGACCGCTTAAACCATCTTGTCGCTGAGCGACAAGACCACGGGAGTAGTGCGGGCACTCCGTGGCCGCTTACAGAGGCGGAAACATCTACCTCAATCTCCGTCCACCATCGTAAAGATGCTTTCATTGTAGGGCCTGGTCTCCCGTTCCGTACGGCTGGTCACGGCACGCTGGTATTCATCCTTGATTTTCAGGCCAGACCGTTCGGCAATGGACGGGTAAAGGTTGAAGCTGTCGTGTGCCACGATGAAAATCGGGGCATTCGGTTTCAGGAATCGTTTTGCGTTTCTGAGAGCCTGCGCGATCTCACTCACGTATTCATCCCGTGCCTTCTTTGATCTGCCGCCGATTTTGGGCCCAATCTCCTGCTCCTCGCGCCGCTCAATATCAAACAACTCATACGCGTAGATGTGCTGTTGATGGTAATCAATCGCGCCTGCGTACGGCGGCGAAGTGAAGATGCCGTCCAGCTTGTGCTCCAATCCAAGTGAACGAGCGTCCGCAGAAATCACATGAATCTCGGCAGCGGTCCGGACCTTTTCGAACTCGCGCAAACGCAGCAGAGAGTCCTTTGAATACTTGCGCAGAAACTTGAGGCACTGCTGGATGGGCTTGCAGGTACGGTTGTGTTTGTAGCAGTAATACGGTTCGCGCATGGGTGCCCTCGGCGCGGCGATATCAAAATGTGCGACCAGTCTCGATGACCGCGCTGCCCGGCTGAGAACGATCATCAGCAGGTCCTGGTGTTCGTAATCAGGAATGATGGAACGATAGAAGAGCATTTCCTGGAGGGCACGTTCCGCGAACCAGGTCTTCAGATACTCGCTTTCAGTGTGGAAATCTTTCGGCGCGCCTGGCGACTCGTTTCGATCCGGATTGAGCCGCTCAGAACTGAAAGCCTTCACCCGGTCAACGCAGACTGGATCTCAATTTCAACAGCATCGAGGTCATAGACTTTCGATTTCGTCCTCACGATCTTGCAGTTGAATTCTGAGATATCGCAGCCGATGGAATGGATGCCCAGTTCATTGGCCTGGATCAGAGTGGTGCCGGATCCCATGAAGGGATCGAAGATCCAATCGCCGGCTTTGAAGTTCTCTTTCAAGAAATGCTCGGCGAGTTGGGGAATGAACTTCCCCAGGTACGGGTGTAGCTTGTGCACGTGCCTGGTGCGCTCTGATTCCGGCACGTCAGCAAAGCCGAGCTCGGTGTCAATACTTTCGTTTCCGTTCATCTTTCTTCCAGATGATGGCCTGCGTACAACACATCTCCTGCATGACTATCATGCTTCGCTGCGAATGCCACAAGTGGTGACCGTTCCGTTGATTGGGTCAGTCACTGCTTTACTATCTTGGCGAGCCACGAGCCGATATCACGTCATGTTCATCAAGTTTCAATGCAGTAATCCACAGTGCGGGAAGCCGATCACCGCGCCCGATGAATATGCGGGCAGGAAGGTGCGCTGCTCGCACTGCAAGACCAATATGCTCGTGCCTGAAAACACCCAGGACGAGCAGGCTCAGCGATTGGGCGATTACGAACTCGTTCGAAAACTTGGCAAAGGAGGCATGGGCACGGTTTACGAAGCGTTGCAGACCAAGCTGAAACGCCGCGTCGCCCTGAAGGTGCTCTCTTCGAGGTCTTCCAAAGATGATACTTTTCTTGCCCGGTTCGAGCGTGAGGCCCAGTCTGCTGCCGCGCTCAACCACCCAAATATCATTCAGGTGTACGACATTTGCGAAGAACGAGGCCATCGCTTCTTTGCCATGGAATACGTCGAGGGTGCGACCTGATGCAGAGGATGGAGATGGAAGGTCACTTACCAGAGCCGGAGATTCTCGAGATCGGTATCCAGATCGCCGAGGCATTACTCTACGCGCACGAAGAGCACTCAATCATCCACAGGGACATCAAGCCTCACAACATCATGCTGGCGGCCAAAGGCCAGGCCAAGCTTGCCGATCTCGGCCTGGCCAAATGCACCATGGAAGACAGCAGTATCACGCAGACCGGTGCAGCGATGGGCACGCCATATTACATGTCACCCGAACAAGCCGAAGACGCGAAACAGGTGGGGCATCGCTCTGACATTTATTCCCTCGGCATCACCATGCTCCACGGGGCCACTGGCAAACCGCCTTACGATGGCGACACGGCCATCTCGGTAATGCTTGCCCACATCAACAAACCTCTGCCCACCGGTGCGGAGCTCGGTGTGCCTTTGAGCACGGGTTTTGATGCACTGATGCAGAAGATGAGCGCCAAAGAACCCGGTGAGCGGTATCAGGATTATGAATCACTCTTGGCGGATATGAGGGAACTCCAGAGCTCGCAGGAAGTGGGCTTCGCACCAACGATCGTCCGCCAGGCCCCACTCATCCTGCGGCCGAAACGGCCGCGTCCGCAGGCCCGCCACTGGTCTCTGAGAAAGGGCCGCCGAAGCCCAGATGGTTGCCCTTTGCTGCCGGGATTCCTGTCTTGGTTCTCCTCCTGGTCTTTCTGTTCTGGGGAAAGGGCCCAACGGACGAACCAGCCGGGCCGACCACCAGCGTTGCCGCGAGCATTGGTGTTGAGACTGCTGCTTCGACAAGCGTCCCGGAGAATCAGAACGTTGCGAGGCCAGCGGGATCTTTCCAGCTTTCTGATGATTTTGAATTGCCGGCGCAACAGCAGGACGAATTCGAGAATCCAATACTCAAGGGCAGTTATCCAGGCACTGACCGGCCCAGAGAATTGCGTCACAAGTCGGGCATGCTGTTCGTTTACGTTCCCGGTGGACGATTCACCATGGGCAGCCCGCCAGACGAGCCAGGCAGGCAGGGCGATGAGGCTCAGCACGAGGTGGATGTCGAGCCCTTTTACCTCGGCAAGTATGAGGTCACTGTCGGACAATTTCGGCGGTTTGCGGAGGCCACTGATTTCACGACTCGCAGTGGGCCCAGCTTTGATTTTGAAGCAGTGGACTGGCGAGGTCAGTCAAGCTGGGAAAACCCCGGGTTCGAGCAGACTGACAACCATCCGGCACTCTCGATTAGCTGGAGCGACGCGCAGGCTTTTATCGTGTGGCTGAATGAGAATTCTGGAACGACGAATTTCGGTCTGCCAACAGATATGGAATGGGAGTTCGCCTGCCGGGCCGGAACGAAGACTCGCTTTTACTGGGGCGACGATGAAGCTGATGCCGATGAATTCAGCAACAGCGCGGACCAGAGCATTCGGGCCGAGTATCCCAATTATCCGGAAGACTGGGTCTATCCTGTGAATGACGGGCATCCGTTCACCGCGCGTGCAGGCACTTTCAAGCCCAACGCGTACGGCCTCTACGACATGATCGGCAATGCTTTCGAGTGGTGCGAGAACCAGTACGACGCGCACGTGGAAGGCGCAGTGCGATCTAACATGATCGGAACCAGGAACATCAGAGGCGGCGGCTTTGCCGGTGACATCCGTTGCCGCGGCCGGTCCGCCTTGCGTTTCGGATTGGGCGAAGAGTCGCGATACGCGAGTTTGGGATTCAGGGCGTGCTGGCGCCCATGAAGACCTGCATCCCGGACACACACCTGTCCGCCAGCATCCCATCCTCTTGAGTTTCCACGCCCTGCCTATAGATTCACGCGGCCTGGTTCTTCGTTCCTCCATCCCCGGACCTTCATCCATGAGACCTGTCACGACTTTCTCCTTTCTCCTGCTCCTTGCGCCGGCCTGGCAACTGAAGGCCGAAGACTTCTCCCTCCACACCTTCAAGAGACTTCACCTCACGGACAAGTTCTATTCTGAGGGTGCGCACTTTGGTGATTTCAACAAGGACGGCAAGACCGACATTGTCTCGGGGCCGTTCTGGTATGAGGGGCCGGAGTTCAAGAAGAGCCACGAGTATTACGCTCCGAAGCCGTTCAACCCGAAGGGTTACTCGAACAACTTCTTTGCGTTTACTCACGACCTGAATGGCGATGGCTGGGACGACATCATCATCTACGGTTTCCCCGGCCGGGACGCATCGTGGTATGAGAATCCTCAGGGAAAGGAGGGCCATTGGAAGAGGCACAAGGTGCTCAACCAGGTCGATAACGAATCGCCCACCTGGTGGGATCTGACGGGAGACGGCAAACCTGAGATTGTCTGCAGCCAGGGCGGCTATTTCGGTTACGCCTCGCCCAACTGGGAAAAGCCGCAAGAGCCGTGGGTGTTTCAGAAGGTTTCGGAGAAGACTGCCGGCGGAAAATTCAGGCATGGGCTCGGGGTCGGCGATGTCAACGGCGACGGACGCATGGACATCCTGGAGCTCAGCGGCTGGTGGGAACAGCCCAAATCCCTCGAGGGCAACCCGGTCTGGAAACGGCACAAGACTCCCTTCGGAGCCGGTGGCGCGCAGATGTTCGCATACGACATCGATGGCGATGGCGACAACGACGTCGTGACCAGCCTGGCCGCGCATTCGTGGGGGCTGGCGTGGTACGAGCACATCAAGGAGGACGGCAAGATCAAGTTCACGATGCATCCGATCATGACGCATAAACAGGAGGACAATCCATTTGGATTCTTCTTCAGCCAGATGCACGCGGTGGATGTGCTCGATATGGACGGCGACGGATTGAAGGACGTGGTCACCGGCAAGCGTTACTGGGCGCACAACGGCCACGACCCAGGAAACGCGATGCCGGCAGTGCTGATCTGGTTCAGGCTTACACGGACGGACAAGGGCGTCGAGTTTGTGCCGCACACGATCGATGATGATTCCGGCATCGGCGTGCAGGTGCAGGCCGGCGACCTCAACGGCGACGGCCTGCCGGATGTCGTGGTTGGCAACAAGAAGGGCACGTTCATTCATCTCCAGTCAAAGCGGAAGGCAACCAAGCAGGAATGGCTGAAAACGCAGCCGCAACGCTTCAAGAAAAAATCGGCCGGCCTGTCGCCCAAAGATGCGGTCGAGAACATGACCGTCCAGGAGGGCTTCAAAGTCGATTTGGTTGCGGGCGAGCCACAGGTGCACCAGCCAATCGCGTTCAGCATCGACCACAAGGGCAGGCTCTGGATCGCGGAGGCGCATTCGTATCCGAGGCGCCAGCCGGAAGGCGAAGGCAAGGATCGGATCATCGTGCTCGAAGACGGGGACGGGGACGGCAGCTTCGAGAAACGCACGGTCTTTATCGAGAATCTGAATCTGGTCAGCGGCATGGAGGTCGGACTCGGCGGTGTTTGGGTTGGCGCGGCGCCGAATCTGATGTTCATTCCAGACAGGGATGACGATCTGAAACCGGATGCCGTACCGAAGATTCTGCTCGACGGCTTCGGATATCATGACACCCACGAAACGTTGAATTCGTTCATCTGGGGGCCTGACGGCTGGCTTTACGGATGCCATGGCGTGTTCACTCATTCGAAGGTTGGCAAGCCCGGCACTCCGGATAGACAGCGCACTCCTCTGAATTGCGGCGTCTGGCGTTACCATCCGGTTCGGCACGAGTTTGAAGTGTTTGCCTGGGGAACGAGCAATCCGTGGGGACTGGATTTTGATGATCACGGCCAGGCATTCATCACGGCCTGCGTCATCCCTCATGCGTGGCACATCATTCAGGGCGCCTATTACCAACGGCAGGGCGGCAGGCATTTCAATCCGCACGCGTACGATGTCATTAAAACGATTGCTGACCATCGTCACTACGCCGGCTCGATTGGCGAGCATGCGTGGTGGGGCCGCAACGCGCCTGTAAACCATGCGACCACGAGCGCGGCCGGCGGGGGCCACGCGCATTGCGGGGCCCTGATATATCTTGGCGATGCTTTTCCGCCCGAGTACCGAAACGCGTTGTTCATGCACAACATCCACGGCAACCGGATCAACATGGATGTGCTCGAACGGAAAGGCTCAGGATTCGTCGCCACCCACGGCAAAGACCTCATGCTGGCAAACGACCATTGGTTTCGCGGCATCGCGCTTCGCACGGGCCCGGAAGGCGCCGTCTATCTGATCGACTGGTACGACAAGAACGCCTGCCACCGTACCAACCCGGTCATCTGGGATCGCAGCAACGGCCGCGTCTACAGAATTTCTCACAGTAGTGCTGGCGCTCCGCGACAGCAGAATCTCGCAGCACTCAGCAGCGACGAACTCGTACAGCTCCACCTCCATAAAAACGATTGGTACGTCCGGATGGCCCGGCGCCTGCTGCAGGAGCGCGCGATGCTCCACACGGGCCGGCAAGCCGAGGGCTCAAAGACAACGGCGTCGC
>Ga0066834_10000228_pt1 | contig 26346 bp, 21 predicted proteins | sample ETNtaG_30_FD_66729 | JGI IMG/M metagenome (GOLD analysis project Ga0066834, IMG submission 66729) | Marine microbial and viral communities from oxygen minimum zone, Eastern Pacific Ocean - ETNP201306PF43B | ecosystem: Environmental > Aquatic > Marine > Oceanic | place: Pacific Ocean: Eastern... | reverse complement strand
TCCAGATTTTTTAGCAACTAAATCTAAGAGCGTAAATTTTGGTTGAGTGTTTCCCTGAAACACCGTATGATGTAAAAAAACATTTCAATTAAGACAAAAGTCTAAAGATCTGTATCTCTGAAAGTCAACATTCTTGGAATCAATTAGATACATTAAGTCAGGATTTTTAATAATTACGTGACGGGAGAAGGCAAATTTACCCGTCAATCGCTAATCCTACCCGTATATCTTCCTGCATTTTTACTTTCCTTTGGTAACGGAGTGGTAGCTCCAACACTCAGCCTGTACATAAAATCGTTTAACCTTTCCTATACTATGACAACCTTCGTTATCGCTGTCTCTGTTATTGGCAATATTCCAGCAGGTATTTTGTTAGAAAGGATTGGTCGAAAACCAGCCATGTTAATCGGCACAATTGTACTTTCACTATCAACCCTTGGAATTGGATTTGCCCACCATGTTGCAGAACTGATTATCTACCAGTTGATAGGTGGAATTGGAATTGCTTTGTGGGGACTTTCTCGACATGCTTATATGACAGATGTTATTCCTGTGGAAGAACGAGGCAGATCAATAGCACTCTTTGGAGGAATCAACCGCATCGGCACATTCACAGGACAAGTTTCTTCAATCTTCTTGGGAACTAGTTTACGCACCCCATTTTTTGTTTATGCGGCAGCTTCGATCTCAACTGCATTTCTCTGCGCCCTTTTTATTGTTGAAATCCAACGCGACATAGAAATGAAACATCCGTCTTCATCCCATATGGAACGATTATTAGTTCTGCTGAAGACAAATTATAAATTGTTGACGACCGCTGGAATCGGACAAATTTGCGTTCAGACAATCCGCAGAGGAAGAACAATTATCATTCCACTCTATGCGAGTAAAGTAATTGGGTTAACACCTCAAAGTATCAGATTTATTGTTATGTTTTCCTCATCTGTAGATATGTTAATGTTTCCCATTGCAGGATTTATTATGGATAAATTGGGTAGAAAGTATGCAATGGTACCTGGATTCACCATTTTTGCCTCCGGTATATTCATTCTGGGATACGCCAATAGTTTTGTTTTTCTGCTTGTTGCTGCAATTATAATAGGTTTTGGAAATGGTCTGTGTTCTGGTACGATGATGACACTGGGTGCTGATTTAGCACCTTCCACCGGTGTCGGAGAGTTCCTGAGCATGTGGCGTTTCATTGGCAATTTCGGTGGTGCTGTAGGACCACTAATGGTTGGAAATATAGCAGATATTTGGGATTTGAAAATCTCCTGTCTGGCCTTAGCCGGAATCGGTTACACCGCCGTTTTAATTTTCTTGGTTATGGTACCAGAAACTTTAAAACTGAATAACAACAACCATGATCCCGAGAAGAAGAGCTAAACCAACAAAATGGAGATTATTGTTGATTTGGCTAGCTGATATCCCATGTTTAGGCTAATAAATACTGGTATCAAACACGGCAAATAAATTGTATAATACATACTTAACTGAAAGGACTATCCAAACGGAGAAGATTGATCATGAGATTCGGTGTGTGTGCGCCACTGGAAAAAGTGGATGTACTGGCTGAAGTTGGTTATGACTACATTGAGTTGATCGTCCAGGACGAACTAATGCCTGAGGCGGACGATACGGAATTCCAACAGATCCGCGACCGTGTAGCAGAGGCTACTATCAAGCCAGAAGCTTATGCCTATTTTATCCCCGGTTATCTGCGTGTAGTTGGAGACACCGTTGACCTACCTCGCCTATCCGATTATGTCGAAACTGCCTGTCGAAGGGCGAAAGCTATTGGAGGGGAAATCATTGTTTACGGTAGTTGTCACTCCCGTAACCTCCACCCAAGCGATTCATACCAGACAGCGCTAGATCAAATAGCCGAATTTCTGGATATGGCAGCGGGGCATGCGGAAGAATACGGTATTACAATTGTTATCGAGCCAATCTGCCACCTAGAAGGAAACATCATTCGCACAGTAGCCGAAGGTTTAGAAATGGCTAAACGCGTAAATCGTAAGGGCATTAGACTTTTAGCTGATCTTTATCACGTTTGGCAAGAAAATGAACCAATGTCTAATATCCTAGAGGCCGCTGAGTGGTTAGCACATGTCCACATCGCTGAACCAGTCAAACGTTCGTATCCTGGTAATGACAATTTCGATTTCGATGATTTTTTCACAGCCTTGAAAAAGGCTGGTTACTATGGCCGTATTTCGTGCGAATGTAGTTTTGATGACTTCGATCTAAATGTAGTAACAGCCTTGCAGACCATGAAAACATACGTTGATATTTAAAACAGGTGCGAACAAATGAAAATTCAATTGTTTAATGGTAAAGATCTGGATAATTGGACTCCACGTGGGGAGCATTCCCAACACCAGTGGGATGTCGTTGGCCACATTGATTTAGATGCGCAGAATCCCAAACAGTTCACTACTAAAAAAGGAGAAGGAATTTTCTATAACGGTCCAACCGGACGAACAGCAGATCTTTATACCAAGTACCAACACGGTGATTGTGAATTACATATTGAGTTCGTTGTACCTCAGGGCTCAAATTCCGGTATTTATTTCATGACTAAATACGAAATTCAGATTCTTGACAGTTGGGGAGAAACAGATCTAACATTCGGAACATGCGGAGGTGTTTATGCTCGTTGGATTAATGAGCAATCGATAGGCGGAACACCTCCCCGAATCAATATGAGCAAACCTCCCGGTGAATGGCAAACATATGACATTGTTTTTAAAGCACCTCGCTTTAACCACGCAGGGAATAAAACGGATAATGCGAAGTTTGTAAAAGTCATCTGGAATGGGAAAATTGTACACGAGAATGTCGAAATCAAAGGCCCCACACGTGCCGCTATACCAAGCAAAGAAACAACCAAGGCACCATTAATGTTACAGGGAGATCATGGACCTGTAGCCTACCGAAACGTCATATTGCAACCATTGGATGATAAATAGCCCGCTTTACCCCTACCATACCCATACATATCACTTTGAATACAAGAACCTATTGTTTATCAGCACGTCTAGTGTCATGTTTATTGACCATATAAATCCCGAAAGCGACGAGACCGACACCAAGAATTAGACTTGAGCTAACTTCATCTCCCAAAAGTAAATGGCTAAGTAATACCCCAAAAAGCGGTGTAGTAAAAAACAAGACCACCAATTTACTTGGGCTATATTTTTTTAGAACCGATGTCCAACTAACAAAACAGAACCCTGCTATAACCAATCCCTGATAGAGAATGGCCACAACACCAGAAACAGACAACTGGTAGCCTACTCCCGATTCTAAAAAAAAACTCAATCCAAAAAAACACGGCAAGCTAAAAACCATCATCCATATTAAAAGACGGCACGGATGAATAAACTGCACCAATAACTTCGTTGCAACCACTCGAAGCCCTAAGAGACAACCACTAGCCAAAACAATCAGATCACCAAAAAAAGAAACTTGAACTTCAGATTGCAAATTTTTCCCGAATGTCAATAGCACACCAAAAAAAGCGAGCATAATACCAACCGTTTTGTTGAAATACAACCGATCGCCAGGAATCCAAAAATGCGCAAATAAAGCCGTAAAAAACGGATATGTACTAATCAGAATCGTAGAACGGGATGCGTTAGTAAACTGGGTACCAATATTCAACGAAATAATCTGCAACAGAAAAATTACAGACAAACATATTAGTGGCAGAAATTCTCTTGGATTCAAAGCAATCCGAATACGCTGGCTAACTGCCCATCCTCCAACGGCAAGAAGACCTAGAAGGAACCGAAAGCCTGCCAAGGCCAGCGGCGGGATATCCTGTAATCCGATTTTAATTGAGACGGAATTGCCCCCCCAAAGCAAAGCGAGTAATATCACCAATATGATAATTTTTTTATCCGGTTGCTGATTGGCTGTTTCAGATTTTCTCATAATTTCGTCGAATAGATAGTTTTTGTTATATAAAAATTGTTGAATACACACAACACATACATGATTTCTAAGGATTAAGCTGGAGGTTCTAGTGCAATATTTTGACAGCAAACACCATTTGGAATACTCCCTAAACTTAATCCGGTCATACAACCCATTACCAGTTAAGCCTGTTTAATGCTAACAGCATGGCTGCTAATATGCGTATCAATCCAAGTCACAAGACACTTGTATAGACTCCGTATTTAATCATATAATGCATTGTTCATTGGTTTCAGAACGCTTATCATATTTATGGTCTATATGTAACTAGTTATCTTAATTAATTTTGGGATTTTAGATCCAGTGATTCAATAACTAAATGTAAACCGACAAATATTCAAATAACCTCACCTAGTAACTTGAGATAGGGAAGTAAACTGTTTCTTAGTAATTTATTTCGATATAATAAATGAAACCTCAGGAGTAAAATTATGATTCACCGATTTCCAACCTTAGTTGTTATTTTAAGTTTTTGTATAGTTGGTTGTTTAACTGAAAAATCAGAAAAAATATTAGAAACCGCAGAAGCAAATACCCCTCAGGTTGAAGAAGCCAAACCAATAGTAGCTGAACTTTCCTTGTCGTTGGCTAAGCCAAACTATCAACCAACAGAACCAATTCACTTGAACATGACCATCAAAACTGGTAAGTTCGATTTATTAGCACCTTATGTCACTGCTGGAGGAACGGGCGCTTTCACTAAACTCGTGGTCAAAAATGAAGCTGGAGAAACCATTAAACCCAAGCATCCGATCACCATGGCCAACGAATCAAAAACTTTGATCTGGAAGGGTAAAGAGGCACGATGTATCCGAGGAATAAAACTGGGTGCCAAAACAGAGTGTCAAGTTGCGTTAGACAACCTACGCACCTATTATGATTTCACATCTGGTATTTATACGCTACAGGTTTTGATGAGCTTGAAAATCTATCGCGATTTTCTTGAAGACCAATCCCTTCAAATTGTCGAGATCGAACGCGAGATCGCAGAGGTCCAAGGTTCAAAAAAACTCCCTACTGACGCTAAGCAAGAAGTTACGACTCGGTTAAGAGAAGAAATCGAGTACATCCAAAGCCAAGAAAAAGAAAGATCCGATCGAATATACTTGCCCCTAGATTCATACCGAGGCTCTACTAATCTTGAATCTAACATTATTAACCTAAACATTGAATAAGCTTAGTACAAAACCATTCAACCGTTACTTCTAATCTCTATGTTCCAAGAAACAACTCAGTCGGGAATTTTGCAGCATGAATCTTAGGGAATTATGCAAGACGACAACTGGACATTATCAAAAGAACAATTACAAAACAAATATATAAATTAATTTTTTACAGCCTTTCCTTCTTGTGTCTTTGATTTAGCCTTGTGTCTTTGATTTAGCCAAATTTACTGATAATATGCCGAACAATTTCTTTCTGAATCTTTGTATCAGATGGTTGTTCCAATTCATAGACCTGACCTGAAATCAGATGCTTATACTGTTCAATTGGGCCACCCCCGGAATGATTTCCCATATAACGATTGAAGATTGTCATACGCGGATAATCTTCTGTCCAACGTCTAGCGCCGTGATAGAGTGCTTCAGTAAAAACAATGCAGTCACCAGCATCAACCGGAACATTAATAACCGTTGGCGACCCTTGGTAGATCGACATACCACCAGGTGCCGAAAAGTTTCTTTTATGGCTGCCGATTAAGCAAACAAACCCTGTCCCATCTGGTACATCCACCAACGAAATTGCTGCGTTTAGAAAGCCAGCGTATGGCTGACCTTCACAGACTACGTAATCCGTACCAGAAGCATGAAAACTGATATCATCTGATTCTACAGTATTTCTGGTGAGTGCAGTGTCAACTAGAGTCGGATGACCTTTGGTCAAAGAAATAACTACACGCATAATTTCGCTGTTTAACACCAACTTTTGAAAAACTTGATCACCGTACTGAATATTGTTGATCCACCGAGCTATTGTTGGCGAATAATCTGGGTGTGTATCTGCAGTCGAAGTCAATGGTTGCGGCAAATCTTCCAACTTCATTGCGTGCCATTGATGGCCAAGTGCTATCATTTCTCTGATATCCTGCTGCGGTATAACTTTTCTCAGAATGAGAAACCCATGGTGATCGAAGTACCATTTTTCTTCTAGGGTTAACATGTCTACATGACATTGCAAAAATTTAGTTCCTCACCGAGATGATGGATTCTCGTTGATCCTATAGGTCGAAAACCCCACCCATAGATGCCAACGCAATTCTGATAGCTTCCACAAATCCTGTTTGCTTTCCAATTCCTAATGATTCTAAATCAGAACAGTCGAGTTGACAATTCTGCGGCCTTGGAGCACCAATAGGCGGATGTTTAGCTGGCGCAATATGATCTACATCAACCCCCAAAACTTCAGCCATGATATGAGCCATATGGTATTTCGTTATCGGTTGATTTCCTGACCAGTGATACGTTCCATTGAAGCTAGGATTTTGTGTCCGATACTCCAAAATCTGACGACAAACACAAGCAACATCATCAACAAAAGTGGGGTGTCGAGTTGCCCAATCATCGATTTCAATTTCCGATCGGCTAACCACAGCTTTAACAATTTGGGTAACAGAAGATTCATCCAAGGTCTCAACCTGTCCGTAAAGAATAGGGAGTCTTAGACTACCTCCGCTTACTACGTTTTGCCACATCGCTCTTTCACCTTCAAGTTTGCTTTCTCCATAAAGATTTAAAGGATTGGTATCAGAAGTTGGAGTATAAGGCGGTGATGTCCCATCAAAAACATAATTAGTAGAAATATATAACATCCAAGATTCAATCTGACTGGCGACACGAGCAATATTCTCAGTTGCGTGGATGTTGAGGACCTTGGTTGCTTCAGGGTTGTTTTGACAAACGTCAGGTCTCCGTTCGGCAGCAGCATGAATGATAAAATCAGGTTTGTGTAACAAAAGAAATTCTGAAACAGAATCAAAATCCAAAAGATCTAGCTTAACAAGATCAGTATTCGCACGGTTGAATGCGGTAGCAATCACCGTAAATCCAGATTGTTTCCGGAATTCTCTAACTAAAGCACGTCCAAGCAAGCCAGAAGCACCGGTGATGACAACTTTTCGCATGGGATCCCCTAATTTATCATTGGTTAGAGCGAATAACAATCTCACCAACAGATAAGTTGACTTCCTCCCAGTTAGAATTGGAATTAACCAGACGCCAGGCAAAATTGAGATCAGTATTGCTACCATTATAAAACACTACCTGGTATTGTTGGCGGAATTTCAATTGAACCAAAGACAACAACTGGGGTGGGATCAATTCCTCCCCAATAGATTGCCTAATCTCAATCACTGAATTAAGTTGACCTTGATCAAGATAAACACCTAGCAGAAGTTTACCATAACACCCAGTAACAGCACCGGTCCCCCAGTTACGACCATGGCCTGCAGCAACGGAACAAATAGCTCCGCCCATATCAGCGTGTTCTCTACCACCACGGAGCACACGCCGAGCAATTGACAATCGTGTCACAGCACTTTTAAAAGCTCGCATGGCATAAATAGGGTCATCCGTTAATTCGTAAGCGAGTGATAGTGTCATAGTCGAAGGTTCCTGAATTGGAATAACTGATCCATCTTCAGACCATTCTCCCCACATCGCCATATCCGCTCGTTTACCAACACCCGATCCACGGATCTTCCGTCTCTCTGGAAAAACCAAGGCAAGCTGATCTGGCGGTGAATCTGGAAATTTCCCAATCTGAGTTTCGATTAATGAATCAAAACTTGAATCCTGAAACGTGGTGCGATAGTAACTGATCACAGCCGCTCCTGGATCATTGTATGGATCAGCAAGTGTTAGAATCAGTGGTTCGACAATTCTCCGTGTTGCCTGTTTAAAAATGGGGTCTCCTGACAAAAGATAGAGGTCTCCAAACGCGTAAACTGCACCAGACGCAAGCAGATTTTCAATTCCACCTAGCCTGTTATCGGAGTGGTGATGATGGCTATTAGCTAAAGAGTGGAGCCCAAGTTGATCCACTTGGGTTAGACTTAAAGCATTCCCATCAAGATCCCATAGTAACGGTATTTCAGGACATCTGAGGATACGCTCTGCCCGCTTTCGCCCATATCGTATTGACCAATCAAGGTACCGTTGATCTGCTAATACCTTATAAGAAGCAAGAGCAAGATGAATGAAACGGAAGTGCTCAGCCAATTCGTAAGAATTTTTTCCGCCTTTACGGACTTCCCGCGTACCGATAAAAAAGCTGTAGAAAACATCTTGATTATAATCGTACCAGTCTGGCACAGAATCAACCCAATTCCCAATATGCTCTGCCGCATCAAGCAATAAGGAAACAGCTTCTTGATCATCTGGCACCAATCCGATATAACGTGGCAAAAAAAGCAGAAACGGTTCTGGCCCATGATGGGCTTCTGCAACCGGCTCATAACCATGAAGACACTCTCGATCTACCCAGTCTGACAAGGCTAATCTTAGAGTTCGACAGTGGTCTAGAACATCCGTGCTGCCCGTAACCAAATAATGTTCAAGCCATGCCAACGCATAATTTGCTTCGTCTTCTCCACCCTGATTAGGTCCAGGGGGATCTAAACGAACGCTTTGTTTCAACCACTGATCCATCTCACGACGAAGCTCCGCGTAGTATGTGTAACATCGCCGAACCGAGCCATCTAAATCAGCAATTTTTCTTGGTTTCATTTCCCAATTTTCATAAAGCCATTATCCTTTACCAAGCATATTTGCCTCTATAATAGAGGCCTATTATTGCGAAAAGCTCAAACGACAGACACAAATTACCATAGATCGTTGGCAGGATAAATTACCACGTGGTAAACTCATTAAATACAGGCAGGCTTGAAAAGTGCCTATTCTAGAGCATATCACCTCCCAACCAACCTGTCAATCTAACTCTTTCAAATTCATTTGACAAAACAACTGCAAAGATACAAGGAGAAACCATCTTCCATGGGTAATTCATCAGAACTTTGTACAGATCAACTTCAACACTTTGCTACCTTTGGTTATATTATCCTACGACAGTTATTAACACCTGAGGATCTAAAAATTCTTGCTGTTGAACTTGATCAAGGACTAGACGCCCAATTTCCACATAACCCTTTTGATGGTAGCCAACGACACTGGAGCAGAATGACAGACGAAACCACACCATTTTTCGCCTCATTGATGGAAGATGTTCGGTTCTTGACCCCAGCACAACAGATTTGTGGGGAAGATGTACTTGGAATCGGCATAGATGCGAACCGCTACATCGGCGATACCGGATGGCACCCTGATACAGGGAATGCTCAACAGATTGCCGTCAAGTATATCTTTTATCTTGACCCGGTTACAGCTAAAACCGGAGCTTTGCGTGTAATCCCGGGATCTCATCTATTACAAGAAACTGAACGTCAAATCTTTTCAAAAGGAATTCAGAACACCTCCCTTCAGGAAGTCCCCTGCCAAGCAATAAACACGGTACCGGGAGACGTAATTGCTTTTGATATACGCACATGGCACGCGTCCTACGGGGGTGGCCGAAATCGGCGTGCGTGCAATCTGGACTACTTCCAGAATCCAAAAGCTTCCGACGAGATTGAATTGCTCCTACAACTTGGTAGATCTCACGCTAGTTCCGTCAATCACTTCGACACCAAGCGCAAATTCAACTACTCCAAAAACTGGCTAGAAAACCCGCATCAAAGCCAAATCAGACAATGTTGGATAGATCGGTTCAATGAGATTGGTTATTTTGATCAGCTAGGAGTCGCTGAACTATAAGCACACTATGACAAAATCAAGGCCGTTATCATTATTCAAAAAACTCGTTTTTATAGTATTTGTGCTGGGATGTGGTGAAACTGAGCAACAAGGAATTATCAACCAAAAACGAAATGTCATTAATCCTCAATTAGCTGATAATAAAAAGACGAGCAAAATTATCTTTAAATCTAACAGAGACAAAAATGATGAGATCTATGCTATTAATCTAAATGGAACTAACCTAATGAACATCACTCATCATCCAGCCAGAGATTACTATCCATCTTGGGCGCCAGATGGAGATAGAATTGTTTTTTCTTCGGATCGGGATGGAAACTTAGAGATTTACACCACAAAGTTAGATGGGACTGACGTAACCCGGCTCACTAATCACAATGCTGAAGATCACGATCCAACTTGGTCACCAGACGGTAACAAGATCGCCTTCTCATCCAGCAGAAACGGAAACTTAGAAATTTACACTCTGGACTTAGACAAAATGAATCTAACTAGGCTAACTAACCACATATCCGAAGACTATGATCCAACTTGGGCACCAAACGGTAATAAACTTGCTTTTTCATCCAAAAGGGATGGGAACTTCGAAATCTATGCCATGCAGGCAAATGGAACTGATATAACCCGACTCACCAATCACAATGCTGAAGATTACTATCCATCCTGGTCACCAGACGGTAATAAACTTGCTTTTTCATCCAAAAGGGATGGGAACTTCGAAATCTATGTCATGAAGGCAGATGGATCTCACATCACTAGATTAACTCATAATCCTAATGTGGATCAAGACCCAACCTGGTCACCAGACGGTAACAAGGTTGCCTTCTCATCCAAAAGGGATGGGAACTTCGAAATCTATGTCATGAAGGCAAATGGAACTGATATAATCCGACTCACCAATCACAATGCTGAGGACTACTATCCGTCCTGGTCACCATTCTAACCCAATCTCTGTCATGAGAACTAGAAATCAAGCATGTCGTGTCATCCTTGCCTTTAAAAACCCAGTTCGATGCAAACACAATAAATCCATTAACAATAGACCATTAACCTCAATTTTCTCTGGACAAACAGAACAAAGGACAAACAGAACAAAGCTAATCTAAGAAGTTGATGTTACCAACTTAGGATTTGTGGTATATCCTACATTTAACTTCAGTAGAATTATTGACGGCAACAGGGTTCTCTGCTACAATTATCCATTAGGATTTGTTTGCCTTTGGAAAACAATGTGAGGAACGTAATGGAAGAAACAAAAATTGGTTTTATCGGTTGCGGCGGTAATGCTGGCGGTCATATGAATACGCTACAGAACATTGACAGTGCTAACATCGTGGCAACCTGCGATATTGACGAAAACCGAGCCAATACAGCAGCGCAAAAACATAATGCTACTCCATATATAGATCATCGTTCTATGTTAGAACGTACTGATTTGGATGCCATATATCTAAGTCTACCTGTATTTGCCCATGGTCAACCAGAGTTGGACGTAATTGATAGAGGTCTGCCATTTTTGGTTGAGAAACCTGTCGCCATCAACATGGACATTGCACATCAAGTTGAAGAAGCAGTTCGCAAAGCAGATCTAATTACCTGTGTTGGGTATCAATTAAGATACCTAGGGGCAACAAAATTCGCACGCCAAATTTTGACAAAGAACGAGGCGAGTATGGGAATCGGGAAATATTGGAGCGGTACAGGGCGCGGGAATCCAGATGCCTGGATTCGCCAAATGAGCAAATCAGGTGGTCAGTTGTTGGAACAGGCGACACATACAATTGACATGATGCGATATTTGCTTGGTGAGGTCGAAGAGGTCCATGCCATGCAAACTAGCCGAGTATTAACTGAGATTGATTGTCACGATAGTAATATTGTGTCATTGAAATTTGAAAATGGAGCGGTCGGCTCACTTACAACTTACTGGGCTTTCGATAACGGTGATTGGTCACATACTAATGTAATCGACATTCTATACAAAGATCAGTTAATCAACTGGAATCCAAGTCGATTGAGAATCAAAGAAAATGGTGAATACATTGATAAAACGGAAGCCAGCCCTTCAATAGATGAAGTCTTTGTGAAAGCAGTTAGATCAGGCGATAGATCGCAGATTCTTAGCCCATATGGTGACGCAGTCAAAACTATGGCAGTATCAATCGCTGCGAATCAATCTGGGAGCACAGGAAAATCTATAAAAATCAATGATTTATCTAGCTAACCAAAATCTTAGATCTATCCATTCCATCGTCAATAAAAATCTCTGGAATGGCGATCTAAACTAGACACATTATGCATAAATGACATGTCACTTCGTTTAATATCAACATCCCAATTGTGCTAAAATCGCCAATAGAGACTCAATAATGAGCCAGATTTACCGTATTGCGATTGTAGGTTGTGGAGGAATTTCAAACGCCCATGGAAACGCCTGTCTGGAATCTGAGCAACTAGATCTAGTTGCTGCATGCGACATTAATTCACAAGCACTCAAGAGTTTTTCCGATCAATTCAACATTGAACACACTTACGCTGACCTTCGCCAGATGCTAGAAAAACAAACTCCTGATGTACTCGTGATTGCAACCTGGCCAGCAATTCATTTGAATAATATTTTGGAAGCGGTTCGTGGCAACGCAAAAGCTATTCTTTGCGAAAAACCAATTGCGCTAAATGCCAATCAAGTAGAGCAGATGATTCAGATAGCCACCAATCATAATATTCTGCTGATGGAAGGATTTATGTATCGTCACCATCCATTGACGTTGACCGTTAAACAGAAAATCGAGTCGGGTGAAATTGGTGAAATTCGATATATTAGATCTACATTTACTACAGGCCTCACAGATTACACAAATTGGCGCCTCCGTGGCGATCTTGGAGGTGGAGCCATGATGGATCTTGGGTGCTACTGCATAAATGCCATTCGCTATTTCGTAGGTTCAGAACCTAAACGGGTCTGGACATCAGGAAAATACGTTTTCGCCACCAACGTTTGGGAAACGGTTTGCGGGACTTTTGACTTTGGCAATAGCGTTTATGGCCAGTTTGACAGCGGGTTTGGAACATTATGGCGAGAATCGTATGAAATTGTAGGTACCGCAGGATCCATTCTGGCACCAGTTGCCTGGGGAAACAACAAAGGCAATACAAGTTTTATTCTGAACGGTGAAACAGTTGAGGTCAATGGTGTAAACCCTTATGCGGCTGAGCTGAACAATTTATGCCAAGCAATATCGACAAACGAAACCCTGCTTGTACCACTGGAAGATTCGCTTAACAATGCACGGGTTATTGACGCCACTCATGAATCAGCCAAATCCGGCAGATGTGTTACGGTTGAGAAATAATCTATGCTTGACTGGTTGATTAAACATCCAGCTACCATTTTTCAAAACGGCAACATATCGTTCAAGATTCAACTTCCAGGTCTGATTATCCTTATTATCCTCATTGCCCTCACAGCAACAGCAATGTGGTCTTATCGGATTACGGTGAACCAAACAGATGGTAGGACTCGAGGTTTTCTGATCTGTCTCCGTTCCTCAATCTTAATGCTTACCGCAATCGCCCTATTGAAACCATTCATGATGGTTTACCACACCGACCCTGACGCGTCATATTTAGCAATTTTAGCTGACAGTTCAAAAAGCATGCAGGTTGTGGATATGCTTGATAGGCAATCTCGTATAGAGGTCACTAACCAACTTCTCTTTGATCCAAATCAAGGGATACTTGAGAAACTAAACCAAAAGTTTAAAACGAGACTCTTCACCTTTGACAATCAGTTGAAACGAATCAACTCAACTGAAATCACATCGACAGAAGGTGAGGCCACTCACTTTCCCAATGCCATTAATCAAGTCATCGACGATTTGAAAGGTGTCCCGCTATCTGGCATCGTAATTTTCAGTGATGGAGCAGATAAAAGTGGTGTCGATATTTCAAAACTCGCCCTGCAGATGCGAGATCGGAAACTACCAATCCACGCCGTCGGAATCGGAAACCCAGAGAATTTCCGAGATTTAGAAATTTCGCGTGTTGATGCACCCCGCGTAGCAGAAGAAGACTTTCCTATCGATATATGGGTAACTGTCACGCGTAAAGGTTATCAAGAAAAAAAAACAACTCTCCGCTTGCTTGATAAAAATCGCGTCATAAAATCACGAGTAATCAATCTAGATAAAACCCACCCGACACTTCGAATACCAATCAAGTTTATCCCTCGTAACCCGGGCACTCAAAAATTTATCGTCGAAATTCTAACCGAAAAAGATGAAGCTATCCCACAAAACAACGCCAAAAAATTCTTGATCAAAGTTTCGCCCAGTAAACGAGGCAAAATTTTATTTGTTGATGGTCACCCAAGACAAGAATTTGCCTTCATCAAACGTGCTTTAGAAAAAGACCCGAATATCCGAATTATTGACCGATATCTTACAGATAATAACCATTTCGGTGGCACGCAACAAGAAAAAAAGAATTTTGGCCTTTACCCAAACACAAAAGAAGACCTATTTAATTATGATGGTATCATTTTTGGTAGTATTGAGGCTTCCCAATTCACTAAAGACCAGCTTGAAAACACAGCCAAATTCGTCCAAATACGCGGCGGTGGTTTCCTAATGCTAGGTGGATCTAACTCACTAGGTAATGCCGAAGTGGAGAGTTCCTATATTAACACTCCAATCGCGCAAATATTACCTGTTGAACTGCAACTGGGAACACCAGCTATTAATTCCGCTAACCAGAAGCGTCAAAGGTCTCCAAAACAAAGCTCTCCTCTCGGATATCAGGTAAAATTGACAGCCGAAGGCAAAATCGACTCACTCTTAACTCTATCAAATACCCCAAAAGATAATTTAAATAAATGGGAAAGTCTCCCCAATCTTCTCGGTTACAGCCAAGTCATACGGGCCAAGCCGGGAGCGGTTGTATTGGCCGTTCATCCATGGGACCAAAACGAGTTTGGGAATCGCATTTTGCTTGCCACCCATAATTACAATGCTGGTCGGGTCATGGTATTTACACCACATAGTTCTTGGAGGTGGAAGATGCTCTCTCCTAAGGATGATGACCGACACCAACGTTTCTGGCGGCAAATTGCAAAATGGCTTATCACCCAACCCAAAGCTCAACTCACCCTTGACATTGCTAAAACTTCATATTTCCCCAAAGAACCAGTAATACTCAAAGCATCAGCACTTGATCAGAACTTTGAACCAACGGACAAAGCCAAAATCCGAGCTGTTATTACTGACGAAAGCGGAAAGAAGAACGAAGTTAAGTTAGATCCAGTCCTCGGAGATCTTGGATCTTATACCGCCCGATTCCTTCCACACAAACGTAGTGACTACAAGGTAAACCTAATCGGAAACTTAGCTGGCAAAAACCTAAGAAACCAAGATGGGCTTTTTGAGGTTGCTGCTTCAGATGCCGAATACAGTGATGCAGAGTTGAACGAACAATCATTGAAGAACATAGCTCGATTGAGTGGTGGGCGATATTACACAATAAATCAGATTAATGAAATGGTTGAACAAATCCCACTGGTTGAAAGTTCAACATCAAAAATTATTGAAGAAGATTTATGGGATATACCGCTAGTTTTCGTAATAATCACTCTTCTGTTTAGTATCGAGTGGTTGTGGCGAAAACGAGTTGGACTTGTATAAAAAAAGGAGAAATCATGGAAAAAACCAATATTGCACTTATTGGCGCAGGAGGAATGGCGAATAGTGTGCACTATCCGTCACTTTTCGAATTCGAAGATGTAAATCTTGTGGCTCTATGTGACCTTGTCGAATCAAAATTACAGGCGACAGCAGAACAATTCGAAATTGAAAATACGTTTACCGACTACAAACAAATGATTGAGGCTACCAGCCCATCAGCCGTTTATGTTCTAATGCCTCCCCAACATCTATTTGAACCGGTTATGCATTCACTTGCTCAGGGGCTTGATGTTTTTATCGAAAAGCCACCAGCTCTAACACTCCACCAGATTAAGGAAATGGCTAGGCTTGCCGAAAAGAACGATTGTAAAACCATGGTCGGTTTTAATCGCCGTTTCATTCCATTAATGCAAAAAGTGAAGTCCATTGTTGATAGGAATGGACCAATTATCCAATGCATGTCAACTTTTCATAAAAACAGCCCTTCGGCACTGTATTATAATGGCGCCATTGATGTACTGACTTGTGATGCTATTCACGCTGTAGACACACTTCGCTGGATGGGCGGGGGCGAAGTCAAAGCTGTTGCTAGTGACATTAACGCTTTTGACTCTGAACGTGAGAACAGTTTCAACGCAATCGTCAAGTTCGATAGTGGAGCCTCAGGTTATCTGTGTACCAATTGGGCAGTTGGTGCGCGAATCCACATTTTTGAAATGCACGCACATGGCATTTCAGCATATATAAATCCAGATTTGGGGGAAACAGCAGTAATTCACACCAGCGAGGGCATCCAAGAACTTGCCACCAACGAAGTTGCAGGTAGTAATGAAAATTACAAAGCTTATGGATTCTATAATGAGAACCGCCACTTTGTTGATTGTTTGCAAAAGAACTTGCATCCCGAAACCAACTTTACTGATGCCATCAAATCCATGGAGTTAGTTAAAAAAATATATCAAAACCGGATTGATCCATAAATACACTAAAAAGAGTAACGAAAACATGAAAACCCAAAGGCCGATTTTTGTTTTACTAAGTATCCTTTACCTTCTGTCCACACTAAGTCTATTCGCTAAGAAGCACAACTTTAAACTGCCTCAATATAATTGTGTACATATTGATCAAAAGATTGAAATTGACGGAAAGTTAAATGAATCAGTATGGAAGCAAGCCAAAGCAGTCCAATTAGCAAAAACTGACACTGGAAAATTGCCAAACAAGAAAACGGAAGCAAAAATGCTCTGGGATAACCAATATCTCTATGTTGGCTTTATTTGTTCGGATAACGATATCTGGGCAACCATTTCTGATCATGATGGACCGATTTATAACGAAGAAGTGGTTGAAGTCTTTATTGATCCGAATAATGATCAGAAAACCTATATTGAGCTTGAAGTAAACCCAATGAACACGCTTTTTGATGGGTTTGTTATCAACGGGAAACAACAGCAGCTTGGAATTAAAGTTTTATTAGATTGGGAAAGCACAGAATTGAAACACGCAATTTTTATCACTGGAAAACTCAAAACGAGTCATCCTAACCAACGAATTGACCGTGGTCAACCTGACCAATCATGGTTCTGTGAAATGGCTATTCCATTTTCAGACTTTATCACTGCACCAAACATTCCGCCAAAAGAGGGAGACGAATGGAAACTAAATCTTTATCGTATCGAACGAGGTAAAACCAAAAAAGAAGACGAGTACTCGGCATGGTCACCAACTCGAAAGATCGATTATCATCGTCCACAACACTTTGGTGTCCTCAGGTTTATAGGATCTAAACAGTAACAATCTAAACCAAAGCACTACACCAAACCTTTGGTATCACAATTCTTAATCGTGGGAAAACGAAAAAAAAATCATATGAATGATCCTATCGTTATTGGTATTGTTGGCGCAGGATTCGCCGCTTCGTTTCATGTTGAAAATTATCGGCGTGTACCAGGACTGAACATTCGGATTAAAGGCGTCACCGCCAAAAGGGCAGAAAGTGCTCAAGCTTTTGCCAAACGACATCAGCTTGAGACGACTTATGACTCCATTGAAGAACTTCTGGCAGACCCAGAAATTACGCTTGTTGATCTCTGTGTCCCTAATTTCCTACACCATTCATTCGTTATCCAAACAGCACAAACTGGTAAACATATAGTATGCGAAAAACCATTAACAGGTTATTTTGGTGATGGCATAGAAAAGCTAGTAGGACATAAAATATCCCGAAAAGTGATGTTTAAACATGCGCTTAAATCCGCCGATGAGATGATAGATGCCGTCGAGCACAACGGAGTAACATTTTGCTATGCCGAAAACTGGATCTATGCTCCGAGTGTGCAGAAAGCAAATAATATCTTGAGCCAAAGTGAAAACACAATTTTTCGCATTGTAGCTGAGGAATCGCATAGCGGCTCCCACTCAGATTATGCTAAAGAGTGGCGTTACTCCGGTGGAGGTAGCCTCTTTTATAAAGGTTGTCATCCTGTTGCTGGAGCGCTTTATCTGAAATACAACGAAGGTTTAAGAAAAGAAGGCAAACCCATAAAACCTAAGAGTGTTCTGGCACAAGTAGCCACCCTGACCCAAATTGACAGCTTTATCAATGAAGACAAAAAATGGGTTCAGGGTGGCTGGAAAGATTGTGAAGACTGGGGAACAATGGTCATTACTTTCACTGACGATTCTATAGCACAAATTACAGCTGCAGACATTGTACTGGGAGGTATTAGAAACGTTATGACAGTCTACTCCAGCAAAGCTGTCGTTCAATGTAATATTAATCCCAACACAAGTATGCTATCCTACGTACCAAACGACCAAATCTTAGGCGATGTCTATATACGGGAAAAAGTGGAAACCCGAGCAGGCTGGCAATTGACCAACCCGGACGAAGATTGGATGAATGGTTTTCCTCATGAACTAGAAGACTTTTGTCAAGCAATAGCTAACGGCCGGCCACCCAAGAGTACCCTGGAGTTGGCACGGGATATTTTGGCGGTCTGCTACGGAGCCTATATCTCAGCAGAGATTGGGCAACGATTCGTATTGTCAGATTGGATGTAATCAGAGAAACTCCTGATCTTTAATATAAATATTTTTAGGAATCTCTTTAAAATTAATTAGGAAAAAATAAAATGGTTGGCGAAAAAAAACTTCTTAACGATCACGAAATGGGAGATTTCATCCAAAACGGTTACGTTACACTACAGACTGATCTACCAGCATCATTTCACTACAACGTTTATCAAAAAGTGGAAGAAATGTTTGAGAACCATGGGAATCTTGGTAATAATATTCTCCCTCTCGTTCCAGACATTCAAAAAATCTTCGATCACCCAGCAGTACACGGTGCAATGACCAGTATACTGGGACCAAATTATGTGATGCATCCACACCGCTATTGCCACCTTAATCAACCAGGTAGTCAGGGACAAGGTTTCCATAAAGATAGTTATGAAGGAGACGAACAAGTACGCCATCATCACTGCCGATGGACAATGGCATTTTATTACCCCCAAGATACAACTATAGATATGGGCCCAACCGCAGTACTACCCGGCACACAGTATTACGACACACATGAAACCGCGCATTCGCAACCGGAATTTCCGATCTGTGGAGAAGCAGGAACATTAACTATCGTACACTACGACCTCTGGCACCGTGCAATGCCAAATCATAGCCAGAAAAAACGCTATATGGTAAAATTCCTTTTCATCCGCCTTGAAGATCCCCAAGAACCTTCCTGGAATAATGACCAAGAAAAATGGCAATCAGCTCATAACGAAAACTCTGACAACAAACATCAGTTTATGTGGTCAAAGTTCTGGAACTGGTACCGAGGAAAACAGAACGGTTCCATCGAAAATATCGAATCAAAATGTGAAAACACATCCAAGCTGATACAAACACTGCAGGATGAAACCCAAGATGAAGCCCTTCGCCTTGAGGCAGCTTACGTACTAGGAACTATCGGATCTTCTGTTGTCCCCACCTTAATAGAAATGTTGTGTGATAATTCTGAAGACGTGTCCCGTTATGCTACTTTCGCCTTAGGAGCAACTGGAAATTCTGCCATCCCAGCATTAGTAAAAGCGTTAAATCACACAAATGAATCGGTTCGTGCTAATGCGGCTTTCGCCTTAGGTGATATTGGTCGACCAGCCCGAGAAGCAGTACCGAAGCTTACTCAATTGCTGAAAGATGAATCAGAATGGGTTCGACGTCATGCTTCCGAAGCATTAGGAACAATTAACCTCCCGAGCGAAGAGGCTGTCTCAGCATTATCATTGTTGCTACAGGACAAACATTATTGGATTCGCGACAATGCGGCGCGGGCGCTGGCTAAGATGGGAGCATCTGCTGAACCTGCGATACCAGCGTTAACCCCTGTACTGAACGATGAAAATCGATATGTTCGTTTTCATGCAGCTTTAGCCCTGAAGCAGATTGGAACCCCTACAGCAACTAACATTCTTTTTGATCACTTATTAACCTCGCGCTGGTGTCCATTGACAAACAGCAATAGCGCATATTAAATCAGATATTCACAAGTATTCAGGATTCCAGGTGGACCTACTCAAGTACTGACAACCATACAATGAGCAATGTAATTGATTACGGTGCAATAGGAGATGGCGTCGCTGACGATACAGAAGCAATTCTGCACACACTTGAAGCAGGCGATGGCACCCTCCAATTTTCAGCCGGAAATTATCTCATAACAAAGACAATTCCTATTCGATTAGATCGAACAGGCCGATTCTCTATTGATGGATGTGGAGGAAGTGCCAAAATTTTAATGGCTGGAGCAGGTCCAGCTTTCCATCTGATTGGAGGACATCACCAGTCCGCTGATCCTACTAGTTTCAGCACCGATATATGGACCAGCCAAAGGATGCCTACCATTCAACATCTTGAAATTGAAGGCAAGCACTCAGACGCAGACGGTTTTTGGATTGAAGGAACCATGCAATCAACCCTAGTTGGAATATTGTTGCGTAAGTTACGAAACGGAATCCATATTCGTCAGCATGCCAGAAATGTACTGATTTCACATTGCCACATCTATCATAATCGGGGTGTTGGCGTTTTTCTAGACTCTGTGAACCTTCATCAAGCCATCATTGCTAATTCGCATATTAGTTATTGTTTACAAGGAGGTATCAAGGTAATAAATTCTGAAATTCGGAATTTACATATTACTGGTAACGACATCGAATACAACTACGATGTAAAGGCTGACATTTCAGCCGATATCTGGATCGATTCCAGTCAAGATCACTCATCAGTTCGAGAAGGTAGTATTGTCAGCAACACTGTTCAAGCCAATTATAGTCCTGGTGGCGCCAATATCCTGATGATTGGTCATCATCCCGAGAAAAACCATAAAGCTGGGATGTTTACTATTTCAGGTAATCTAATTGGCAGTCAGGAAACCAATGTCAACCTGATTGCCTGCCGCGGAGTCGTTGTCAGCGGGAATGTAATTTATAGTGGACATCTCCGCAATTTGCAAGTCAATGGATCACGCAACATCGTTATTGGCCAAAACACTTTTGACCATAACCCAGATTACGAACCTAATCAACTCTGCACCGGCATTCGTTTGGTCGATAGTTCTAACTGCACACTCAATGGATCAATCATTCAAGACTGTCAGAGTGGTCAACATACAGTCCCTGGATCCAAACCAATTACTAGAAATGGATTGTTAGAAATCATAAATTGTCAACGGATAAATGTAAATGGTTGCCAGATACTAGATGGCTATCCAAATGGCATCTATGTCGAGAGATCTAAGGATGTTATTGTCAGTAGCTGCAATATCCTTGACACCAGAAAAGAACCCAAAACAGAATTTTCCGTACAATGGACTGGACCTGGTAATGGGAATTTTCTAACTAATAACCGCTTGCAGGCACAAGCAGAGGTTGACCTAAATTCCGGCGTACTACAAACCAATAACCTATTTGATTAAGTGAAGCTCTTTAATTTCCTCACAAAAAAGTTTTCAAGAGGGATGATAAAAAATGAAAAACATTGTTGTCATAATTACTGACACCTTCCGATACGATAATTTAAGAAACCTAGCTGAACGTCCAATTCGTACCCCCGAACTAGATAAATTCGCAGACGAGCGAGCAACTTCCGTTGAAAAATTTTATATGGGCAGTTTCCCTACTATTCCCCACCGAACTGATTTTGCTACGGGTGTTCTCGGTTGGCCACACTATGGCTGGCAACCAATAGATGTCAGTGGGCCAAACCACATTGCCAAACTAATCGGTCAATCGGGCTATGCAACTCAACTCATCGTTGATTGTCCACACCTTTTCAACTCACGATTTCAACATGATTTTGATGCAGCATTCCAACACCGTGGACAGGAAGGGGACAAACCGCTACTTCATTTGAATGATCCGATTAAAACGGTTACACCAACTAGAAAAACCCGCACTCAACCAATGTTCAGAGGTCATCCATTGGTTGATACTCACCGGTGGACCAACCGATACTATCGCTGTGAGGCAGATACATTTTCGGCTAAGACGTCTGCTACAACCATTCAATGGTTAGAAGAAAACAGCCAATCAGATCCTTTCTTTTTATGGGTTGACTTCTTTGACCCACATGAACCATGGGATCCACCAGAATATCTGGTCCGTCGATACCATCGACACTATGACGGCCCACCGATGATGCATCCTAACTATGGTCCTTCCTCCGCCTATACAGCAGAGGAATTACAAAACCTGTGGGCACACTACGCGGCAGAATCAGAACTGGTTGATCGTGCCATCGGGCGGATTCTACAAAAGATAAATGATCTGGAAATTTGGGACGATACCATTGTAGTAGTTATGTCAGATCACGGTATGTCGATTGGTGAACATGGACGAACAGGAAAATCAAACATTACTGCCGAAGACATCAGATACTGGCCCATCTACCCAGAGATTGGTCACGCTATATTAATGGTTGCTGGGGGGGAAATTCCATCTGGCAATCGACTGGAAGCAATTGTACAACCAATTGACCTGCTTCCAACACTATGTGATCTTGCCAACCTAGAGATTAATCCGCCCAAACCATTTGATGGGATTTCCTTCGCGGAGAATCTGTTACAGGGAAAAGGTAAGCATCGAGACCATGCGGTAAGCGGATGTAACTTGAAATCACCAGATTCTATACCACCTAGACGTTCCACAACTCCATTCTTAGTCACTGACCAGTGGGGGTATGCTCCAGTTGGAGTTCATGGAAAACCTGAACTATACGAACTTGGTGTTGACCCGTTAGCCACAAATGATATCGCCGATCAAAATGAACTGATTGTGAATGAACTACATAGCCTATTTATTTCTCACCTGATACAGTATCAAGCTAGTGAGGAGTTCTTATCCTTCTGGCAAAAGTCGCCTGATAACCAGGTGGCTGGAGGAAGTTGGGCTATCGACTATCCTGAAGATAACAGCTAATCATCAAACCAGTACCGTGATCAACGCCTAAATTAGTAGCAAGTTCGTATCCAGAAAAAAGCATATATGATTTCCTTCGAACAATACATTAGGGAAAGTGCCATCACCCAAACTGATATTGATACCTTTTTAGACCCCAATCAACCTACTTGGGCGCAGTTCGACTCAGAACTGGGATACACCTTGGGTAACGATATGCCGAAAGATGGCATCGACGGTAGTTACACTATCTCCACGGTACAGGCTAACGGCCGAAGATCAGCTTACGCTTATTCTGTCCGTCCATGCAGAATAAACACTTATGGTAACAGCTTCACCCAATGTCATCAAGTTAGTGATAGAGAAACTTGGCAAGAGTATCTAGCAGCACATTTAGGGGAACCAATTCAGAATTTCGGTGTCGGGGGATATGGAGTCTACCAAGCCTATCGCCGCATGTTGCGAACGGAAGTCACTGATAACGGAGCAGAATACATCATCCTCTATATTTGGGGGGATGATCACTATCGCAGCCTATTGAGGTGTCGACATATTTTAATCCATCGCTGGTGGGACCACGCCGGCGGTCGGATGTTTCATGGGAATTTCTGGGCTAACCTTGAAATAGATCTTAATACTGGAAATTTTGTTAAAAAAAAGTCGCTGATTTCAACACCAGAAGACCTTTATCAGATGACCGATTCAAACTTTATGCTAGAGGCAACAAAAGACGATTTGATGTTACAACTGAGTCTCTTTGACTACGTCGATTTCGACACACTCGATTCCAAAAAACTTAACATTTTAGCTGAAGTATTGGGAGTATCTACCATTGATAGAAGCAATAGGGAGAGGCTGAAAGCATCAATCGGCAGGCTACGGGACGCTTATGGCTTCTCCGCTACTAAATACATTGTAAAAGAAGCCTTAGACTATTGTCAAAATCACCAAAAGAAAATGATGGTCATTACACTATGTCCAAGAGTGGCTCGACAATTAATCGAAGGTCATGAACGATATGATCAAGAAATTGTCGATTTTTTTATAGGTGAAAACATTCAACATTTCGATATGAACCTCGTCCATGCAGAAGATTACAGAAGTTTTCGTCTATCAGTAGACGATTATTTTAGTCGCTACTTTATCGGCCACTATAATCCAACCGGGAATCACCTATTTGCCTATTCTTTCAAGGATCATCTTGTCAATTGGTTAAATCCTAAACCGATTACCTACCATAATAGCCAAGAGGAAACAATCGATTTTACGGAATACCTACCAAATTAATTCTATAGCTTAAACTTTAGTTAACTAATAATAACTAAACTGATCAAAGAAAAATATGTTGATGGACCACAAGGAAGTTGGACACTATTGGGACGCAAATGCCAGCGCATGGACAAGATTAGCCCGCTCCGGTTTCGATATCTATAGAGATTACCTCAACACACCGGCTTTTTTCGATAAGTTACCAGAGGTTAAATCACTCCAAGGTTTGGATATCGGTTGTGGCGAAGGTCATAATACACGACTGCTAGCAAAGCGCGGTGCACGAATGAAAGCCGTCGACATTTCAGAGATATTCATTGAGTACGCTAAGCAACTTGAACACCAAGAAAAACTGGGAATTGATTATCAAGTTGCCAGTGCAGTCGAGTTACCATTTACCGATTGTTCGTTTGACTTTGCCACCGCTTTTATGAGTTTGATGGATATTCCTGAAATAGATTGCGTTCTAAATGAAATTCACCGTCTGCTTAGACCCGCCGGATTCCTGCAGTTTTCCATTACACATCCTTGTTTTAACACACCACATCGGCAAAACCTCCGTGATCTGGATGGGCAAACCTATGCGATTGAAGTTGGTGATTACTTTAAAAATCCAAAGGGCAAGATTAAAGAATGGATTTTTGGAACTGCACCGCCCGAAATGAAAGCAGGATTACCGAAGTTTAAGATTCCTCAATTCACACTAACAATTAGCCAATGGTTAAACCTATTAATTAAAACAGGGTTCTCTTTAGAATACGTCAACGAGCCACGTCCAGATGATAAAACAGTTCGTGCATGTCCCGAAATACAGGATGCTCAGGTCGTTGCCTATTTTTTGCATATGCGTGTCAGAAAACCAGATTAACAAACACCTTAAGCCTAGTGGTTTCTAATTCCGTGAACCAAAGGCCGAAAGCAGAATGCTACCATGGATAAAAATTCATCCAGTAGCGAAAAAATCACGAACGGGGCATCTTATCAGTCACCGGTCCCTTCGGTGCATCACCACTGTAAAGTGCCGATCCTCGCTCATAGGAAACTTCAACAACACCATCTTCCACTTCCAGTCGAGGCACGTTATGTTGTCTAGCATCCCGATCAGTTCCACGCATAACGGCCAACTGTGCGTCTGTCATTCCTTCTATTAAATGATGACTCCACCGGTTCCAAGGATGCACCATCTCGCCACCGCTACGGTGAAAACTACGTGAAGAATACTTAATCAAAATCCCTCTTCTAGGAATAGGGTTTTTCCAAGCGGTGGTTCCATGAGTAAGTGCCCCATCAGCAAAGAACAGGACATCACCTGCTTTCATAACCAATTGCTTTACCAATCCCATATGGTCATCACAGGATCGCACTCCCGGAGGGGAAGAATATTTCGCTTTATGTGAACCAGGCACACAGGCAAATCCTCCTAGACCCGGGAGGACATCTCTCAACTGCCAAGTAATCGTCACTGCCTCCGCGTAGCTTCTACCACTCTGAAATTGGTATCCCATCGGTGGATACATAGGTTCTCCACCATCGTGAAGGGAATGTCCGGAGGTTCCTTGCACTGCACAGAACACCGTAGGGCCGCTCATTCGAGCGCCACTACCTCCCATCCAATTCAATCGGTGTTGCACAGGTGGGTAAGACACCATCTTTCGAAACGGGTTACAATATGGCTGAGGCAATTCCAGCAAACCGCCTAGCGTCGGGCGTCCTGTTCCTGCCAAGCTTTTTGACCCTCGTGATAACTCTTCGCCTACCACAATTCGGTCTTGAAACTGGTCTATAGCATTATTCGCCTCTTCTAACCACGCCTCGTCCATTACCCCACGTAACACTAAATATCCAGTCAATTCCCAAAAATAGAATTCCTTATGATCAATTCCAGAATCCACATCCAACTTGTAAATTGATGGGTGAAACACTTCACGTGATTCATCGAGTTCTACCATCTCACCATCCGTCACAACCACTGGAGGAGGTACTGAATCTTGATAATCCGGACGGTAAAGCGATGCACTTTGTTCGGCAGAGATGTCCCGATGCCATTTAGGAGAAGAATTCCCCTTGGTCTTAGGTCCCGTACCAGCAGACTGAAGAGCAGCCCTGCCAGCATAAGAATAACTCAACAGTCGTTGAGGATCTGTCCCA